>Ga0153948_1000146_pt1 | contig 36775 bp, 28 predicted proteins | sample TSNJ032MetaG_FD_104696 | JGI IMG/M metagenome (GOLD analysis project Ga0153948, IMG submission 104696) | Attine ant fungus gardens microbial communities from New Jersey, USA - TSNJ032 MetaG | ecosystem: Host-associated > Fungi > Mycelium > Unclassified | place: USA: New Jersey, Wharton State... | reverse complement strand
TGTGCAGATGGACCAGTTTCCATGGGGTTTTATCGATGAGAACGGCAAGAATGGCGGCTATGACGTCGATGTTGCTGACCTGATTGCCAAGGAACTGGGCGTTCAGATCAAGTTCGAGCGCATCACCGGTCAGAACCGTATTCCCCTTCTCACCAATGGCATGGTCGATTTTCTTGTACCATCCATGACCATCACACCAGAGCGTGCCAAGGTCATTCAGTTCGCCATTCCCTATTCATCCAACGACATAACTGTCTGGGGCAAAAACGACGTTGATATCAAGGGGAATGATGACCTAGGAAAATACATAATCGGCGTCAATCGCGGCAGCGTTTTTGAGCCGGTCCTGAAGAAGGTCGCTCCAGCCAACACGCAGATCAAGCGCTTCGATGACGATGCAACCACGGTACAGGCGCTCCTGTCCGGTCAGGTCGATGCCATTCTGGGCAGCGTGACCTATGGACTGGTGATCGACAAGACCGGTAACAGCGGCAATTACGGTCGTAAATATAAGGTCGCAGACAATTTCCAGGCGATGGCGGTTCGCAAAGGCGACCAGGAAATGCTCGACTATCTGAATGATTTTGTCACCCGCCATACGGCGGACGGCTCGCTCGACGGCCTTTATAAGAAGTGGATCGGTGTGGATCGCGCAAAGCTGCCGACTACCGTCGAAGGGGTGGATTTCACCGGCAAAAACTAAGGCAGACTGACTGGTGAACGTCTGAACGTTCCGAGTTAGCCGAAACAATACGAAGCAACAGTTTTGAACCGGCAGGCACCGCCTGCCGGAACGAGGAAACACGTGCCTGAACCGCGGCCTTCCAGCCCGGCCCCGCACTTAACGCATAGAATCTGATCTTGGGAGTTAGGCAAGACATGACGATAGATGGCAAACTGATCAGGGTTGGCGTCGACATTGGCGGAACCTTCACCGACGTTGCGATGGAGGTTGGTTCGACACTGCACTCAACCAAGGTTCTGACCGATTACGCGTTTCCTGAAAATGCGATTGTCAAAGCCATTCGCGAAGTCGCGGAAAAGGCCGGTATAGCGCTGAACCAGATCGATACCGTGATACACGGTACTACTCTGGCAACAAACGCCCTGATCGAACGTCGTGGTGCAAAAACCGCGCTCGTCACGACCAAAGGCTTTCGCGACGTCATCGAAATGCGCACCGAAAGCCGCTTCGAGCAATATGATCTCGATATTGTCCTCCCGGCCCCGTTGGTCGACCGTAGCGACCGCTTCGTTCTTGACGAACGCATGGGCGCAACAGGTGAAGTGCTCAAGCCTCTGGATGAGAGCGAAATGGAAGCGCTTTGTGATCGCATCATCGCGCAAAGCTATGAGAGTGTCGCCGTCGGCTTCATCCACTCCTACCTCAACGGCGAACATGAGCGCCGTTTCCGCGACAGGCTGCTGGCCAGGAAGCCTGATCTTTCCGTCTCGATTTCATCGGAAGTCTCGCCGCAAATGCGCGAGTTTCAGCGCTTCAATACCGTCTGCGCCAATGCCTATGTCAAACCGTTGATGGCATCCTATCTCAATCGACTGGTTGATCGTCTTCACGATGAAGGGCTTGTTGCACCGGTCTTTATGATCCACTCGGGCGGCGGCATTATCAGTGTCGACAGTGCAATTGAGTTTCCCGTTCGCCTGCTCGAATCCGGACCGGCTGGCGGCGCGATTTTCGCGGCCCATATTGCAGCCAATCACAAGCTCGATCAGGTCGTGTCCTACGACATGGGCGGCACCACTGCAAAAATCTGCCTGATTGAACAACAGACACCCAAAACGTCGAAGACCTTCGAAGTGGCGCGTACCTATCGCTTCAAGAAGGGCAGCGGCATGCCGATCTCCATCCCGGTCATCGAAATGGTCGAGATCGGCGCTGGCGGCGGCTCGATTGCAACCGTCGATTCCATGCGCCAAATCCGTGTTGGTCCGCACAGTGCTGGCTCGGAACCGGGACCGGCTTGCTATGATCGGGGCGGTGTCAACCCAACCGTAACCGACGCCGATGTCATCCTTGGTCGCCTAGATCCCGACAGCTTTGCCGGCGGGTCGATGAAACTGTCGCGCTCGGCATCCGAAAGCGCCATGGATGCAGATATTGGCAGCAAGCTGGGTTCAGATGTCGCTACCTCGGCTTATGGCCTCAGCGAAGTCGTCGATGAGAATATGAGCAACGCCGCGCGCATGCATGCGGTGGAGAATGGCAAGGAACTTTCAGAGTTCACCATGATTGCCTTTGGCGGCGCGGCCCCGGTTCATGCTGCGCGACTTTGCGAGAAGCTTGGTGTCAACGATCTCCTGATCCCGCCTGGTGCCGGTGTCGGCTCTGCAATCGGCTTCCTGCGTGCACCTTTTGGTTTTGAATCGGTTCGCAGCGCTTATAGCCGCATCAGCCGCTTCGACGCCAACGCCGTCAATACTGTGATAGCCGAACTGGTACAGGAAGCGACGTCTTTCGTGCGGTCGGGCGCGCCCAATGCTAACCCCTCGCTCGAATGCACGGCTTATATGCGCTATGTCGGGCAGGGATGGGAAGTGCCAGTCACCATCGAAGTTCGCGATTATAACCAAGCGGATGCCTCGCTTTTCAGCGCGCTTTTCGATGAATGCTACGAGCGGTTCTTCGGCCGCGTTATCGATGGACTGGATGTCGAAATCGTCAGCTGGTCGCTGCGCGCCAGCGCCGATGCAGCCGCACCCACACCCGCCAAAGCCGTCACGAAACAGTCGACGGCAACCATATCCGGCCAGCGCAAGGTGTTCGACGTTCTCGAAGAACGTTTCCTCGACGCCAGTGTCGTCGACCGCAGCGACATGAAGCCGGGCGACTGGATCTCTGGTCCGGCCGTCATCACAGAACGCGAGACGTCAACCATCGTGACCTCAAGCCGCGAAGCGATCATGCAGACCGATGGTTGCCTGTTGCTGCGCGCCAAGGCCGCCTGAAGGAGTGTACCCATGTCAGTGAAACCTATTTCCGATGTTCACATGCAGATCATGTGGAACCGCCTGATCTCAGTCGTCGAAGAACAGGCCGTAACGCTCATTCGTACAGCCTTCAGCACCAGTGTGCGTGAATCCGGCGATCTATCGGCTGGTGTGTTCAATCGCGCCGGACAGATGATCGCACAGGCGGTGACCGGCACACCCGGCCATGTGAATGCGATGGCGGAAGCCGTTGGCCATTTCATCAACGATATCGGGCGCGAGAACATCTTCGAGGGTGATGTTTACATCACCAACGATCCATGGAAAGGCACCGGCCACCTGCATGATTTCACCGTTGTCTCGCCGAGCTTTCGCGACGGCGCACTGACCGGTTTCTTTGCCTGCACCGCCCATGTGGTGGATGTTGGCGGCCGTGGCTTTGGTCCCGATGCCAACGAAGTTTATGAGGAAGGCATCTTTGTGCCGATCATGAAGTTCGCGGAACGCGGGGTGGTCAACAAGGATCTCGTGAACATTCTGCGCAACAATGTTCGCGAAAGTCATCAGGTCGTTGGGGACGTCTATTCTCTCGCCGCCTGTAACGAAATCGGTCATCGTCGCCTGATGGACATGATGGATGAGTTCCGGCTCGACGATCTGGAAGGACTGGCCGAATTCATCTTCAAGCGCAGCTATGATGCCACGCTTGAGAAGCTGGCGACACTTCCACACGGCACCTATTCCAACGTGATGCGAGTGGACGGTTACGGTGATCCCATTGACATCGCAGTGCGTATTGACGTCCATGCCGATCACATACTCGCAGATTTCAACGGCACATCTGCGCCAAGCCCCAAAGGCATCAATTGTCCGCTGATCTATTCGGCTGCCTATGCCTGTTACGGCCTGAAATGCTCGATTGCACCGGAAATCCCGAATAATCACGCATCGCTTCTCCCCTTCAAGGTAATTGCGCCGAAGGATTGTATCTTGAACGCGCAGCACCCTGCCCCCGTTTCGGTCCGCCACGTGCTCGGCCATCTGGTGCCCGATGCCGTATTGGGGGCCGTCCATAAAATGCTGCCCGGTCGGGTACCGGCGGAAGGCTCAGGCGCGCTCTGGAACCTGCACGTTAGCGCGCGACCGCTTTCCGGCGACAAGGCCCCGAAAGATGGCGGCCAGCGTGCGGAGGTTCTTCTGTTCAACAGCGGTGGAGCCGGTGCCCGCTCCCATCTTGATGGACTAAGCGCCACCGCCTTTCCAAGCGGTGTTCATTCGATGTCGATCGAGGCGACGGAACATGTCGGCCCGGTTATTTTCTGGCGCAAGGAATTGCGCGACGGTTCCGGCGGCGCCGGAAAATTCCGTGGCGGGCTTGGTCAGGTTGTCGAAATTGCACCGACGGACGGACATGAGATTTACTTCAATGCCATGTTCGATCGCATCAAACACCCGCCGCGCGGGCGTGAAGGCGGCGAGAATGGCGCACCGGGTGCGGTCCTGCTCGATGATGGCTCGGTGCTCAATGCCAAGGGCCGACAGCATGTCCCAGCAGGACGCAGGCTGATCCTGCAATTGCCGGGCGGCGGCGGTTATGGCGCTGCGGATGAACGGTGCCCGGATGCCAAGCAGCGCGACCAAGAGTTCGATTATGTCGTGAATGGCTGACACCAAACCCTGCCAGAAGCCGCCTTTAGGGCGGCTTCTCTCTTTTTTCGATCAGTAGATGAGAACATAGCAATGCAATATGAAAACAGAAGATCGGCGGGCATTCAGTCATCGCCGAGCATGGCTGTTTCGATGGCCGCCAAGAAACTGCGCGCGGAGGGCCGCGACATTATCGACCTGTCTCTGGGTGAGCCGGATTTTGAACCGCCACGCCATGTTCTCGATGCGGCCTGTGCAGCAGTCAACGCTGGCGGCATTCGGTACGGAGCGGCAGCCGGCACTGAATCGCTTCGCGCCGCGATTATCGCCAAGTTCAGGCGCGACAATGATCTTGATTTTTCACCGGAAGAGCTGACCGTCGCTAATGGCGCAAAGCAAATTTTGTTCGATGCTTTCCTCGCGACGCTCGAGCAGGGTGACGAAGTGATCATCCCCACACCTTGCTGGGTTTCTTACGGCGATATCGTTTCCTTGCATGGCGGCACGCCGATCTATGTTGAATGCGGACCGCAACACGATTTCAAGCTGACGGTCCAACAACTGGAAAAGGCCATCACACCACGCGCGCGCTGGCTGATGCTGAACTCACCATCCAATCCCACGGGCGCGATTTACAGCGCTCCGGAATATCGAGCACTCGCAACGGTTTTGGAACAACACCCGCGTGTTCTCATCCTTTCCGATGAGATTTATGAGCACATCTTGCTGCGCGATCATCCTTTCGTTTCGTTCGGAAGCATATGCCCGCAATTGCGTGATCGGACCCTCATCGTCAATGGCGTCTCGAAAGCCTATGCAATGACAGGCTGGCGGGTTGGTTACGCGGCAGGCCCAAAGGCGCTCATTGCCGGGATCAACAAAATGCAATCACAAAGCGTCACGTCTGTTTGCAGCATTGCACAGGCGGCCGCGAAAGCCGCGCTCGACGGAGACCAGAGTTTTGTGCAGGAAGCGGCAGAGACTTTTCGTCGTCGCGCCGATCTTGTCGCGACCTATCTTTCAGAAATATCCAACATCGATTTCCGCCAGCCGGACGGCGCGTTTTATGCCTTCATCGGTGTCAGCAAGCTGATTGGCAAAACAATGCCAGCAGGCGTGACGTTGAAAAGCGACACTGATGTTGCAGGATATCTGCTCAATGATTTTGGCGTGTCCAGCGTGCCGGGTATCGCCTTTGGCGCGCCCGGCTTCATTCGCTTGTCGATTGCCGCTTCTGAAGCAGAACTGACCAAGGCCTGTGAACGCCTGAAAGAAATGGCCGCGTCACTTTAAACGCGGCCATTGTTGCATCTCGTAAAGAAACCGCGGGTAACAACCCGCGGTTTTTCCTACTGATCGCTCAAGCTGCTTGCTTGCGGCTATATTTACCGATGAGCGCTTCGAAAAGGCCTTCTTCCTCTCTGGTCAGATCACAAAGCGGAGAACGAACTTTTCCGGCCTTGAAGCCCTGGAGACGTACGCCTGCCTTGATGGCAGCCACGGCATAACCCTTCTGACGGTTGCGAATTGCCATGAACGGATAGAAGAACTCGTTGAGAATGCGCTCGCAGGTGGTACGTTCACCGGCCCTCAGCGCGCGGTAGAATTCCACCGCCAAGCCCGGAACGAAATTGAAAACCGCAGAAGAATAAGTCGTGAATCCCGCGCCCAGATAGGCTTCGGCGAAGAGTTCTGCCGTCGGCATTCCGCCGAGATAGGTCAGTCGATCACCCATCTTGGCTGTAATCTGGCGGACAAGCCCGATATCGCCCACGCCATCCTTGAAACCGACAAGATTAGGGCACTCATCACACAACCGCGCCAGGGTATCAGCCTGAAGGACAGCATTATCACGATTATAGACCATCACGCCGATGCCAATCGACTGACAGATGCGCTTGACGTGTTCGTAAAGACCCTGCTGGGGAGCATCAATCAGATAATGCGGCAGAAGTAATATGCCGTCCGCCCCAGCCTTTTCAGCCGATTTTGCAATCTCAATCGCCATGTCGGTGCCATAGCCGCAGCCTGAAACAATCGCGGTGCCGCTGTTGCCAACAGCCTCCTTTGCCGCTGACACAATGGTCGGAATCTCACTCGGGCGCAAAGAAAAGAACTCGCCAGTGCCGCCAGCGGCGAACAATACCGGCGCTTCGAAGCCCGAAAGCCATTCGACATGGGCTTTATAGCTTTCAGGTGCAAATTGCCCCTCGGCATCGAAGTGCGTTACCGGGAAGGAGAGAAGTCCTGCTCCAAGCTTTTCCTTGATCTGCTGCGGTTCCATATGTTGACCCCTTTTTTGATGTCTGCATATGACCTAGCGCGATCAGATAATACATGTCAACAACTTATATTATAAGTTTGAGCGAACTTGTCGGAGAATGCTGCGATACCGCATCTGGCTTCCCTTCAAATGCCGTCGCATTGCCGACCGCGCAGCTTCTTCATCACCATTTGAAATGGCATCAATGATCTGGGAATGCTCGTCATGGATACGCGCAATGTAGTCGGCCGAATTTGCATCCGATTGGGAATGCAACGCCGCACGCGGAATGACGCCGCTACCGATCATCGTCAGAAACTCTCGAAAACGAGGGTTGTTGGCCGCATCAGCAATCGCCAGATGCAATGCAAAATCAGCTTCGGCTGTCGGTAGACCTGCCTCGAGACAGCTCATCACCTGCCGATGACAGTTGATTATGGCCTCTTCCTGCTGGGGAGAACGACGTAGCGCAGCAAGTCCTGCGGCTTCCACCTCCACCCCCGTGCGCAACTCAAGCAGCTCTATAACCGAGGAAACCCGGTCATAATCGAGGTTATGGAACGGCATTGTTTCAGCCGACTGCGCCTCCAGCACAAAAACGCCAGCCCCCTGACGCGCCTCTACGAGACCATCGGCGCGAAGGGCTGCAACAGCCTCGCGAATAACCGTGCGGCTAACGCCATAGGATTCCGTCAGCTTCGCTTCGCTGGGTAGCTTCATTCCGGGCTTGAACGCGCCTGACTGAATAAGCTTTTTCAGTTCGCCACTGACTTTGACAACGAGATTGCCTGTGGGGCGAATGGTTGCTTCATCGTTCTTTGTCACCATCGCCACCATCCTGCGCACCGTTTCCTGTAACTCTTTGGTATCAGGCCAACGGGGCGCTCACAAGTCATGCAATGACAGTCATCGGAGGTCTTACCCGGATTTGTTCTATTTGTATGATGACTTTGACACGTCTAACGAAAACGCCGATCTGTGTGAAACAGATCGGCGCATTCGTTTCAAAGGGCAGTATTGGCTCTTAGGCCAGGACTAGACCTGATTATTTCTTGGACTTGTATTCCTTCTGATAGACTTCGTCAGCCATCGTTCGCAATGCACGTCCGATTGCAGCGTATTCATACTCGTTGAGATTGGCGAGCGATGCGCGGCCAGCCGGTTGCTGCGTGCCAAAGCCTGTACCCGGCAAGAGAACGATGCCGGTTTCATCGGCAATCCGGAACAAGAGCTCGGTCGGCGAAATGTTCTTTTTGACCCAGGCGGCAAAATCATCGCCATAAAGACGACGTGCGATCTCTTCCAGATCGAGCAAGGTATAATAGTCGACCTCATTGCTATCGGTTTGCGGTGACAATCCAAGCTCGCGATAAAGTGCTGCCTCGCGATTACGGATGAGTTTCTTCAGCTCTGCCTTGTAAGCATCCTTTTCATCCATGAGACCGAACAGGGAGAACAGAACCATCTGGACCTGCTGCGGGGTGGAAAGACCCGCAGTGTGATTAAGCGCGACTGTGCGGCTGTCCGCGACAAGACGGTCGATGAACTTCAGCTTTGATACATTGGGAACTAGCGATGAATAACGCTGATCCAGTTCCTTTCTCGCCGAGCCCGGCAAGTCCTTCAGTTTTGCGTCCAGAACGTTATCCTTCTGCATGGCAATCGCACCAAGACGCCAGCCCGTTGCGCCGAAATACTTCGAGAACGAATAAACCAGCATCGTGTTGTACGGGCATATCGCGAAGATCGATTTGAAGTCATCGGCGAATGTTCCGTACACATCATCGGTCAGGATGATGAGGTCGGGGCGCTTTTCCTTGACGATTTTGGCGATCTGGTCCAACCCGCGCTGATCAACCTTGACCGATGGGGGGTTGCTCGGATTGATCAGGAAGAAGACCTTGACGGATTTGTCGAGCAGCTTGTTCAGCTCGGCCTCTGGATATTGCCAACCCTGCTTCGGGTCTGCATTGATATGCACTTCTTTCAGCCGGTAATTGTTCAATTCCGGGATTTCGATATAGGGCGTGAAAGCAGGCATGCCGATAGCAACCGTATCGCCTTCCGCAATAATTTTGTTCTGTTTCAGCGTATCAAAGATATAGGTCATGGCGGCCGTTCCGCCTTCGACCGCAAACAGATCGATTTTATCGGAGCTCATATAGCCGCCGATCATTTCGCGAACGAGATAGTGCTTCACGATCTCTTCGCTGATTTTCAGCATGCGCGGCGGAACCGGATAGTTACAGCCGAGAATGCCTTCCACCATTTCATGAAGATACTCGGACGGTGAAAGCCCCAGTTGATCACGCACATAAGAGAGCGACCGTCCCAGAAACTGGACGCCGGGCTGATCGCTATTGTCGGAAATAAAGCGCTGGAACCGGCCCTCAATACCTTCAATCTTCGGGAGTCCGCCGACACCCGTTGAGAGGTAGGAATAGGACAGTTCTGCTTCCGCAACCGCAAACAGCCCAAGACGCAGAAATGCCCGCCGTGGCAATGTGGCCAGGAAGTTGGGGTTGCCGCGCCCAGCATTCAACATGGCATGGTTTGCTTTGCTGGAAGCAAGTTCGATAAGCGCATCCTTTAGCTCAAACGGGCTCAGCTTTGCATATTTGCTATATTCATTTTTCGCCATGATCTATTCCTTAGGAAAACGCGACTACCAGTGGCCCGAGCAAGGTCAGGAACACGTTGGCAAGTGCATAGGTGATTGCGAATGGAGTGGTTGGTATCGAGTTACCGGCCTTATCCAGTATTTCGCCAAAGGCCGGGTTTGCGCTGCGCGAGCCAGAGAGCGCGCCAGCAAAGACGGCTACGTTGTCGTATTTGAGAACATAGCGGCCAAACAGCATGGTGATGATGAGCGGGAGAATGGTCACGACAACGCCGATCAGGAAAATCGACAGACCGCTGCTGACGATCGTCTGAACCGCTTGTAACCCTGACTGGAGACCAACAACGGCCACGAAACCGGCAAGACCGAGATCGCGGAGAAGCGTCGAAGCTGCGGTTGGCATATTGCCGATGGCCATGTTGCGGCTGCGATACCAGCCAAACAACAGACCGGACAAAAGGGCGCCGCCTCCACTTCCCAGTGTCAGCGGAATGGAGCCAATGCGAATAACGGCAAGACCGATCAACAGACCGACGGCAATCCCCAACCCGTGGAAGACAAAATCCGTCTTGTCGCTAACGACGATGACCGGCCCAATGGAGCTTGCAACACGCTGCAAATCCTGATCCGTTCCGTAAAGGGAAACGACATCACCTGCAGCTATGACGGTATCGGGCTTAAGTGGAAGCGGCTTATCGGCTCTCTTGACGCCAATCACGTAAATGCCGTGACGAAGTTCCGAGCTGATATGCTGCTTGATATCTGCGACCGACTTTCCGACGAATTCCGGCGCAGTAATCGTCACATCACGAATGGCGACGATAACATCCATGCCATCCGATGATTGCAGCTCGGAACCAACTTCATTGCCCAATGTGACAACGCCGGTGCGGCGTCCGACAATCAGCACAATGTCATTGGTTTCGAGCTTCAAATCCGGCGAAACGCCGATGATCTTGTTTGCGCGTTTGACACGCTCGATCGTGATGGAATTGTCGATAGAGGTCTTGGCCTCGATTTCAGCGACCGTTTTTCCAGCAGCCTTGTCCACCTGATAAATACGCCCGACGAGGTCAGGCGCAGCTTCCTGTTCATTGGGACCGAGTAACCGGATACCGGCCAATAGCTCCGCTTCCGCCTTGATGGCATCGTCGCGTATGGTGCGTCCCATGAATTTCGGCAGCAAATTGACGCAAACGAGGATCGCGCCAAAAGACCCGAAAATATAAGTAACCGCGTAACCGACCGCGACATTGGCCTGTAATCGCTGAACTTCATCAGCGGCAAGGCCAAGTTTCGAAATCGCCGAGCTGGCAGTGCCTATGATAGCTGACTGTGTCAGGCCTCCGGCGGCAATGCCCGCCGCAAGACCCTTGTCGAGGCCGAACATACGCGCCAGGACAACGACCGTCACCAACCCGCTGATGGCCAGCACTGCGGCCATTGCAATTTCGCGAAGAGATTGACGCCCAAGCGACCGAAAGAATTGCGGACCGCTTTCAAAACCGACGGCATAAATGAAAAGGGCGAAGAGCACTGCCTTCACCCCATTATCTATGTGAACGCCCACCTGGCTGATCACAACCGCCACGAGCAGCGAGCCAGCAACGCCGCCCAGCTGAAATTTCCCAAAATGTATTTTTCCCAGCGCGTAGCCGCCAGCCAGAGATAGAAACAACGCTATCTCCGGCGCCTGCTCAAATACGGACTGAAGCCACTGCATACTGCCCTCCAAGCCACAATCGGACAGATAAGGAGAGTAGGGCGCAGTTGCTTTAAGGCAAGAAAAGTCACCAAGAAAAATTAGAGTGCTATAAAATAAGCATTCGCCATGGCTGATCCTGATACTTTCGTGAGACTAAGGGCAAAATGTTTCGTAAGCTCATCATCAGAATAACGCGCCCTGCCCCGAAATGAAGCAGTTGCACTATTTGTTGCATTACAACCCGCACGGTCGATACAGCCAACGGTCGCCAAGGCTACTCACATTCTTATACATAGCCGCGATAGCTACTCGTTTATTTCCGGCACGACCAATTTGGTCAGCTTGTGCAGGGAATCCTGCCAGCCCAGATAGCAGGCCTCTGCAGGAATGATATCCGGCACACCTTCCTGTGTGATTGTAACTTCAGTCCCGACAGACACAGTTTTCAAAACAACCGTGACCTTCATCTCGCCCGGAAGGTTTGGATCGTCGAACTCGTCCGTGTAGACAAGGCGCTGACCGGGCTCCAACTCGAGATATGTGCCGCCAAAGCTGTGGCCATGACCCGTCGTGAAATTGCGGAACGACATTTTGTGCCTGCCGCCAACTTTCGCATCCAGTTCATGAACAGTGCAAAGATATCCATACGGCGGCAACCAGCTTGCTATTGCGTCAGGCTCGACAAACGCCCGGAAAATCTTTTCAGGCTTAGCAGCAATGACACGATGCAGACGAATTGTACTCGGCATGTTTTCCTCCCGTTGCTTGTTTACTGCCGCTCATAGATGACGACATTCCCATGCCCATCATCCGCTACAGGAACCACATCAAGGCCATCCAGCCCGGCAGACAGGCATTCACCGCTCTCGGCATTGAACGTCGCATCATGCGCCGTGCAGAGGAGACGCGCGCCATCAGCTGAAAGTATCGCGTCTGATCGGTAGTTCAAGGGGAGATACTGGTGCGGACAAGCGTTGACAAACCCCCGCACGACACCGTTGCGCCGGATCAGAAGAAGCGGGAACTCCTTCCCACCACCACGCAAGACCATACATTTTGTATGCCCGTCGGTTATGTCCGCCGACGCGCATAAAACAGTGCCGTTCTGAGGTGCTCCGGAATATGAGCGCCACGCATCACTCATGCACGATTGCCAGCCAGTTGGCCGCTCTTAGCTGCCGGCTGCACATTGCCCAGGACCCCGCGCTGGATCTGATCTTCCTCGATAGACTCGAACAGGGCCTTGAAATTGCCCTCGCCAAAGCCGTCATCACCCTTTCTTTGAATGAACTCAAAGAAGATCGGCCCGATAACGGTTTTTGAGAAAATCTGTAGAAGAATGCGTGTCTCGCCGCCGCCAAGAACGCCTTCGCCATCAATAAGAATGCCACGCTTTTTCAGTTTATCGAGCGGCTCATTGTGGTCTTTGACACGCGCCTTGGACTTTTCATAATAAATGTCCGGAGGACCGGGCATGAATTCCAGCCCCCGCTCCGCAATTGCATCCGTGCCGCCATAGATATCATTGCTGGCGATGGCTATATGCTGGATACCCTCGCCCTTATACTCGCGAAGATACTCCTCGATCTGGCTATGGTCATCCACACTTTCATTGATCGGAATGCGGATTTTCCCATCAGGAGACGTCAATGCGCGGCTGGTCAGCCCGGTCATTTTCCCGGCGATGTCGAAATAGCGGATCTCACGGAAATTGAATGTGTCGTGGTAGAATTTGTACCAGGTGTTCATATTACCGCGCACCACATTATGCGTGAGGTGGTCGAGATAGTAAAAGCCAAAGCCTTTCGGCTTCGGATTGACCTCGCCAAGCCATTCAAACTCCGCTGAATAGCACGAACCGTCATCGCCATAGGTGTCCACGAAGTAAAGCAGCGAGCCGCCGATGCCGATGACAGCGGGTACATCAAGCGACTTGCCGTCGCCGCGATATTCTTCGGCGCCAAGCTCCACTGCGCGGCGCAGCGCATGGTCTGCATCCACCACACGCCATGCCATTGCAGGCGCGCAAGGACCATGGTCTGCAACAAATGCGGCGGCATGGCTGTTTGGCTCACGGTTCAGAAGATAATTGATGTCGCCCTGACGGTAGAGAACAATGTCCTTCTTGCGGTGTTTGGCGACAGGATGAAAACCCATCTGTCGGAAGAGGACGTCGAGTTTTTCAGGCTCGGGATGCGCGAATTCAACAAACTCGAAACCATCCGTCCCCGCGGGGTTTGCTTCGTTGATTTCCGCTTTCGGCGCGTCGTGCGGATATGGTCCCATTTTGAATCCTCCTTATCGTGATTGGGATAGATTCTACGAGACGAATTACGCGAAGGGCTTGCAATGTTGTGCAGTGTTGTGAAAGATTTGCACGAATTGTGAGCCACAGGGATATTCGATGCACGAAATTACCCTCGATTCCTTTGATCGTGCAATTCTGCAAACATTGCAGCGGGACGCGTCATTGACCAATGCCGAGCTTTCCGAGCTCGTCAATCTGTCACAATCCCAATGCTCGCGTCGCCGCACAAGGCTGGAGCAGGAAGGCATTATTCAAGGCTATTCTGCCCGTCTCAACGCCACCAAACTGGGTTATGGCCTGCGGGCTATCACGCGCATCAATCTGTCGACGCACAATGAACGCACCGATGAATCTTTTGTCAGTTTTCTCGCACGACATGAAGAAGTGCGCGAAGCCTATTCGGTTTCTGGCGATGCAGATTATGTTCTGATCATCGTTGCCAAAGATCTGGCCGTCTTTGCTGATTTCATTCACCTCGTGCTGCTGCCGCATCCACAGGTTGCCCGGGTACAGTCCGAAATCGCCTTGCGCACAATGAAATCAGAGAGCGGTTTGCCCATCGGTTAGACAAACCACACAGGCGGGCGCCGGAAATAGGCTGCTAGGCTTCACTTTCTATTCGCGTCAGCAAATCAAGCAGCAGAGGACGTAACCGGCGGATTTCTTCGCGATGGGTCAAGCTAAGTTCGGCCAGTATGTGGTCGGCTTCGTCGGTCAGGCCGAGTAGAGTTTGCCTTTTATCGTCCGTTCCCGGCAACCGCCTGAGAAGACCCAAAGCTTCAAGACGCGCAATCAATCCGCTGGCGCTGTGCGGCTTCAAAACCAGACGCTCCGCGACATAGCCGACAGTGGCCTTGCCATCCGTTGATGCACGAATGGCCAAGAGAGCCTGATGCTGCTGGGGTGTCAGATGATACTCGGCAGCCTTGGTTTCGCTGAAAGCCATAAAATTTCGCAATGAATAGCGAAAATCCGCCAGCACCGCATAATCGCTATCAGTCATTTTTCTCGAAGCCATTTTTACCTTCTTGAATTATATCGTAATACGATATATCTCGCTTCCGATCTCATCAAGACCGGAGCGATTATGTCCACGCCTTCAGCCATACCAAATCTTCCAAGGTTGCGCGACCATACGACCGACCGCCGTATGTTGATGCTCGCGCTCGCGGCTGTTGTGGTTGGCACAGGTGGCGCGTTCGGGGCGTGGTTGCTGCTAAAGCTCATCGCCCTTTCGACCAATCTTTTCTGGTTCGGACGATTTTCATTCGTAAGTTCTGAAATCATCGACAATCAACTGGGCTGGCTGGCGCTTCTCATACCCGTTATCGGCAGTCTCATTATCGGATTGATGGCGCGATATGGTTCGGAAAAAATCCGTGGACACGGTATCCCGGAAGCCATTGAAGCGATCCTGTTTGGTGAAAGCCGCCTTTCGCTCAAGGTTGCGGTACTGAAACCGCTATCGTCTGCGATCTCCATTGGCAGCGGCGGCCCTTTCGGTGCCGAGGGACCGATCATCATGACGGGCGGTGCCATTGGCTCCTTGTTCGCCCAGCTTTTTGAGCTGAGCGCAGCGGAGCGGAAAACCCTGCTTGTCTCTGGCGCCACTGCAGGCATGACTGCAATATTCGGCACGCCTATGGCGGCCATCCTGCTTGCACTGGAAGTATTGCTTTTCGAATGGAAGCCTCGCAGTTTCATACCCGTTGTCGTCGCTGTTCTGGTCTCAACTGCCTGGCGGCCTTTTCTCATCAGTTCAGGCCCGCTTTTCCCCTTTATGAGCGTCGACGTTAGCGGCGGAATGCCTCTTTTGTTTGCGCTGCTGCTTGGCGCTGTTGTCGGCATCCAGAGCGTGCTGCTCTCAACCGGCCTTTATCGCATCGAAGATATGTTCCACCGGCTACCGGTTCACTGGATGTGGTGGCCAGCTCTTGGAGCGATCGCGGTTGGCGTCGGTGGGGTTATTGATCCAAATGTCCTTGGTGCAGGCTATGCCAGCATTCAGCAATTGCTGGATGGCTCAATGACCCTGAAGGCAATCGCATTGCTGCTGGTGGTCAAGGCCGCGGTCTGGCTGATCGCGCTTGGGTCTGGCACTTCCGGCGGCGTGCTTGCTCCGCTTCTTTTGCTTGGCGGCGCTCTGGGCGCTTTGATCGGTCAGTTCCTGCCCGGCGGCGCAGGTTTCTGGGCGATGATCGGCATGGCCGGTATATTGAGCGGCGCGATGAGGGCACCACTGACTAGTGCAATCTTTGCAGTTGAGCTCACCGGCCATTTTGCCGCGCTGCCCGAGACGATTGCCGCTTCGGCCTCGGCCTATGCGGTCAGCGTGCTCATTCTCAATCGTTCAATTCTGACGGAGAAAATTGCACGTCGGGGACGGCATATATTGCAGGAATATTCGGTGGACCCGTTTGCGTTCCTGCAGGCCTCTCACGTGATGACGCCCAGCCCGGAATGCCTGTCGGGCAAGCAGTCGATTGACGACACAATTGCATTCTTCACCAAAGACGCACGCCACAGAGCCTATCCCGTTCTGGACGATGACGGGCGCTTGCTCGGTCTTGTTTCCAGATCGGAAGTTCTGCAATGGCAGGTGTCCGGCGCTCCTGTGGCCGCATCCCTTGCCGAAACGCTCTCCGACGCCTCGCAACCAACAGCCTTTACATCAACGCCGCTTGGCGAAGTCGCCGATCTCATGGTCATGAGCGGTATTCCACGCATTCCTATACTCGACCCGCAATCACACAAGGTCGTTGGTCTGGTCTCGCGTCAGGACCTGCTTAAAGCGCGCATTCAACACAGCAATGTCGAGATGGTTCGGAAACGCTGAGGACGGGAAACAGGCAAACGCTACCTGTAAATTTCAGGCTTATAGCGACTGCCCAAACGATAGCGATCACCAGCATAGATCAGCTTATTGACGGTCGCGACTGTATCTCTGGTCCATGTGCGGCGGTCGAGATGAAGACACGCCGCATTGACCTCGATTTGCAACAAGGCGGCAATCTTTGCATCTGCAGTAACCGCTGAGATCACCTGTTCGACTTCCGTCATCGGTGTGCTCTTTTGCAGATAATCATAGGTCGTCATGATGCGGAAATCCTGCAGCTCGTAGTCCTGCACCAGTTGCGTATTGACGAAACGTTCCTCCAACTGCACAGGCACATCATTCTCGAAATGCACGATGATTGAATGCGCAACAGGTATCGGGCTTTGCAGTTCAAAAGCATTCAACAGTGCAGCATCCGGCTGCACTATATCGAGCGCCACCACCTGCGCACGATGCGTACCGCCACGCGCCGCGATCTCATTGGCGATATTCACCACTTCGATCAATGTCGTTTCGGGCTTTGGTGGCGACACAAACGTCCCAACACCTTGAATGCGCTTCAATATGCCTTGGTCAGTGAGTTCGCGCAGCGCGCGATTGACCGTCATGCGGGAGATACCTAAAGCGTCGACAAGCTCATGTTCTGAAGGCAGGCGAAAATTGCCTGGCCAGCGACCGGACCTGATGTTTTCCAGAACCTGAGCTTTGACCTTCTCGTAAAGCGGCCCCGCTGTTTCGGGCAGCTCCATCGCTGAAGCGCGATCAGTATCCGACTTGCCGGCAGAGCCCATGATAAACTACGCTCCTATCCGTATGATCGTTTTCAGACCCTCGGCCCGCCCTGCAATCAACCGGTCGTAAGCCTCTGGTACGTCTTCAAGCGAAATTTCTCGATCAATCAATTTGACAAGCGATGCTTCTAGTTCCGGGAGCAAGACCGCGATTTCCCCAAGTTCATCCTGATAGGCGTGGCAGCCGATCAGGCTGATTTCACGTTCGACCAGAACATTCGGATCAAGCTCGATCTTGCCGTGCGAAATCCCGACGAGCGCCAGAGACCCGCCACCTGACAGGGCACCGATTATCGCATTCAAAACGGCGATATTGCCCGTCGCATCGATTGCGTAACGCAAAGTCTTTCCCGAAAGGACGGCTTCCAGCGCATTATTGTCGAGTTGAACACTGGTCGCGCTGGTCACCCTTGCAACAAGTTCTGCCCGCTGTTCATTACGGTCGCAGACCAGCACTGGCCCGTCGTGCAAGCGCGACAGCAACAGAGCGACAAGCCCGCCAATCGGTCCGCAACCGACAACCAGAACCGCCTCGCCCGCCGGCACGCGCTGCTTGCGAATGGCATGTAACGCGACGGAAAGCGGTTCGCCCATCGCGGCAACAACAGGGTTGATGTTTGCAGCATAAGGGACAAGCAACCGGGCAGGCAGCACAGTCTCCTCGGCAAAGCCGCCATCGCAAATCTCGCCGATAAATCCAAGGGTGGAACAGACATTGTGCCGACCGCTCTTGCAAGCCGCGCACTCGCCGCACCAGTATCTGGAATCGGCAATCACCGTATCGCCCGGCTTGAACCCGCTGACACCGGCACCAATCTCGGTCACAACAGCAGCAAATTCATGTCCCGCGACCGATGGCGAACGACTGATCCACTGTCCGGTAGCGAAATTGTGCAGGTCGGAACCGCAAATTCCAGCCGCTGTCACTTTCAGTCGAACCCAGCCCGGCTCAAGTGCCGCTGGCGGGTCGATACTCTCGACCCGCAAATCCTTGGCCGCATAAAGCCGAACCGCTTTCATGGAACTCACCTTGCTCAGAGATAGTCTTTACGGATTTCCGAAACGGCATTTTCATGAGAAGAAAAGCCCTCATAACGGGCAAGCGTGCGGGCATGCTTGGCGAATTCCGGATAGGCGGAAGCCGTCACATAGCCGATGGAAGAGCGCTTCACGAAATCGGTCACCGAAAGCGGGCCATAGGTCCGCGCCCAGCGGCTGGTCGGCAGCACGGCATTCGGGCCAAGGCCGAAATTGCCAATCACGACCGGTGTATGCGGCCCCATGAGAATTTCGGCCGCCTCGGTAATGTGGCCAAGATGCGCAAACGGATCTGCCGAAAGAAGCTCCAGATGTTCCGGCGCATACTCGTTGATGAAGCGATAGCTTTCCTCGATTGAAGAGGTCAGAACGATACCGCCATATTTGCCGGTCAGCACAGTCTTGGAGAAGCCGACGCGCTGTTCCGTCATGCGTGCCCAATGATCGGGCAGAGCGGCAAGTGCTTCCTCAACCACACGACGGCTATGCGTAACAAGCCATGCAGATGAATCCGGGCCGTGTTCGGCTTCGATCAAAAGGTCAAGCGCGGCAAGACCGCCCTTGACGGTATCATCTGCAAAAATCACCGCTTCGGAGGGGCCTGCAGGCAATCCCGGATCGATGACGCCGCCAAGAAGGCGTTTTGCAGCGACAACCCACGGGCTGCCCGGGCCAACGATCTTGAGTGCTGGCTTTACGGTCTCTGTACCGTAAGCAACCGCCGCAACGGCCTGCGCGCCGCCGACTTTGTAGACCGTTTCCACACCGGCAAGACGCGCCGCGACAAGCGTGGCGGCATCAACCGAGCCATCCGGTGTTGGCGGGGTCACAATGGCCAGTTCCGGCACGCCGGCAACGACAGCGGGAACGGCTGTCATCATAGTTACAGACGGAAAAGCGCCCTTGCCACGCGGAATATAAAGCGCCACCGACCGGATTGGTGTGAAACGGTCACCAGCAAAAGCGCCGGGACGCATTTCCTTCAGCCACATCGCTTCCGGTTTCTGCTCTTCGTGGAAGTGACGGATATTGTCGATGCCAAACTGAATGGCTTCGATGACGTCTTTTTCGACCTTGTCGAATGCCGCGTCAAACTCCGCCTCGGTTGCCTTGATATTGGCCGGATCAACTTCAGCCTTGTCGAGATCGCGCGCAAACCGCACCAGTGCCGCGTCGCCTTCCGTGCGCACCGCTTCGATGATCGGCTTCACTTTCTCGATAAAGCCGGAAAGATCTGTTTCCGAACGCTTCAGAAGCTCCGCGCGTCCGGCATCGTCGAGCTTTGCCAGTTCGTGAAAGGTAACATCGGACATAGTCGGCTCCTTGCTTGCTGCAATGGGACGCAGCTGATCATTTCGATTTCAGGAAAATGTCGAGCCCTACCAGCCGGTCGAGCAGGAAAATGGCGAGTGCAGCACATGCGATGAAAACGACGGAAATCGCTGCAAGATCGGGGGTGATAATGGACCGGATCGAATTGTAAATCTGCACCGGCAAGGTGACGATCCGGGCATCAACCAACAGCAGGCTCACCAGAAACTCGTTGAGCGCCAGAATGAACATCAGCAATGAACCGCTGATCACACCCGGCACTACCACGGGCAATGTGACAAAGAAGAATGTCGATATGGGCCCCGCCCCGCAATTGGCGGCGGCCAGTTCAAGATCGGCGTCGAGATTGGCTGCACTTGCTGTCACCGCCCAGATCATGAATGGAAGATTGATGACACAGGCTGCAATCCCCACCGGCCAAAGCTGACCCAGAATACCCGCATGCCCGAAGATCAGCATCAAACCGATGCCCGAGCCGATCAGCGGGATCGTAAAGGGCAGAAGCAGATAGATCTGGATCGTCTTTTCAAAACGAACCGCATATTTGGCCAGAGCAATACCGGCAAGCGTCCCGATTGGAATGGCCGCGATGGTGCAGATGAAGGAGACGTAGAGGGAGCGCAGGAAAGCATCCCACAAGTCGCTCGTCCCGACGATCTTCTGATACCACTTCAATGAAAACCCTTCCGGGGGAAAGGTGATCATATTGCCCGAGGTAAACGAGGCTCCGAGAACCACTATGGTCGGCGCCGAAAGCAAGACCAGCACGGCAATGACAAAGGTCCAGATAACGACAGACTTGGACAATGGAGCGGTCATTTGCGCGCCCTCCCCATGGCAAGTGTTCCGGCCCCGAACAGCGTGAAAACGAGCCCGACAAGGATGGAGCCGACACCGACTAAAAGCAGCGCCAATGTCGCGCCCAGTCCCTGATCTGACGTGCGGAAGAACTGGTCATAGATCGCGTTGGCGATAAAGTCCTGAGAGCCACCGCCGAGAATTGCCGGAATGGCAAAGTCGGTGAGCGAAAGCGTCATGACCACCAGCCCCGCGCCGATCAGGCCGGGGCGTGCCATGGGCAGCACAACATGCGCAAATGTGCGCAACCAGTTCGCACCGAGCGAGCTTGCCGCCGCTTCCATTTCCTCTGGTATGGCCGTCAGTGCCGGGGCCAGCATCAGAACTGCAAATGGCAGCATATATTGCACAAGGCCGAACAGAACCGCGGGGTAGTTATAAAGCAGGCGCAAGGGCGCGATGCCGACGAGACCGAGCGCCTCGTTCACCATGCCCTGATTACCCAGAATGATGAGCCACCCATAAGCGCGCACCACCTGCCCGATGAAAAACGGCAGGAAAAGCGCGATCAGCAGAAATTTACGTAGCGCCGCCGAAGGCGTTCTCACCATCAGATAAGCGTAAGGAAATGCCAGAACGAGTGTGAAAAAGGTCACGACGAGCGATCCCAGAAGACTGCGCCAGGCGACAGTCGCAAATAGGGATTCCGTCAGGGCACGCTTGTAGTTTGCCAGCGTATAATAGTCCGACATCAGGAATGTCGACGTATCGAGCGTACGCAAGCTGGCATCTGCGATCTGGATCAGACCCAGCACCAGCAAGCCAACCAGAACAATTGCCGGAAGCAGCATCAGATAGGGCACAGCACGGTTGAACCGCGCGGGCCATAAAAAGGCTGCGATTGCTTCCAGCGCGTCCATAATGCGCCATGTCATGGGATAGGCAGTGCGTGCCGCTCGCATGTTTCAATTCCTGAATATTTGCCGTGAGATATCGGGCATCGGGATCGCCCTGTTAGGGCGACCCTTATTGTTCACAAGGCTGGATCAGCCCTGCATGATCGCCTTGAACTTGGAGAACCATTCGCTTTCGTTCTCAACCTGTACCTTGGCCGAGATGCGGATAAGATGCTTGAAATCCTCTTCCGTCGTCGGATAAGCGGGATCGTTCACCAGATCGGCGGGCGGGGTCAGACCCGGAACCACACCCGGCAAGCCGAGACCATCGAGCCAAACCTGCTGCGCATCCTTGGTCAAGGCGAAATTGACATATTCCTTGGCCCAGTAAAGTTCGTTCTCTGGCAGGCCCTTTGGAACCCAAAGACCATCGGTGTCGAATTTCGCGCCCTCTTCCGGAACGGTCCAGTCGATCTTGACGCCGTTCTTCTGCGCTTCGCGCGCATTGGTGGAGATGGTGCAGGCCAGATCGATCTCGCCCTTCTGGAACCAGGTGGTGAAATCCGGATCTTCACCGAGAAGCGGCTGCTGCTGCTTTACCTTGGCGATGAAATCCCAGGCTGGCTGCATATTGGCCGGGATATCCTCGAGCTTGCCGCCGCCAGCAACCTGCGCCGGGAAGTGGAATCCGATGCCATCATTGTAAAGCGCAATGCGGCCCTTGAACTTCGGATCAAGCAAGGCATGCCACGACTTAGGTGGGCCATCCGGGAACGCTTCCGGGCGATAGGCCAGCACATAGACATAGCCATAGGTATTGACGATCGGATAGCCGTCGAGGCCGACGGGCTTGGCAAGATCGGTAGTGTTCTTCAAGTTCGGCAGATCGGCCAGATCTTCCGTCACGCCACGCAATGCCGACTTGGTCGCATTGGTCGTCGTATCCCAGTTGACATGGATCGGTGGAATGCGCTTCTGCGCAACCGCAGCCCAAAGCTTCGGCTGGATCTCGTTGTCTTCAGTCAGATCGTGGCGAATTGAAATGCCCGTCTTCGCGGTGAAGGGGTCGGAAACGCCCGCTTTCAGCGCGTCGACCCAGCTGCCACCCCAGGCGCGAACAATCAGTTCCTTTGGCTTCGCAGGCTCTTCTGCGAAGGCATGGGACAGGCCGAGTGAAGTCGTTCCGGCTGTAGCAGCAAGAGCGCCCGCGCTTTGTAGGAAACGACGGCGGTCGAGTATCAAAAATGGCTTCTTCAGAGCGCTCATTATGTTCTCTCCTCTAGGGTTTTGTCTGTAATCAGGTGTTCAGTTCATGCTGCAAAAACGATCAGATCGCGGGCATTCCAGCCAATGGGAACAGTCGCACCCTCTTCAAACTGGCTGTGTCCAACCGGATCGTGATCGAATACACGCATCAAGGCGTTGCCCAACGCGGGCACGCGCAATTCATATACAATGCGCTCGCCTTCAAAAATCGCATCGGTCACCACACCTTCAAGCTTCGTATCAAGCCCCGCACCGCTTTCGGCATTGGAACCTATACGGATCTGTTCGGCGCGAATGGCACAGGAAACGGTATCGCCTGCCGCAACGGGCTTACGACCATCGACAGCGACACCAGCAAGCTTCGGCCCTGCATCAACCTGCACAACGCTGCCGTCCACGGCGGCAGCTTTACCTGTGATGAAGTTAGTGACGCCGATGAAGTTTGCGACAAAAGCATTGGACGGGTTGCGATAGGTTTCCGACGGCCTTGCCATTTGTTGTATTTCGCCGCCATCCATAACGATGATCTCATCCGACACGACCAGAGCTTCACGCTGATCGTGGGTGACGTTGATGGTTGTCACGCCCAGTTCACGTTGGATGCGGCGAAACTCAAGTTGCATTTCTTCACGAAGCTTGCGGTCAAGAGCGGCCAGCGGTTCATCGAGCAGCAGAAGATCAGGTTCAAATACAAGGGCGCGTGCAATGGCGACACGCTGTTGCTGACCGCCGGAAAGTTCATGAACACGCCTGTTGCCCAATCCGCCAAGGCGAACCAGATCGAGATAGCGCTCAACCCGTTCAGGGATGGTGCGGGCATCAAATCGGCGCATCTTGAGTGGGAAGGCGACATTCTCCGCCGCTGTCATATGCGGAAACAAGGCGAGTTTCTGGAACACCATACCGATCGAACGCTTGTGCGACGGGACCGCGCTGACAGCCTGACCGTTGATGAAGATCTCGCCGACACTCGGGCGCTGGAAACCTGCGATAAGTCGCAGCAAAGTCGTTTTTCCCGAACCGGACGGCCCGAGAATGGTCAGGAAACGCCCCTGTTCGAGGTCAAATGAAGCCGACCGTACGGCATGGAAGCCGTTATAGATCATGCTGACATTCTTGGCCGAGACGGCAACCGGACCATTCTTGGCAGTAGGGCCAGTTCCGTTTTCGGTGGTTTTCATCGATGTTTCCCGTTTCATTCAGAAGCGTTCGAAAACGCCAGATAGAATTGTCTCAAATTGTGCTCGAGGCTCCGAAACACTTAAATCGATGCCAGATAGCCGCCATCGATTGGAATAACCTGTCCCGTCACATAAGCCGAAGCTTTGCTCGCCAGAAAAACGACGGCTCCGGCGACATCTTCCATCCGGCCGAACCGACCTTGCGGAATCTTGTCCAGCATGGATTTTTGCCACTCGTTATTCTCATAAAAGACATCCGTCATTGACGTGCGGAAATAGCCGGGGGCGATGCCGTTGACCCGAATACCGTGCGGCGCCCATTCCGTTGCGAGTGCATGCGTCATGCCCATAAGGCCGGATTTCGACGAGCCATAAGGCGCTGCCGTCGGCACGCCGACATAGGAGGTGAGTGAACAAAGATTGATGATTGTGCCGCCGTTTTTGGCATCCGTCATGTGACGCGCGGCAGCCTGAGCGCAAAAGAAAGCGCCCTTCAGATTGGTCGAGACAATGCGATCCCACAGTTCTTCGTCAACGTCGAGCGAGGGCCGTATTTCTTCATAACCGGCATTGTTGACGAGAATATTAAGACCGCCCAGTTTTGCGGCAGCTTGCGCAGTCACATCAGCGCAGGCTTTAACGTCGCGCACATCAAGCGAGAGCGGCACGCAGGCGCGCCCAAGGGCGGCGATACGAGAAGCCGTTTCTGTCAGATCGTCGGACTTGCGCGCTGTTATGGAAACATCAGCTCCTGCCGATGCAAGTGCTTCGGCAATAGCCTGTCCCAGCCCCCGGCTTGCACCAGTGACCAGCGCTTTACGCCCGCTAAGGTCGAAAAGCGATAAAACCTGCATCATGTTCCCCTATGGACCTTGCCTGAACAAAACATCGCCAGAACTTCTAATCATTCTGCGAGTAATGTTTAGCAATTTTTTTATGGTCTCCCCGACATAAAGCCATCTTTTTCGGAACTTGTCTATACATATATATACAAAATAGGAGTTTAGTCTTAGAACTCTCTTTATGAAGGACGCGCCACATCCAAGAGCGCGCCGTCAGAGGAGAACCCAAATGACCAAAAATGAAGCATCGCTCGGCAGTCTGATTCGTCCAGAAATACGGGCGCTTAGCCCCTATAATGCGGGACTGACCATTGCCGAAGTTGAAGGACGATATCACCCGGCTCAGATCGCAAAGCTCGGTTCAAACGAAAACCCATTAGGCCCGTCCCCAAAAATCGAAGAGCTTTTTGCATCTGTGCATGATCTTCTGCGGCTCTATCCGGATCCCTCCGGTCGCACTTTGGCGCTGGAGATAGCACGGGAATTTCAGTGGCCCGAAGATCAGGTCATTCTGGGCAATGGATCAGAAGATCTCATTGGGGTAATCTGCCGCTCTGTCCTTCGCGCCAGCGATCGCGTCGTGACACTTTATCCCTCCTTCCCTTTGCATGAAGATTATTCAACCTTGATGGGCGCAACCGTCGAACGGGTCGAAGTCAAGCAATCACTGGAGGTGGATGTTGACGCATTGGTGGCGGCTGTCGCGAACGGCCCGCGCCTTGTCATGTTCGCAAATCCGCTCAATCCGGTAGGCAGCTGGCTTGATCCAGAGGCGCTGCAACGGGTTATAAAAGCCGTCTCGCCAGACACCTTGCTTGTACTGGATGAAGCCTATGCGGAATATGCCGCTGGCGATGATTATACCTCTGCCATCGACTTGCTGCGCGATACCGATCTCAACTGGGTGGTGCTGCGGACTTTCTCCAAGGCTTACGGCCTGGCAGGCGCGCGCCTTGGCTTTGGTCTGACAAGCAGCAGCGCCTTGCGCGGATATCTCGACCGCGCACGCACACCCTTCAATGCCAATGCGATCGCGCAGGCGACAGGACTGATTGCTCGCCGTGATACCGAACATCTCGCTACAGGCGTGGCGCTTGCATTGCGTGAACGGGATCGGGTAGCTGAGTTTCTCACGACACGGAAAGTCCGGTTCGCCCCGTCGAAAGGCAACTTTCTGTTCATTGACGTGAAGTCGGATTCTGTCACTTTTGCCGAAAAACTCTTACGAGACGGCGTTATCGTCAAGCCTTGGAAACAGCAAGGTTATACGAATTTCATCCGTGTCAGCATCGGCAGCCCGGAAGAGAACAACCACTTCATGCGTGCGTTTGACCGGATATTTCAGGTCAAATGATCTGACTGCCACAATCCAACACAACAAACATAATCTGAAAGCCAAACAGGCGCTCTGAATTCAGAGCGCCTGTTTGTGTAACTTCTCAGTTTCACTGTACGAGACAGTGATACAAGGAGGCTAATCCTATGCCTTGCCGAGCCGCTTTCGCAATTCGGCATTCTCGGCTTGGAGTTTTGCAGCCAGTTCCTTGCGCAGCTTCAGGTTTTCAGCTTCCAGCGCCACAAGCGCCTTCAGATCGTCGTCCTCAGATGACTTGGCGGCCACAGGTGCAGCAGTCTTTCCAGCAGCGTTTTTCCAGTTGTAATAGGTCTGTTCGCTGATGTCAGTCTGTTGCAATGCAGCTTTCAGCGTGGTCTCGCCGCTCTTCAAGGCCTTTGCGACAGAAGCGAGAATGGAAGCGCGTTCAGCCGGAGAATATCTCTTTCTCGTGCCAGCTACCGGTGCCGCGACAGCTGTAGCCGTCTTGGTTACCTTTGCGGCTGGCGTTGCTGCCATAGGCTTGGGTTCTGCCTTCTTGCGCGGCGTACGCGTTTTCGGCTTAACAGCCCCAGCCTTCTTCACGAAGTAAGGCGCGAGATTGGCGCGAACACGATCCAGGACCGTCTCACCGGTCAGATCAGGCTCAAAAGTCTTGCCGGTGATCTGTTCGTAAGCCTGGATATAGACCTTCGAAGTCTGTTCGATCAGATCGAGCGGGATTTCCGGGATCGGATCCTTGTAAGGATCGCAACGCTCCGTGACCCAGGCACGCACAAAATCCTTGTCAAAGCTTGCCGGACGGCTGCCTGAAGCAAAGCTCGCTTCGTAGCTGTCGGCAATCCAGTAACGGCTTGAATCCGGTGTATGGATTTCATCGGCAAGAATGATGCGGCCGTTAGCGTCTGTTCCAAACTCGTATTTGGTGTCGACAAGGATCAGTCCGCGCTCAGCCGCACGCGCCTGTCCGCGCTCGAAAAGCGCCAGCGCATAACGCGACACTGTTTCCCACTGTTCGGCCGTCAGCAGGCCTTGTTCAAGAATTTCCTCACCGGACAGCGGCTCATCATGTCCGCCATCGAAAGCCTTGCTCGTCGGCGTGATGATCGGATGCGGTAGCTTCTCATTGTCCCTCAGACCATCCGGCAATGTGACGCCATACATCTGGCGCTCGCCCTTGCGGTATTTCGTGAGGATCGACGTGCTGGTCGTTCCTGCGAGATAGCCGCGGACAACCACCTCAACCGGCAGAATATTCAACCGTGTGCCGATGACGACATTCGGATCCGGATAAGCCAGAACGTGGTTCGGGCAGATATCAGCCGTTTCCTCGAACCAGTAAGACGCCGTCTGCGTCAAAACCTGACCTTTGAACGGGATCGACGTCAGGATAACATCGAATGCGCTCAAACGGTCGGTCGAGATGATGATGCGGCTGCCATCAGGCAGATCGTAATTCTCGCGAACCTTGCCGTTGTAGCGGTTCGGCAGTTCAGGGATATCGGCGCTGGGGAGAATGCGCAAAGTGCTCATTGGCAGAGGCTTCCGCTGTTGGTTCCGTCTGCCCTTCCGCTTAAACGCGCAAGTGCCCGCCCGTCAAGGATGAAGTCACCCGATGTAACCAACTCAGCACTTTGCTCCCGGCTGTGCTTGCTCGCCCTGCATACGCTCTCCCCAGTCACGCATACTGATCAATATGGGTGCCAGAGAGTGGCCAAGGCCCGTCAGCTCATATTCCACCTTTGGCGGCACTTCCGGAAAAACAGTGCGGCTGATGATGCCGTCCGCTTCCAGTTCCCGGAGTTGCAAAGTCAGCATCCGTGGCGTCGCCGCCGGGACAAGCCTGCAAAGCGCATTGAAGCGCAGCTTTCCTTTCAGCAGATGGAAGAGGATAACCGGCTTCCACACGCCGCCAATAACCGAAAGCGTTGCCTCCACCGCGCAGCCCGTTTTGCTGACGTTTCGCCGCTTGCCGCGCGCCCTGACACTATCATCCATGATACTACATGCCAAATTTGTACGTACTTTTTCAAAGGTCAATATAGGCTTATTTGTTCTGACATCAAAGGAGACAATGCCGTGCAAAGTTACATTCTGACCGGAAACGAAAATCCACGCCTGAAGCTGGTTGAAAAGCAGGATCGCAAGCCGGGTCGCGGAGAGATTGCAGTCGATTTGCGTGCTGCATCATTGAACTATCGCGATCTCATTGTCGCAAAGCGCACCAAAGACAGTATTCCTTTGTCTGACGGATCAGGCGTCGTATCGTCTATCGGAGAAGGCGTAACTGATTACGCCATTGGTGATCGTGTAGTCATCGGCTTCATGCCTGAATGGGTGGAAGGTCCATTCTCTGACGCGAAAAAGGCTGCAAGCCTCGGCGGCAATACGGTCGATGGTGTATTGAGCGAACGTATCGTCGTACCGGCAACCGGGGTCGTGCGGATACCGGACACGATGACCTTCGAAGAAGCCTCAACGCTCCCCTGTGCAGGTGTCACGGCATGGTCAGCGCTTTTTGAGAGAAGACCGGTTCAACCCGGTGAAACCGTATTGCTCCTCGGCACAGGCGGCGTGGCGATCTTTGCCTTGCAACTTGCAAAAATGGCGGGCGCTCGCGTCATCATTACATCGAGTTCCGACGAAAAGCTGGAGCGGGCTGAAAAACTCGGTGCTGATCACCTTATAAACTATCAAACACATCCCGATTGGGAAAATGAAGTTCTGCGGCTCACCGATAATGTGGGCGTTGATCTGGCCGTCGATCCAGCAGGCCCGGCCACACTGAACAAGACCCTCAAGGCCACGCGCTTTGATGGACGCATATCGCTTATGGGCGTACTGACAGGGTTTAACGGCCCCATCGAAACCGCCGCAATTCTGGAAAAGCGGATTACCCTGCAGGGCATTTATGTCGGCCCGGTTTCAACGCTTGCATCCCTTGTCCGCACAGGCGTCAGGCCGCAGATCGACAAGGTCTATCCGTTCAGCCAAGCCGAGGACGCTTATAATGCTCTCCAAGGCGCCGGACACTTCGGAAAACTGGTCGTCAAGATCGGACAGTAAAGCCGAAGCCATCCGGGCCTGAATGGTGCGAAACCGATATTCGCCACTATGCGAAGCATTCCGCATAGTGGCGAACTCTGTTTCAACTACTTCGCCGCTGCCTTGGCTCCAGCCTGCAGATCGGACAGATTGGCAACGATCCCAGCCGCTTCGGTCTGCAGAACATCCTTGGCGTTCTTGCGGGTCTTCTCAATGGCAATATCCGCGCTCAGGCTCCGCTCATTGGACTGAAGACCATCATCGGGACTGCTGCTCAAACCATCATCGGACTTCTTGCGCGACTTCAGACGGTTTTCTTCCGCCGTCATTTCGTTGCGGCGTTCCGTTTCATTGAGAGAAAGTTCGGTCTTTTCGCGCTGCGTTTTCAACACAGCGATATCTTCCACAAACTGCTGGAATTCAGGATCATCCTTAACGCGGGCATCATGAAGGCTCTGCAGCTGGGGCAACAAGGACTTGATATCGCCAAGGCGCTTGTATTTTGCCGGTTTCACTTCGCTCCACGGCAAGGCATTGTCGAAGCTCGACTCGCCAACGGTCTTGAGATCAAAAAGTCCGGGCAGGCTGATATCCGGCGTCACACCACGCAGCTGCGTCGTGCCTCCGTTCACACGGAAGAACTGGGCGATCGTCAGTTTCAGCTCACCGAATTTTGGTTCGGGATTATGCGCGACCTCGTCAAGATTGACCACCGTTTGCACGGTGCCTTTACCGAAGCTCGGTTCGCCGATAATCACGCCCCGGCCATAATCCTGGATCGCTGCGGCAAAGATTTCGGATGCGGATGCCGAACCGCGATTGATCAGCACGCCGAGCGGCCCTTGCCATGCAGGGGTCGGAAGATCGTCGCTTTCCACCTTGACCTTGCCGTCAGCGTTTCGCTGCTGAACCACAGGTCCCTTCCCGACAAAAAGACCGGTCAGTTCAATGGCTTCCGACAACGAGCCGCCGCCATTGTTACGAAGATCGAACAGGATGCCGTCGACCTTATCCTCTTTCAACTCGGTGATGAGCTTTGCGACATCGCGGCTGGCACTGCGATAATCCTTGTCACCTTTTCTCCGCGCTTCGATATCCTCATAGAAAGCGGGCAACGTGATAACGCCGATTTTGCGGGTAGCATTGCCGTCTTTGACATCGAGAACCGATTTCTGCGCAGCCTGCTTTTCAAGGCTGATCTTGTCGCGGACCAGACTGATAATCTGGTGCTTTGCGTCGGGTCCTGCATTGGCAGGCAGAATATCCAGACGCACCACGGAGCCCTTGGCGCCACGGATCAACTGCACCACTTCATCAAGGCGCTGGCCGACCACTTCCTTCATCGGCCCGGTTTCATCCTGGCCAACACCGGTAATACGATCACCGACAGCGATCTTGCCCGAGACCTGAGCCGGTCCACCGGCAACCAATTCACGGATCGTGATGTAATCATCCCTCTCCTGCAGCACCGCGCCGATACCAACAAGAGAAAGCTTCATCGATATATCAAATTCGGCAGACGCACTGGCACCGAAATAATCCGTATGGGGATCAACCGAGGTCGTATAGGCCGCCATAAACATCTGGAAAACGTCGTCGCTTTTGTATTTGTAAATACGTTCCAGCGAGTTCTGATAGCGCTTTTCCAGCGTATCGCGGATGGAGGCATCGTCCTTGCCTGCCAGCTTCAGGCGCAGCCAGTCATTCTTGACGCGCTTGCGCCAAAGATCCTTGCTTTCCTCGTCTGTCGCGGGCCACGGCGCCTTGTCACGCATAAGCGGATAGGTTTCCTGCTCACTGAAATCAAACTTCGTGTTGAGCAGACTGCGCGCATAGGTCATGCGGTCGGTAATGCGCTTTTCATACAGGTTGAAGATCGAAAACGGGATGCTCAGATTTTCCTGCTTGATCGCGTCGTCAATCTTGGACTTGTCGGCCATGAAGCCGTCAACGTCCGATTTAAGGAAGATCAGCCGATCCGGGTCCAGCGATTTGATAAACCGGTCCATGATCTTGGCGGACAGAGCATCGTTGAGCGGCACGGGCTTATAATGGAAACGCGTCAGAAATTCTGCGGTCAGGTGCGCAGCCTCAACCTGCTGCGGTTGCGGTTCGAGCGCCGGCGGTGAACCGGCCTCAAAGGCAAGTGCAGGAGAGACGGTTGCCAGGAAAAGGCAAAGGGAACCAAATTTTAGACGTTTCAAGAGTTGACCTGTTGTTCAGCGCGAAAATGTTCAGTGACAATCTATGTGGAGCAATTATGGTTTTTTGGCAACCGGACTTCGGTTGCTCAGGTCACGCAACCGAAGTCTTGCAAGTGAAAAGCGGTCCCCGCGCTTTCAAAATGCATATGTAATCACTGTTTATTCTGGTGTTATCTTGCACTGGGTGACGGTCACGACGCAGTCTTCAGTAAATCAGCAGATTGCGTTCATATTTCTGTGAGGCGGGCATCAGGCCAGACATCAGCGTATTCGCGTTACAAACGGACGTCGATCAGCATTGGTCCGTCTTTGGACAAGGCCGATTTCAGCGCTGCTGCGAGGGCAGTATTGTCTGATACCGATACGGCGTCGACACCGAAACCCCGGGCCAGAGAAACCCAGTCAAGCTCGGGCCTATCGAGGCTCATCATATCCCGCGCCGTCTCACCGGGCTTTGCGCCAACTTTGGCATATTCACCGAGCAGGATCGCATAGGACCTATTGTTGAGGAGAAGTGTTGTGATCGGCAAGTTTTCGCGCGCCTGTGTCCACAGGCCTTGCAATGTATAGGCTGCGGAGCCGTCAGCTTGCAGAGTGATCACACGCCGATCGGGATCGCCCATTGCTTGGGCACCGATAGCTGCACCCGTGGCAAGGGGAATGCCGCCACCGATAGCGCCACCAGTCACAGCCAGCCAGTCGCATGGCGCAGCCAAGGGCATAACCGCCTCAAATCCACCGCCCGAAGTCAAAGCCTCGTTGATAACGATTGCACCTTCCGGCAACTGCGAGGCTACAATCTGAGCCAGGGTTTCCGGCGTAATCGGGCCCGATTGAGGACTACGCAACTCTTCACTTTGAACGGGTACATCTATCGGGCTGGCTTCGATGCGAGAAGCCAGCGCCGCAAGCGCACCATGGGCATCTTCGCCGGGCGTGCACAATGTCAGGACTTCCGCATCTTCTCGATGCGTGAGGCTGGGCAGTCCCGGATAGCGGAAAAATCCGACCGGCGGCGGGCATCCCACCAGAACAACAATGTCAAAAGGCTCCAGAGTGCGAACAGCATCTGCAACTGAATAAGGTACCGCTGGCAGGTTCAGGCGTCCCCGTCCTTTGGGTTGTCGCGCAATCATCGGACTTCCCATCAATGTTGCGCCGCTCTTGACGGATATTCCATGAAGAACTGGATGTAGATCAGCGGCTACCCCTGCCGTGCCAAGCAGTAACAGCGCCTTCTTTCCCGAACCAAGCGCTTTGGCCACCTTATTGACGGCCTCATCATCAAACGGCTCGGGATTCCCGGCTGTATAATCCCGGGCGATCACACCGCCTTTGCTCCAGGATACATCGGCTGGAAGCACGAGCGAAGCGATTTCGCCATTGTCGGACGATGCGGCAGCCAATCCCGCCAGTGCATCCTCACCAATCTTCGCCGGATCAGTCCCAAAGCGAACCCACCGCGACGTGCCGCCAACCAGTGCCTCGACATTCGCCGTCAACGGGCTGTCATAGGCGACGTGATCCATCGCGTGATCGCCGACAATGTTCAGCATTCCGCTGCCCGCGCGTTTTGCATTATGGATATTGGCAATGCCATTCGCATAGCCGGGTCCACAATGAAGAAGTGTGACTGCTGGCCTCTGGGTCACACGATAATAGCCGTCGGCCATTCCGGTAACCGTATTCTCCTGCAGCCCCAGCACACAACGGATACCCGGAATGGTATCGAGCGCGGCAACAAAGTGCATTTCACTGGTACCGGGATTGGCAAAACACGTATCGACTTTCCCTTCAACGAGGGTATGCACGAGAGCTTCAGCTCCGGTTAAGCTATTATCGGTCATGTTTCCTCCAACCCCAGATTACGGTATCCCGCCACAAGCGTGGGGCTTAGGTCAAGCCCCAACTGCCTCAACTATGAGTGCGTCCACGGCGACCGCACTATCAGGCCCCACCATCAATGGATTGACGTCCAGTTCAAGCAGGGTCTCATGATGCGCGTCGGCATAATTGGCGATTGCCATGATTGCATCCACAACCGCATCGAGATCAGCCTTTGGCTGCCCGCGAAAACCGTCAAGCAGACTGAAGCTTTTCAGGTTTCGGAGCGCCGAACTCACTTCATCCCGTGTGACCGGGAGAAGCAAGGTGGCCGCATCCTTGAGCAGCTCCACCAGAATGCCACCTGCGCCGATCACCAGAACCTGACCGAATAGCGGATCGCGCTTGACGCCGACAATCAGTTCGGCAAGGGGCGCGGACTGCATCGGCTCAAGCAAAAAGCTCTCAAGCCTTATCGACGGATCGTGACGTTCAACCGACGCGACCATTTTTCCGGCAGCGATAATCGCGTCAGCGCGCGACTTGATGTTCAATGCAACGCCACCAACCTCAGTCTTATGTGCCAGCTTTTCATGCAGCACTTTCAACACGACCGGCTTTTCGAAATGTTCGGGGAGAGCGCTTATCTCTGGAAGGGAAACGACACGCCCCGCCGGTATGGGCAACCCAAAAGCGCTCAGCCGCCGTTTTGATTCAGCCTCATGCACAACCCGGGCATCGGTATCCATAGACCTCTTTCTGGCTCGCGGCGGTACCGGATTTCTGTCGCATCCAGTCGCAACGTCGTTTGCGATCATTCCGCAATACCCGGCCCACAAGGCAATAACGCGAGCCGCGTCGTGCAAGCCGTTCAAAGGCACAATTCCCTGCTCGATGAGCATAGCGGCATCTTCCGGAGGAATGCTCTCTGTATTGACCGATGCGTGGAAGACCGGCTTGCCGGTTGCACGTCCGGCAGCAGCCAAAGCGCGATCCATTGCCTGATGAGCTGATTTGTCTTTGTAGGGTGATCCGACAGGCGGATAATCGATCACGAGAATCCCCGCATCGACTTCACCCTCGAGCATGGTTGTAAACATCGGAGTGAGCAACGGCTCACTGCCCCAGTAACCGGCTGTAAAGTCGAGCGGATTGGAAACATGTCCGAAATCCGGCAACATCGGCTTGATCGTATCAACCTGATGCTTGTCGGGCTGAGGCAGTTTCAAGCCTGTGAACGAGCAATAGTCTGCGGCAAGTCCGTTGTCGCCGCCGGAACTTGAGAACACAGTGACCCGATCGCCGCCCACAGGCTCGCTAATCGAAGCAAGTTTCATCATCTCCAGAAACTGCGGAACTGTATCGGTTTCCAGCACGCCGAGTTTTTTGAACAGTGCTTCGTAATATTCATTTTGACCTGCCAGCGAGCTGGTATGGCTTGCCGCCATAACCGCGCCCAACTCCGACCGGCCAGACCTGTAAACAATCACCGGGATCTTCTTTGATCGCGCACGCAGGCAGGCCCGTGAAAAGGCTTCCACATCACGGATGCCTTCCATAAAAAGGCCAAGACAGGTGACATTGGGATCATCAATCAGACAGTCAATATAGTCTTCAAAGCCGAGGACAGCCTGATTACCCGCGCTGATAAGGTAGGAATAAGGGACCGAACGGCTGTTGGACACCAGATGCCCTGTGACATTACCGCTTTGCGAGATGACGGCTGCACCGCGGCCGCCTTTGAGCTGCGGATATAGGGCTGGCCAGATGCTGCCGTGATTGACGTAGTTGACAAGGCCATAACAATTGGGACCTACCACAGCCATATCGCCGGACGCTTCAATGAACGCCTCGTGGCGTGCCATGCCCGCTTCGCCGATCTCGGAGAAACCAGAAGCATAGCAAACGACACCTCCGGCCTTGAGCGCTTCCAGTTGCCGCAATGCTACAATCGTGGCGTCGGCATTCACAGCCAGAAAGACCGCATTGGGAGAGACCGGCAGATCAGCAATCGATGCGACACATGGATATCCGGCAATCTCATTCCGTTTTGGGTTGACCACATAAACTTCGCCCGCAAAATCCTGCTCGCGCAGGGTTTTCAGGGTCGATTCAACCTGACCACCCCCAATGAAGGCCATGGTCTTTGGCGCCAGCAATCGCCTGAAATTCTCTCGCAACGCTGGGCGCACGAATCCATCCTGCGCAAGCGCATGGGTCTTTAGCATTCTTTCCTCCCGTGAACGCTCCCCTATCGCCTCCGCGACATGTCAGTGACCGTCGGATTGGTTGGGATAGGTATTAAATCTCTTTGGCAAAGGCGCTGATGTTGGAAACTCATCCACCCCGAAGTCTGGCCTCAACGGATAGTCCTCCGGCTTCTCACCGAACAGACCACAAAGCCATCTGCGAAGAATGATGCAGCATTCCTCATCCGTGTAGGTCTGTTCCATCACACGGCCAAGCCACAAGCCATCCGCCAGTTGGGTCAGTGTGATGGCTTCCAGCCGCACGTCAATCTCCATACCCTTGTCATGGGCGACGGCCAGCAGCCGGCGTTCGATGAACGACCGATACTTCCCCCACAGACTGCGATGGAGCGCGAGTATCTCAGGCACCACCCAGGCTGCGCTCATGTAATGGATCAGCAGTGGATGATACCCAATATCGCGAAGAAACGGGCCGGATGCTGCAAAAATCAGCCGTTGGAAATTGCCGGTGGTGGTCGAAGTCATCAGATGACGGTAGAAGTCATCCGCATTTTGAAGATAATAACGATGAGCAGCAGTCAGCAAATCCTCTTTGCTGGCAAAGTAATGATTGATCAGTCCGCGCGAGAACCCGGATTCATCGCTGATCGTGTTAATCGTCGAATTCAGATATCCGTTCTTGATGATCGAATTCAACGCAGCAATGATCAGCTCCTGCTTCCTGATTTCATTCGTCTGCCGTGGTTTGCTCTGTCTTCTCATCAGCTACCTTCTAAAATACGAAATCCTGCGTCAATTATTGTCGATACGGGTTAAGCAGATCCCTGGCGATAATATCCTGATGAACTTCCGATGTTCCTTCCCATATGCGCTCAATACGAGCGTCGCGCCAGAAGCGTTGTATCGGGAATTCTTCCATAAGCCCCATGCCCCCGAAGACCTGAACCGCATTGTCAGCGACCCGGAAAACCATCTCTGAGCAATAGTAATTGACCATCGAGGCTTCCGTCCGGTTCATCAATCCATTTTCGATCTTCCAGGCCGCCTCCTTCACCATCAGATCGCCCAGTCTAACATCTACAGCCATGTTGGCTATCTTGAAACCGACGCCCTGAAATTCGCCAATAGTCTTGCCGAATGCCTTGCGCGTTCCTGCCCATTCCTTGCTCATCTCAAAGATGCGTTCCGCGCGTCCGACACAATGCGCCGACAAGGCAACGCGACCGTCATAAAGCCATTCATTGGCCATATCAAAGCCCTTGCCCTCCTCGCCCAGTATCTTGTCCTCATGCACGCGCACATCTTCAAGATACACCATGGTCGGATTGTAACCGCGTGTCACGATCGATTTCATCGGCTCAACGCGGACGCCCGGCAGAGACTTGTCGATAAGGAATGACGTAAACCTTTTCCGACGACCGCGCGGCGTCTCGTCCACGCCGGTAACGGCAATCAGAATGATGAAATCGGCGATGTCAGCATGGGAGATAAACTGTTTGACCCCATTGATGACCCAGTGATCGCCCTCCTTCACCGCCTTGGTGGTGATACCGCGCGCGTCAGAGCCGGCACCCGGCTCCGTCAATGCGAAAGCATCCTTGCGCTCTCCCCGGATCGCAGGCTTCAGATATTCCTCAATCTGCTCGCCCTTACATTTGAAGAGAATGCCCGTGACACCGCGGTTCAT
>Ga0153948_1000142_pt1 | contig 37485 bp, 40 predicted proteins | sample TSNJ032MetaG_FD_104696 | JGI IMG/M metagenome (GOLD analysis project Ga0153948, IMG submission 104696) | Attine ant fungus gardens microbial communities from New Jersey, USA - TSNJ032 MetaG | ecosystem: Host-associated > Fungi > Mycelium > Unclassified | place: USA: New Jersey, Wharton State... | reverse complement strand
TAGAGAAGAGACGAAAACCTTGCACGAGTAAGTGATGCTAGAGAACTGGACTCAACAACCACGCTGCTGATTAGAGTTCCAGAAAGTGTGACACTCTTGAAGAAAAGCTCCGAGAGATACGCTTTTCTGTAGCTAATTCAACACCTCTCGCACCGGTGAGAATCACATTCTTACAGTTTGATTCAGAAACATAACTCAATTTAAAACAAGCCAAAGATTGGAACACCGTCAGTACCAGATCTGAAACGAGTAAGTGTGACAGACTTCTCTATCTCCTGATTCAAATCCTTTGAAAGATGCAATCAACTCGTCCATTGGTAGAGATCGATGCACTTGTCTGGGCCGAACAAATCCGATAATCTTTCCGAACAAAATGAGAGGTGTCATGCCTATATTCCACTGGTCTTGACCCATTTTCAGGTTTTGAGAGGAACCAGGAGATATAGTCTTTGGAGTGACCAAAATGTGTTTCCAACATAGGGAAGAGCACATGAACTATCTTTGCATGGTTTCAGTTGAGTTCATGCTTTTGCCATCCTTGTGTTAGGTGGCCATCATATGATGACAGGACTGTAGAGAAGTTTTGGACCTTATCTAAGGTGCTTGAATGTAATGGGAAAAAAATTATATTGAGACTCCAGAAAAGCATGTCTTTCTTGTGTAGGGGCATGCTGATCTCTTAGCCTAGATCACGTGATACAAGGTTCAAAACATTGTATTTCTTTATAATCCTATCATCATATGATGGCCACACGGCGCAGGGTTGGCATAAACACGGCCTTGACTGAAACTGCACGAAGACAACTCATGCAGCCTGTCCCATGCTGGAAACGTATTTTGGTCACTCCAAAGGCTGTATCTGGTTCCCCTTTCAAAACTTGGAAATGGGTCAAGACTGATGAAATACAGGCATGACACCTCTCTCACTTTGCTTGGAAAGAGGTAACTTATTGGTGTTGACACAACAAGCATTTCAGTGATGATGAGGGAGGTGTTGATGATCCCCTTGCTCCTCTGCCAGATGAACCAGAGGTAGCTGAAGGCGATGAAGAAATGGAACTTGACGAGAATCAAAATACGATAATGACAGTTGCTCAGCCATCCGAAAGCACACCTGTACTAGATGAACCACTCATCTCACCTAAACCTCAACTTTCAATGACACTTGCAGATCCTGACGAGAGTATAAATGGAAATGTGGATACGGATATAGACGCTTTGGGTGCCTCACTCAAGCCTGTAGTTGATGCCAGATTGCATAGTTTGGATGGGACAAAGGGGGTTGTTGATACGGGTGTTCAATTGGACATTAGTAGACTTGGGTCGGATGCGTTGAATCTTGATGATACTGATTTGACGCATATTGACCCCTCGGATGGGATAGTCGGTGGGTCATCATTGGACCATCCTGAGCATCCTTTCATACAAGGCGCGCCGTGATTATTGATGCTCGCCATGTTCTGTCCTCGTGTGTTTGTTTGTCATGTTCCATGTTGAAAGTTCTCTGACAATTGACAAAGTTCATGCATTTCACACCTTCACTGTATGCCTACGCCAGGTATGATATTATCTACACACAAGGAGTAATGAAGCTGGATGGCGCTCAGCACTTGCACTCGCCGGTTTTGCACTTGCAGCTGAATGATAAAATTAAGTTTAAGTTTTGAACATCAGTGTTCGTTACCTACGAATCTCCGCAAGTGCAGTTGGAACCACAACTGCTCTGGTCCTTGAGGGGGTCGTTGGCACTGGCACTGCAGATGCAGCCTTGGCAGATAGAGATTTTGGTAGAACACTCAGGCTATTAGTATGTGAGTGATAAAATCTGAAGGGGAAAGAAGTAAATCACCATGTTGTGGGCGTAAGGAAGTAAATTGGGAAAACGGACCTCATCCGACGCACTTAAATACCTAGCCTCTGACGTGAGAGGTGATCAAAATAAGATGTGAATGAATTTCTACAAATATCCCTGTATAGGCAGGCTCTGACCTTAGAGCGGTTAACAAGGGCAAACTTCTACGTACCATTTCGACCAATCGTTTACAGGGTGTGACACTAAGAAATTTGTTTATTTTGCAGTGGCTATAATGCTTCCGTGGTCTCCCAACCATCTCTGATTTGCATGATGCAGACCAGGCGACGCGCATCATATGACTAAAAATATATTACAGAGCAACCGTGGGTTCTCGAGGGTACCACAAGACTGACCCGTAACATACCCATACCCCTTGCGGTTCACTATTGATGTTGTCATTGACTCCATTACTGGCAGCGTACCTCGTCCAGAGTATTCTGCTGATGAAAATGGGGCATTGATCAGGACTGGAAGTGGTGAAGATATAAAGACCATGGGTGAAGATGTAGCTGCTGACCTGCTTCACCATAACTTGAACAAGTCACGGCCACTGGCTGCCCTTAGCAAACCGCAAAAAAACCCTGCACCTTACAGAGGATTTAGTATGTAGAAAATGGATTAAGTAGGCTTATTTTACTGTTTGACTGCGCCTGCGGCCGAAAAAAAATAGTGCTTTTTTGATTAAGTGTTCATCACTATCCGTTATCTGTGAGGAGACTCGTAAATGTTCTGTTCAGAGCCCTCCGTGATGCGTGACCTGAACACTCGGCCGAAACAGTATAGTAATATTGTTTTGTCCTTGCTACTTTCATCTAGCCTCACCACACCGTCGCTCAAGTGGTTTGTGTCAATGGTGTGTTGCGCATTAAGCTACATTTCTCCTTATACCAACGATTGATGACGTTTATTAGACTAATCCACTTCCGAAATACGTGCCTCAGAGTTTAGGAACAAGAGTACATTAGAGCCTTGCTCACATTTATCCATCCTATGATTAGAGGACAAATGAATTCGGTTTATACTGATGACGTGTCTGTATGGTGGGCATCTTATTATTGGTGAGTTTCTTCCATGCTGCAGAATCGCAGAATCTTGATTTGCTCCATCAGATCATATATCTCACAAGTGCTGGATTCTTTGCTCATGAATAATTGTTTTTTGCAACATCAGTTGATTTAGCTTGCTGCTCACATATCACCTGGACCATGACCTCGTGTGATTTATATGCTGAGACATAGCCTTCCATTTCCTATATGTGATGATCATCTGCTATTTATCACATGTATCTTTTTTTCTTGGGTTCAGAACTCTATTTTACAACGAACAAACCAATGTATAGACGCCTTCCGCGTAGTCTGCAAGGCCCAGCGTGAGAAGTGTATCAACAGAAGACGTGCAGCCAAAAGAGTATACTGATGTGTCGGAAGGTTCGGTCCCACGCCAACGGTTGACTTCCATGCGCTTTGAACGAAAGCTTCTCGATGACCACCCGCACGCCATTGGGGTCGGTATCTCGGGAATACTCTCTGTGTTCTCTCTGGGGCCAACTCCTGGGTTGATCCCCATCATCTTCACACTTTCTATTCTGTTGATATATTCCCGCAAAATTTTTCCGACACAAGCTCCTCACAAAAGTCGACACACCATTATTTTGTGGGTCGTACTCACCATTGGTAGCTCAATTCTCAGAATTACACCATCGATCCATGCTTTATCACAGCCCGTGCTTTCAATCTTATCCTTATTAATCCTTTCGGGGATCACTTCAGCCTTGTGCATCGGGGCTCTGTTCATTGAGACTCGGGTTAGCAGTTGGATGAGCCCCAAGCATAAAACGGTCAGGCTGTTGTTGTTTCCGACATGGTGGACTACAGTCTGGGCTGCCATCACGTACCTTAGCCCCCTTGGCACGCTGTCAACATGGAACCCTGTAGAAGGAACAAGTGCATATAACTGGATGCTGCCTATGCTCGGACCACAGTCCCTTAACTGGGTGGTGGCAGCCTGGGCAGTAGTCATTTCAGAGATCTTGATGTCCTTGTATATGGGATCAGGATTCCGAGACGGGGAAGACTTCAATTCTTTGATTCCCACTACCACCGGATCTGAAGGAAATGACCGTCACAATATGGCTATAGGATTCAGTGGAGACCATAACGTCGCGCGCGGCAATCTTTCGACAAGGGATGCGATCATGCTCTTGGCTGCATTCCTTGTTCTTCTGATTGTACCCTCTTTCTTCATTAATTCTCTTCCTATTCCACTAGGAGATGTAAGCATAGCTACACCCCTCACTGTAGGATGTGCTTTGCCAACGGTCGACGAGTACCATGTTCCAAATTTTAGTTTCAGCGACTATCTAAGTGAGACGAAGAAACTGGATAGCACCGCTAACTTCATTCTTTGGCCAGAAAGTGCTGTTCATTTTGAATCGGAGGCTGATAGGAATCATCATCTAGATAAAATTCGTGAACAAATTCATCATGCTTTTGTTGGTGTCTCTTTCGATGAGACTTTGGTTGACACGGAGAATCGTCACGGCATCAAATGCAATGGCATTGCCATTGTGTCAAACAAAAGTGATACCCCTCATCTAGTCTACTACAAACGCCATCTAGTGCCAAGTAAGCTTAAACATCTATTTTCTTCGGTGTTTGTTGAAGCTGGTTATAGTTGCGGAGTCCTTCTCTCTTACTCATTCACTCGCGCCCCCGGCCACATTCAAGGCAGAAATCCTCTACAAAAAATATCCAATAGAAGGTCACAAACGAGATGTGATTGTTACAACTTCCATCTGCCTCGACTTTTCGGACCCCTCTTTATTTAAGAGTCTTGAGGTGAGACCGGGTTTAATCCTTGCTCCTGGGCGTACTTGGGATGTCACTGTCGGGTACACTATGTGGAAGCAAGCCTCGCAGCGAGCTCACGAAATAGATAGCTCTCTACTCTGGTGTGATGGAGGCGAGGGCGGTGTTAGTGGTGTTGTGGGCCAAGGGATGAGTGAGGTTTTCCAAGTAGGTGCAGGATCCTGGGTGCGCACTATTGGCGTGCAGCACCCTTTCAATGAGCAACGCCGCACTGTTTACGCGCAGTATGGAAATTCTGTCCTTCTTTTGTTCTGGGCGTTGCTCAGTAGTGCTCCTATTGGACGAGTCTTGCGGGCTTTCTTCGAGAAGGTCAAGAGGCGCCACCAAGTTACTTCCGGCACGCCTGGTGTTCCTGAAGTCTCTGTTGGCAATTTGATAGGCAATGACGAATAAGATGGGGTGTGGGGTGTGTGGTGTGTTTGCACGTTTTGTGATCCGTCTATGAACTCATAGCTCGTCCCTACATTGCGCCTGACTGGACAGTCGTTGCTTGAATCGTCCAACTACTTCTCGTATGAACTACGACATGTGCTTACCATCTGTTTGATCTTCGATAGAGAGATACTGCCGTGGCAATATATTGGATTCTGAAAATAACTTGAGGGCATGTCGCGCGTACCGGTGGACTTCGGCGAGTGAGACTAGATTTTAATCTAAGAACAAGCAAAAGTTGTTCTATTGTGATTCTAAAGGAAGTTGCTTGTTGAGCATGAGAGTGCCCCCGCAATTGGACCGCCATGAGGCCTTCTGATTTGGACGTCGCTGCAGGGAGCCAGACCGCTTCGCGCATGCTTATTCCAGCCCTTTGAATGATAAAAAGTAGTGCATCTTCAACACATTTCCCTCCCAGGTCCTTTTGGAAGGGCTTGACTGAATCACCACGTCGCGTTCAGGATTGACGTTTGTGCAAAGCCTTCGCGGCTCACTGCGCAGCTTGACTCCAAAGCGCCCTGGAAGATCGGAGGATTCAGACACCCCGGATGACGCTGATCCCTCCACTTATCTACGTCGTCACCGCAAAGGACCTAAATCCTCATCATGGCGAGGACAACCCGCCCTCCGCGAACGCAACAGTGATATTTCGGATCTCACCGTGCGTTTCCCCAGACCACCACCTCATATACCGCTGGTAGTTGGACATCACAGTGATCAGAGCAGCAGAGGACCAGGTAACGGTGCGGGGCCATCGATCCGTAATGAGCAGAGCTTCTGGCACTTACCGTTGTCATAGACGCCCAGCAAGTTTTCACTTCCTCTCCCTCCAGTAGACCACGGTCCTTGTCGAGGAGAAAGGAGCCAACACCTATATCACCACCTGGACAGCCAGCACCCACCGCGCCGCCGGGAAGTAAGTTCACAAGCTTCTTCAGGAAGCTTACGAGCAGGTTTTCCAGAACCAAGAAACACACACCAGCGACAGCCCAAAATAAGCTTGCTGCCCGCACATACGAATTTGTTGATCCAAATCGATTGAGGGTGTCGCCTAGCCCTAAGCCCAGGTACGGATATATAAACGGCTCTCCGCGATCTTCCTACGCGCCCCCTTCACCATCTTGGCTGAGTCGTAACGTATCGCGATATCCTCGTGCTCGACATCGTTCCTACACGGAATTTGCTGCAAGTCTTGGAGTGAGCAACTCGTTCGCAATCCATTCGACTTTCCTCCCTCCGGACCTCGCTGGCACACTCCCCCGTCATCCTCCGATCTCACATATTGGCCCTGTTGCTATTAGTACTCCAAGGTCACCACAACTAGCTTCACTCCCTCCTCCTCTACCAACCCAACAAAATTCTGCTGTTTCTCGTCCTCTCACTGTCCACCATTACCGACCTCCAACGCCACCTAAAGGCCGAGGAAAACAGCACACCCGAGCACCTTTCCTCCTCCCACGGGAATCAATTCTCGGGGACCTTACAAGCAAAAAGCCAACCCACTACAGGCGAAGCAATTCTACGCTTAACTCTTCTGCCACCGTAAGCTAGTATCCATCCACAGAGCTTTCGATTATTTTGACTTGCTGTCCACTAGACTCCACTATCTTACGCATCCCTGCCCCCGCCACACGAATTATCGCACTATCCTTCCCAGACAAGCAGCCAATACACTATCGTCCCTGTATCACAAACCTATCGGCCTACAGAGATATCAATACCCATTAGTGCTATGGATTTCAATCACCCTTCCATGAACCACCCACCTATGAGCCACTCACCAATCGATCATCCCATGGAACATGATCCTCCTGTTATGGAATACTCCGGCAAACGTACAGACGTTGTCGACCATGGCGGTGAATTTGACTATGACGGCGTGCAGTGGTTCTCAGAGCCTCCTCCACAACGATCCCAACCTGTGCGTCCTTAGAGTTCGTCTGATTGGAATTGATAAGGCTAACCGGCATTTGGGGCCATGCAGCATGTCCAGCCGTCTCAACCTGAACAACCTTATGCTCCCGATCCTACAGTCATAGAACAGAACGAATCATTTGAGTATGCTTTAAGTGTAGCGCCTAACGAGCTGTACGCGCGCTACCGACAGTATGGACAAGTAAGCACTGCCGCTTTATTCCAAGTCTATCTCATAAACAGATTACAACATAGTTGGGCGTCCTGGCATGGTGCTCTGAGTTCAGTGAGCTGATAGATAACCTCAAAGATCTGGGCTTTCAAGGAAACATGTTCGTCACGACTCGTTCTCGAGCACTTCAAACTTGTGAGGAGCTTCTCAGACTCAAGCTTGACGTCAAGATGCAGATCATCATTATGTATTTGAGTTCACAGGTGGCGAGGCTGCGGAGATTTTTAGATGGAGAGAAAGTATGGGAAGATTATCCGGTCCCGCAGTTCCCACTTGACCCGTCGTCCTATACTCAACCATGATCATGACCTGGGATGTATTTCTTTGCTTCTTTCATGTACAGTATTTTCAAACTCCACGCTCTTACCGTCATAGGATTTTTGCTTTGCTTTGCTTCAACCATTTTGAAGGGGAAAAAGATTGCATTTACTGTGTAGTACTAGCTTTTTGCCGTTATTCTCAATCGTGAATTTGATATATCGTTCGTATAAGAGCAATTTTTTTTGTTCAGTTTTGATATTGTTCTCGCCATACAGTTAGTCTGTGAATTCTCAAAGTGACAACCCGACTGTCCGGAACGTCACAGGCTTGACAAGCATATCTAGTAAGAAGAGATTTCTGGCGCAATTCTGCTCATTTCAAAATATCCGCTCATTCGAGGTGGCACATACAGGGTCGTCCTAAATCCTTCTCTACCGTGCCAAACATCCTTTCTGCAATTTTGATAAAGCGACGAGATCGAAGAATAACAGATTGAAGTTTGTGGTTCGTCTGCTTTCTAAAACTTGATCATAGAATGGTGATGAAGTGAAGATTTAAACTCTAGTTACGATTCGTCACATTATGATGATGCTGTGACGAGACGCGTCGCGCCTTTTCCCTCAATTTCTTATCATCATGACATCGTCATCGACGAACAACGTAAAAGGAAAGTCAACGAACGACACTGCAATAGCCGATCCTTATGAGCTACCATGGTCAGCTCATCTATCTGCTCTCTCTGGATCGTGGCACTGAAATGTTGGTTTCTCAATAGGATAGAGAAGTATAGGCCCCGAGTGCTAGACGATGTGGTTGGAAATTCGGATACGATAGAGCGTCTCAAAGTCATTGCAAGCAACGGAAACTGTCCACACCTGATTATATCTGTACGTTCTTGTTAACTCCCCGCTAAAATTCGTTGAGAGGGCTCAGGCAACATCCTCTTCCTTTGGAAAAGGGACTGCCAGGAATTGGAAAAACAACAAGTATACATTGCTTGGCGCATCAACTGTTAGGAAATGCGTACAAGGAAGGTGTATTAGAGCTGAATGCTTCGGATGAAAGGTATAGGTTTTCCATTAGTCATGACCTGACATTTGTTGGTGTATTAACTTGACATCTGAGGGGAATCGAGGTTGTAAGAACGAAAATCAAACAATTCGCACAAAAGAAAGTTACCTTACCCCCTGGACGACATAAGATTGTCATCTTGGACGAAGCTGACAGGTGAGTGTTGCTTTCAGATTGAAGTGTCATGACTCTTGTTTTCTATTCAGCATGACACCAGGTGCACAGCAAGCTTTGCGACGAACGATGGAGATATTCTCAAATACAACAAGGTTTTGCCTCGCGTGTAATATGAGCAACAAAATCATCGAACCTATCCAGTCACGGTGTGCCATATTACGTTATGCCAAACTGCGAGATCAAGAAGTCCTCAAACGACTCCTCGAAATTTGCCAGGCCGAAGATGTAAGTAGTCTCCGTTTCCAAAAAAAATGGAATTTGAGTGTGGATATAATACTGATAGATTCTGACAACAGGTGGGATATAACGACGACGGCCTCACGGCGCTTATATTTACGTCTGAAGGAGACATGCGTCAAGCCATCAACAACCTCCAATCGACATACTCTGGATTCGGTTTTGTATCGGGGGACAACGTTTTCAAAGTCTGCGATCAACCACATCCCATCATCATTCAAGCAGCCATCAGGCTGTGCTTGAAAGGAGACGTAGATGGCGCAATGGAAAAGCTCAAAGAACTCTGGGATCAGGGGTACTCGGCTGTGGACATGGTTGTGACGCTATTCAGGGTCGTGAAGAGTTTTGATGAGTGAGTTCATATGTTGCGAATCAAAGTAAATAAAACTGACTTTGTATAGACTACCCGAGTACACAAAACTCGAGTATATAAAGGTGAGATTTAGTTTGACGGTCGTGGACCAGCGAACGTGATCTGTGTTGTATCAACAGGAAATTGGCTTTACGCACATGCGGATATTGGAAGGTGTAGGAACGTTTATTCAACTGGCCGGACTGATAGCCAGACTCTGCAAATTGGTAAATGACTTTTTTTTTCCCTTAATGATCGCTTGATTTGTCTGGTTTAGAATTACAAACCGGAACTATTCAAGGTGTAGGAGTAAAGATAGATTCGCCCACGAGTTAATTAATCAAATCTAATGTGATGATGACTCATCGACGTTTGACGACATCATGATCCATGTTTTTTTCTCTCCTGCGCTTGTGACCCATTCCGACGCACATAGACCTTGTTTACAGGTCGGATTTCCATGTCCATAGCAGCCAAAGACAGTCCAGTGACACGGCGACTGCAATCTGTTAAGAAAATCATACTCGTTTTGGCTGGCAAGGGCGGTGTCGGCAAGTCTTCGGTAGCGACGCAATTGGCTCTGAATTTATACACGTCTTCACCGACGACCAAAGTCGGCATTCTGGATGTCGATTTGACGGGCCCATCGATTCCTCGGATGTTGGGTGTTGATGGCCCTCGTTATGCGGTGCACCAGAGCACGGATGGATGGGTACCTGTTTATGCGGATGCAGCTGGTGGGACCGGAGAACAGCGATTAGCCGTGATGAGCGTTGGACTCTTGCTCAAAAACAAAGGGGACTCAGTGGTCTGGAGAGGTCCGAAAAAAAATGCCATGATTCGGCAGTTTTTGAGCGACGTGCGGTGGGGAGAGTTGGACTATCTCGTGATCGATACACCACCTGGTAAGCATTGTAAAAAGTATTTTTTCCTCTATTTCAAATCAAAAAACCAAAATTATTATACGGGGTGGGGAGAATAGGAACTTCGGATGAACATTTGTCGCTTATGGAGCATATGGCTGGGGTGAGGGATAAATTGAGTGGAGTGATAGTGACGATGTCGTCGGGGGTCGCGTTGATGGACGCCATGAAATGTTGGTCGTTCACTCAGGCCGTGCAACTCCCCGTTCTGGGATTGATCGAGAACATGAGCGGGTACATTTGTCCATGTTGTGGTGAAGTGATCAATGCCTTTTCGGTAGGAGGGGGTCGAGAGATGGCGCGCAGAGAGGGATTGAGGTTTTTGGGTAGTTTGCCTGTGGATTCTGGATTGGTTGATGTGCTTGATTCTGGAGGAAGAGAGCAGGAGCAGGAGCAGGAGGGAGGGTTTGTGTTGTTGTTGGACAAGTATCGGGAGACAGGGACGGCTCAGATATTTTCCGGGATGGTTGTAGATATTCTCGAAGCTATTTAGGGACACAGTGAGTGTCAATATTTGCCTTGAAAAAATAGAATCCTACTGTGGTCTAGTGCTCTGGTTATCTCTCGAGGCGTAGAGAACCTGGGTCTCTCCAACTCCTGTAATGGACAGGTCACACTTCATGGCCCGTGATCCAATTAAGCTCTGAAGTATATTTATAGTGTTATCATCATCGTAATACATTCAACAACGAACTTAGAGTATCTAGCACCTCTCATCTTCAAGATCGCACACACACTCGAATTACAAACACGACGCATGATCTTTTTTGCGATTGATTGCCTATACAATTACTAGGTTGATAAACAAAAAAATGAAATGGGTAAAAAAAACTAGATTTGCTGATACATTCCATGCTTCAACCGAGAAGAAGGAAAAAATAAAAACACAGTAAAAGTCCATTACATTCAAAGATAAGAAAAAAATGCACTGTGAGTTAGAGTGTCAAATGTGAGTGTGTGAAGGGGGTATTTTTAAACATGAAAGAATGTTAAACGGAGGATGTCAGTTCAGAGGAACGTTTTATCCAATAATCCGATGTTAATTGGGCGGGTTCGTAAGTCGATTCTCTGGGTGGTACCGGTAAAGGATTGGTTGCGAATGTCAACAAGTCTTGATGAGGAGGATGATGACCATCTTCCACTATAATCCCGCTACTCGAACCCGAGACGCCAGCCGTGGATCCCATCAAACCCGGGCTCGAACCACCATAAAGGCCATGATAAACACCGTATTGATACGGTCCGTTGATCACCAACGTTGAAGATGTATTATTGGGAATTTCATACGACACGAGTGAGTCGTGCAAACTTGGGATCGTCGCTGGACTAGGACAAACTTCGTTCATCCCAGCAGTTGCGATGGGGGGAAGGTATGTCCCTCCTCCTCCTCCTAAACGATGTTGATGTTGATGGGGAAAGGGATCGGCATGTGGGTTTTTGTGGACCGCAAATGCTGTATGACTGGATCCATGAAGGCCATTGAATGTGCCAGGACCTAAGTTGATGCCCATCGGTACTTGGGCACGAGCCTCAACGCCGACGGTGCTGGATGACCCGTTGATAGTGCCTCCGGCAGGCGACACGGCACCATGAGTTCCGTACACGCTTCGTGCTTTCCACAGCCTCTCCATCTCCCAAACCTCTTTTGCTCTCAGGGCATTGAGGTCTGCGGCGGAGGCTAGTTGAGATGCAGGTCGCGCGGAGGTGGATGATTGACGCTGAGGTTCTGTGCTAAATGAAGAATTGGAGGAGGATGGCAGAGGTGGTGGAGGAGTGGGTTTGTTGAGATTGGGTCGGTCTTTGCGTTCCTTACGAGTGGATTTTTCTCTGGGCCTGTCGTCTCTGTGGCGTTCGTGTCGATCTTTGCCTTGGGACCTGTCCTTTCTGTCCTTTTCTTTACTCTTTTTCTCTTCTGATTTCCTTTGGTCTCGTTCCTCGTCTTTGGCCTTCCTGTCCTCTTTTCTTTTTGCTTCTCGTTTTTTCCTTTCTTCTCTTGCCCGCTCGCGATCGTTTCTCTCTTTCTCCTCACGACGCTTTCTCTCTCTCTCTTCGCGGTCCATCCTCTCTTTCTCGCGATCGTTTCTCTCTTTCTCCTCGCGATCGTTTCTCTCTTTCTCCTCGCGATCATTTCGCTCTTTCTCCTCACGGTCCTTTCTTTCTCTCTCCTCACGGTCCTTTCTTTCTCTCTCCTCATGGTCCTTTCTTTCTCTGTCCTCGCGATCCTTTCTCTCTCTGTCCTCGCGATTCTTTCTCTCTCTGTCCTCGCGATCCTTCCTCTCTCTGTCTTTCTCTTCACGAATCTTTCTCTCCCTCTCTTCGTGAGCCCTTCTCTCCTTCTCCCTTCTCTCTCTCTCCTCGTGATCCCTCCTCTCTTGTTCCTTTCTGTCTCTCTCCTCGCGTATCTTTCTGTCTCTCTCCTTTCTGTCTCTCTCCTCACGTACCTTTCTCTCCTTTTCTTTTCTGTCCCTCTCCTCGCGATCCTTTCTCTCTTTTTCCCTTTTGTCTCGCTCTTCCCGCTCCCTTTTGTCCTTTTCCTCCCGTATCTTTCTCTCCTTTTCCCTTCTATCCCTTTCTTCACGATCCTTTCTGTCTCTCTCTTCCCTTCTATCTCTTTCCTCTTTCTCCCTTCTATCCCTTTCTTCACGATCCCTTCTATCCCTCTCCTCCCGCTCCTTTTCCTCCCGCTCCCTTCTTTCTTGATCTCTCTCTTCCCACTCCATCACTCTTGTGTGATCGTCAATGACGCGAGCACAGGGAGTGGGTGGGTTTGCGAGGACAGAGATGCCGGACATGGGGGTGTCTGCATAAGAGAGGTAGGAAGCAGGACGGTCAGGAAAGGGGATGGAGGACAGACGGTCGTCTTTTGCGGGCAGAGGAGGGGCAGGAGAGGGGGGTTCTGGGTCGTCTGGGTTGGCGATGGTGAGCTTTCCGATGGAAAAGGGGGCACCGACGGAGACAAAGGAGGCGGCGTCGCTGTGGATGGCGGTGGGGGGTGGTGGAGGGGTGGGATCTGGACGGTGGGGAGTGAATGAGCGGCGCATGTGGCTGAGCGTGCGGACGAGTCTGCTGAGGACGGAGATGTGTTTTGTGGGCTGTGGGCGGTGGCGCTTGCTGAGCTTGCGGGGGAGATGGATGTTGGGGAGGGCAGAGGTGGAGTGTGGGATGGAGGTGGAGACTGCGGGGGTGCTGGCTCTGCGTGGACGGATGCCAAAGTCGTAGGGGGAGGTGTGGTGCCAGCTGGTGCCCCATGGGTCGGTGAGGTCGAGGAGGTCGACGTTGTCTGGCGTGGACTGGGAGTTGTTGCGAGACCTGGAGGGAGGGAGGAGATGCAGGTTTCTGTAGAAAGGCGGTCCAGCTGGATTGTGGAGGTCATAGCCCATCCTCAGATTCCCACGCTCATGCTCACCATCCTCCTCCTTGGCGCTGGCGGCAGAGAACACGCCCTCGCCGCCCGTCTTTCTGCCTCCGAGCTCGTCCACCACATCTATGTCTGCCCTGGAAATCCTGGCACGGCCAGCACGAAAAACACCACCAACGTCACCGACGACGACCTCGTCCCCTTTGCCCTCGCCAACAGCGTCAACCTCGTCGTCCCCGGCCCCGAGCTGCCTCTCGTGAACGGCATCCACGACCACTTTTGCAAAGGTACCCGCTTCCTCACTCGTAGCCCGTCTCACCCTTTGCTAGTCGGCATCCCCGTCTTCGGCCCTGATCTCCTCGCCGCCCGCATGGAGGGCTCAAAGGCCTTTGCAAAACACTTCATGGCCCGCCACAGCATCCCCACCGCGTCCTACGCCACATTCACCGCTGACAACTTTGACGACGCCGCAGCCTACGTCCAGTCCTCCCCCCACCCCGTCGTCCTCAAAGCCAGCGGTCTCGCCGCAGGAAAGGGCGTCCTCCTCCCCCAGTCCACCGACGAAGCCCTCGCTGGCCTCCGCGACATCATGCTCAACAACGCCTTTGGCGACGCAGGTCAGTCCCCCCGTCCCTCCATCCCCCGTCTCACCCCTCCCAGGCAGCGAGGTCGTCATCGAGGAGTTCCTCCACGGCCCAGAACTCTCCCTCCTCGCCTTCTCGGACGGTTACTCCATCGTCCCCCTTCCCCCCGCCCAGGACCACAAGCGCATCGGCCGAGGCGACACAGGTCCCAACACCGGCGGCATGGGCGCCTATGCACCTGCTCCCGTCGCAACTCCCCAGCTCTTGTCACGCATCCACGACGACATCCTACGCCCCACCATCGACGGCATGCGTCGCGACGGTCGGTCCTTTCTTCTCTCCCTCTTCGCTCATTTGACGCCCTCCCAGGTCACCCCTTTGTCGGCCTCCTCTTCACAGGCCTCATCCTCACCCCTTCAGGCCCCAAGGTCCTCGAGTACAACGTCCGCTTCGGCGACCCTGAAACAGAAGCCCTCCTCCTCCTCCTGGACGACAACACTGATTTCGCCGCCATCCTCTACGCAAGTCGCCATCACCTCTCTCCTTGCTCTTTTCTCACTTTGTCCAGGCCTGCGCTCGACACCATCTCGATTCCGTTCCCATCAACTTCAAGCCAGGTTACGCCGTCTCCGTCGTCCTCGCCTCCCAAGGATACCCTGGCTCTTACCCAACCGGCAAACCAATCTCCTTTTCTCCCTCTTCCTCTCCCTGTCCGTACACTCCCTCACCCCCATAAATCTCACCTCATCCTTTCCTAGTCGTCGTATTCCACGCTGGCACAAAATTAGTCGACGATCAACTCGTGACCAACGGCGGTCGTGTCATCGTCGTCGCCGCTTACGCTCCCACCCTCCAGCAAGCTCTCCTCTACGCCTACCAGGGCGTGGACTCGGTCCACTTTGAGGGTAAAACTTTCCGCCCAGATATCGCCCACCGGTGTGTCCTCTCACTCTCACCACTCTTCTCATCCTCAATTTTCCAGGGCACTCTCGGCCTCACCTCAAACCCTCACTTATGCTCAAGCTGGCGTCTCTGTCGACGCAGGTGATGCCCTTGTCCAAGCTATCAAACCTTTTACCCGTTCTACGCGTCGTCCAGGTGCCGATGGTGAGATCGGCGGCTTTGGTGGTCTCTTTGATTTGAAAGCCTGTGGCTACGAGGACCCACTTTTGGTCAGTGGCACAGACGGTGTCGGCACAAAGCTCAAAGTCGCTGCCGAGGTTGGCACACACGATCTAGTCGGTCAGTAAATTCATCATCCCCTGACCTGTTTACAGATTTTTCCAGGTATTGATTTGGTGGCCATGTCCGTCAACGATCTGCTCGTCCAAGGTGCAGAACCTCTGTTCTTTCTCGATTATTACGCTTGTAGCAGACTCGAGGTCGAGGTCGCTGCCCAGGTGGTCAAAGGCATAGCTCAAGGGTGTCGGCAATCTGGATGTGCGCTCATTGGTGGCGAGACGGCAGAAATGCCAGGGATGTATCAACCAGGTTCGTTCCCTCTCAAGTGCGAGGGCTAGCTTGACCCTTTGTAGGCGACTATGACCTTGCAGGGTTCGCCCTCGGTGCCGTCGAACGTTCCCTTGTCCTGCCCAACCCCCAAAACCCTATTCGCGAAGGTGACGTTTTGCTCGGACTCTCTTCCTCTGGTGTGCACGCCAATGGATTCTCTCTCGTCCGCGAAATTGTCGCCCGGTCTTCCTACACGTATTCCTCCCCGTGTCCATGGTCCACTACTTCTACCCAAACGCTCGGACGCGTCCTTGTTGAGCCGACGCGGATCTACGTCGCTCAAGTTTTGCCAGTGTGTCGACGCGGCTTGATCAAGGGCCTATCTCATATCACGGGTGGCGGGTTTATTGAAAACGTCCCTCGCGTGCTTCCTGGTGATCTTGGATGTGTGATTGACGTTTCGACGTGGCCTTGGCCTGATGTGTTTAGGTGGTTGAAGACGCAAGGCGGGGTGCCTGGTTTGGAGATGGCGAGGACGTTTAATAATGGGATTGGGATGGTGGTGGTGGTGGATGAGAAGGGGAAGGAGAGGGTAATTGAGATGTTGAGAGAGGGAGAGGGAGAGGGAGGAGAGGTGTATGAGATTGGAAAGGTGGTGAAAGGGAAAGGAGTTGAGATGAGGAATTTGGAAATGTGGGTGTAGTAGTGGAATGTGTTCCCTCGATACACACAAAAAGTGGACAGCCATCATTCGCGTCTTTGATTAGGAACAGATAGATAGATAAAGAGAGAGACAGTGCCAGCTACATATAATCAAAAGAGGAAGACAGAGGTACTCTGCATAAAGGAATGAGTGAGAGTGAGTGAGTGAGAGAAAACAAAAATGTTTGTTATGCTAGAAGAGAGCGTGGTACATTGTGAAAAAAAGGACGGTGGTGATGGGAGGACAGTTAATGGGTACGTAGATATGGATTTGTATCTGTATGCGTAGTATATAAAATAGAGTGAAAGAGAGAGAGAGAAAACTGTTATGTATGTATGTATGTATGTTATATATCGACTCTTCTCAAGACAAACAAAACCGAACACACAACAACCAACACACCAAAGCACCAAAAAAGGGAGTCTGAAAAAAAGAAGAAAAAAACGACGAACCCAATAAAACACCGCGGTACGAAAGAAAGAAAGAAAGAAAGAAATGAATACAGAGCACAAATTAGAGTAAGAAAAAAAGAACAAAAAAGAACAAAAACAAGAAACAAGCACTCATACACAAAAGGGGAGGGGGAGGGGAAAGCCAAGAGTAACCCAAGAGAAGTAGGAGAAGGAGAAGGAGAAGGAGAAGAGAAACACCAACAAGAGATGGATCTCCACAAACCAAAACCAAAACACAAAAAACACAAAACAAAAAACAAAACGTGGCATGTTCCTGGAAGAAAATGCAATTACGAAACAACACATGAACGGGAGAGCAGGGAAGCATAAAAGAGAGAGAGAGAGAAAATCCTTTCCCACAAGAGTGTCCAAACAAGAAATGAAAATAATGGAATGGGAAGGGGACAAAGGACCTTTTTTTGACAAGTCAAAAGAAAAAAAAAAGATGGAGCAAAAAAAAAAAACAAGCGGGAGAGCGAGGACGACAAGATGTGTGCAGAGTCGATATATTTAAAAAAACCGGACACAGAGAGAGAGTGAGAGATGATGATGAGCGAACCATCACACCCTCCCTTCTAAACAGAAACAGACACCTCTTTGGAAATGTCAACCGACGACAACGACGACGACGACGACGACGACGATCCAGCAGCAGCAGCCATCGCCACAGCTGCAAATGAAGCAGGATAATGGTTCACCAGTTCAGAGGGTCCCTTTTTATCAGCAGCTTCACCTTTGACAACGTCCTAATTGAGTTCCAAGATCAGCCTTTGCAATAGTCTCGACTTTTTTTTAGATACACACTTTTGTCGACGTGGCAGGCGACCTTGCACGCTCAGGTGTATTCAAATGAGCGTTGCTCGGCTCACTGCCATTAACAACAACAACTGCCACGCTCTCCTTTTTAACAGGAGGAGGCGCCTGTAGCACCTGCGCAGCCGTCGGTCCGTTCGTAGTCACACAACTCTTGGACGGCGGCGTCACAGTCCCAGCCAGCACAGGAAAGTCATCCGCATTCGGGACACGTTGCTTAACAGCAGACGCCGGCGGCTTTTGCGTTTTCCCATTGTTATAGTTGTGATGAGCATGATGGTGTTTGCCATTGGAAGAAAATCGTGAACGACCGCCAGTCCCACTACCGTTGTTCACGGATCCAGTCTCGTGGGCGCCGTTTGGCTGATGAGATTGTCGCTGTGCATGCGACTCCTGGATTTTAATCAATATGAGAAGAAAGAACACCATTATGTAAATCAAATCCCTCTCACATCTCGAATTTTCATGTTGTTCATCTTTTCGTCCAAGCCAATATTACCATTACCATTAGAATGAGTTTGATTGCGTGACTGCCTCGCCGATCCCGCTCTCCCACCAAAGTACGTATCATCAGGCATCACGTGTGGGAATCGACAGTCATCACTGGAATTCACAAAGAGAAATCAGCATGGTTTCAGAGGTCATTTTGGTGAAAAAAGATTTATGGATCACGCACCCATTTTTGCAACGTCCAGTAGGGAAGAACAGGCAGGCAGGCTTGGGTTTACCGAGCGAGGGTCGACGACCGCCGCGACGAGGGTGTACAGGACCCTCATGATGTGACAGGGCAACACTATTGATGAAACCTTCCGGACTGGGCTGCGTGGGCTTCGGAGCACTGTCAACCTCCGGAGCGAAGCTTACATTTCCATTCGGTAAATGTGGTTGCAGAAGCGGTTGAGGAGGATAAATACCAGGGCTCTCCTGTTGCATATTATATGGTATTGCAGATGAGGGTGAAAAGCTCGGTGATCGAGGTCCTGGGGTAGGAAGCTGGTGGACAGGGAGGGGCGGGATTGAAAGAGGGACCGGAACTGAAGGAAGGTGCGGCATAGTTCTGTAGGAAGGAGGGACTCCATTAGGCCTGAAGGGTCCTTGAGTGGGTGATACGACCTCCGAAGTCGACCTGGAATGGGCCATATGAGGTGGCGGTGAGAGAGGCACCATCGAATGTGGTCCATTATGCTGAAAATTTGGTGGAGGATAGAAATTTGGAGGATAGGGAGGCACAGTCATAGGGTCGAATGGTGGATAGGGTGGATGGGCACCGCTGGGGTAATAGCCTTGAGGTGGGTGGGCGAAGATACACGAGGGGCCGTAGCGACAGGCTGGAAAGTACCGACAAGGAATGAAACGGGCAATTTCTGGCGGCGGAAGGTTGTTCAAGCCTCCAGGCGAGTGGCTTTCACCCATTGCCGGCGGCGGTGGAGGTGGATAAAACGCGCCTCCGTCAGGAATAGAGGAAAGATTCATTGACGTGTAATATGAGTAATTTTCTGGGGGAGGCAGAGGGTAGTATGCCTTTTGAGGATCATCGTTGCCGTCGAGAGGATAAGCTGGCTGGAGGTTTTGAACACCATTCGGCAACGACTTATTCTTCGCCTGAGCCAGAAGATCCAAAATGGCTGCGTCCGCGGTATACTCCTCTGGAGACCCATGGGAAGGATCAGCACCTTTGGTTTAAACTATCAGAGGACATCATGGGCGAGGAAAAGGAAGAGAAATACCTTTGACGAGGAGAGCGTGGATGACGTCCACATGATTATTTTTCACGGCTGCGATGAGCGGAGTTGAACCAGACTCGTCTATAGCATTGAAGATGAATATAAGAGTACACAATCAAAGGGGCACACGACGTGGTCAGAGGAATAGATGACGAACCTTGGGTCTCAAGTTCAAGAGGATTTATATTGGGCAATACTTCATTGAGAACAGAGAGGTTACCCTCAGAACAGGCCTTGAACAGAACATGGGCCATAGTTGGATGGTGGTGGATGGGAAGGGGCTAGTATGAGAAGAGAGGACAGAAGATGAAAGCAAGCTAACAAGATTTGACCAGCCCTCAGAAAAGTTGGCAAATAGAAAATAAAAAAATTCTGCCGCACGCTTCAGATCGATCTTATGTCACGCCGCATGCCGGCCGGGTCACCGTCATCCCACTCATACAAGGTATTCAAAGTATTTAAATTGACAGGTTATAATGGAATCAAAAGAAATCGCTCTTACATGTGTACAGGCCCTCTAAAATCCAGTTCTGGCACTCAATCATCCCTCGCCTTGAGAACCGGCGAATCGACTTCCAGGCCCAATTTTCGCAGAAGGCGGCGTGCAGGCTTACCTGCCATCGGCGGAAGTTCAAGCTCCCTGGAGGGTGGAAGCTTCATGAGCTCACGAACTGCCAAACGAGTATCCTTGTCTGTTCCCCCTTTTAGTTTGCCGTCACCTCGTGCTTGGAATGTGCCCCTCTACTCACTGTTATACAACACGTCATAGACCTGTCTCATCGGAGCTCCATGAGCAAATCATAATTTGTGAAAGCTATACTCTGCTTACTGAACTTGCAATCGGTGCATTGATACCCAACTCATCTATGATCATTTGAGCACCTTTCGCTGTGGGCACACCCTCAGCCACACTCCCCAGGGTCTTCACAATATCATCCAGCGATTCTCCTCGTCCTAGTCGATAGCCAACCGTGTAGTTACGACTGTTCGACGAGCTACATGTCAGGAACAGATCTCCAACGCCAGCCAAGCCCAGGAAGGTTAGCGGAGATGCGCCATACGCTGTTCCGATGCACGTCAGCTCAGCAAGGCCCCTAGTGATAATCACTGCATATCGCAGTTATCCTAATATCAGCGCTGTAGAGATGGGTGGCAGAAGAGACAGAATGATACCAACTTGCACGCGTATTATTTTGGAAGCCCAGTCCATCTGACATGCCTGCCGCTATTGCGTACACGTTCTTCAGGGCGCCGGAAAGTTCAATGCCAATAGGGTCCCCATTAGTGTAGCTAGATGAAATAATGAAACTTAGCATAAATAGATCAATGAAAGGTGTAAAACTAGTTACCATCTAAAGTGAGGTTGGTGAAACAACATCGCAGTTTTACCCGCTTCCGCTTCGGTGAATGAAGCAACTGAAACGGACGTGGGTTGTCTGTCGACAACTAATTGAGGAAACAAATCAGAAGGGGAAGTCGCCACCTAATGACCGTAAATCTCACTTTCTTTGGCAAAAGAAGGTCCGGACTCGAATGGATATTATGACTGTACTCCTTCACCACGTGGACAGAGCGTGAAACTCACGATGAAGGTCGCCGCCTGTGCAATTTCCGGTCCACAGGTATCTGTGATGATCTCGAGAGTAAGTGCGTTGGATCCAATTTCTATACCCTTGTTCACGAATATCATGAGGGGCATGTTCTCGATATCAAATCTGGGCTGAAGGATGCGTAAACTTTCTCTACCCCCATGAACCTCAGCTAGGCAGCCAAAGATAAAAATAAGTCAAGGGCGCTTACCGCAAGAATTGTGTTGGGATCGCAAATAGCACAACATCCATTTCTTTGATAAATTCCTTTGTGGGTAGTTCAGGACCAACTGCAGTGATGGTCTTGGGAAACTCATGGTCCTTGAGGTAAACTGGATTGCGTCTGTGTTCGTTGAAATATGTTACTATCTTTTCCTCGCGTGCCCACATATACACGTCATGTTGTGAGTCTCCGAGATGGGAAGCCAAGCATGATCCAAAGTTTCCTGACCCAAAAATGAGGACCTTAGATGCACCTGTAGGCTGATTTTTTGCATGATACATGGCAAAAGTAATCGGAGGTCTAGAGAGAGGTTGTCGATGGAGATAAGGGAAGAGCGGTCGGGCAAGAGACAGACTTGAGTAAAGCAATGGACAAATGGATCTCGAGGTAAAGGCGTGCAACACGGGTGAACCAAAGTGCATAGAAGTTTTGCAGCAAATTTCGTGAGCCCTTTAAGTAGAGCACCAGAGACTTGATCGCTTAGGATAGTGCAAGCAAGACTTTCAATCACGTGCGCCACGTCCGTACAGCACCCTTACTCCTTGTTCCCTATTTTGTCAACTAGGAAGCTCTGATAATGCCCATCCAGGACCGCACAAACGAGTTCAGAGCATGCGTAGACTCGATTTGCAATCGATACTATATGCGCGGTGTAGAAGTGAAACAGCGTCTCTTGAAGAAAGATAGACCATCCAAGAGCGAGTTCTTTCGTATGGCATCTACAATTGGAAAGAACATCCGTGACACTAGTTTGAAACTCAACAAGCTTGCACAACGTATGTCTGCCGATGCTCCTCTATGATTTTTCGTGAGAGGTAATGACACCTCATCCCTAGTTGCGAAGAGGAAAACTCTGTTTGACGATCGGCCAGTGGAAATTAGTGTGCGCATAACTATCTCCCATTCAGAAAAGTCTGCACATGGTCATCCTTTCATTACAGGAACTGACATATATCATAAAACAAGATATTGCCGACATAAACAAACGGATTGCAGATCTACAGACCTATGTGAAGCAACGGAACGCTGGTCACTCGCCAGAGGGCAAACTGGTAGAAGAGCACACAAATAATGTTGTCATGCTCCTTCAGAGCAAGTTGGCCAATACGAGTATAACATTTAAGGACGTACTAGAAGTACGAACACAGGTAAGGAACGGTACATCATCCCTATTCTGCCTCTTTTGACACAAGAGTCCAGAACATGAAAGAATCGAAGACACGAACGGAACAATTCATGTATAGCGCTGCATCGGCTGCCACACAGGCACCCTCAAGTATGTCTTTCCTGTATCTATTATTTACGGATTCTGACCGACATCTAGATTCAGTACTATACAGTTCCTCTCGTGGCGACCCAATGGGTGACGGAACCACTAGTCGTTTTGATTTCAAAGGAAAAGGGCGAGCAACACCCAACAATGATGAACTTGCTATGGACCTTCGTTCGACAGAGGCAGGTGACCAGGCGAACGGCCACGCAGGTGGGGCATTGTTGCAGATGCAACTGGTCGAACAGCAAGTACGTCGTTTGCACTGTTCGGCATTTATAGATCTGCTCATTCCTGAACCTTCCAGGACTCATATATCCAACAGCGGTCAAATGCCATTGAGACCATCGAAACCACCATCGCTGAGCTTGGTCAGATCTTTACTCAGCTCGCGAATATGGTTGCCGAGCAACGAGAAATGGTACAACGTATCGATGACAACGTCATAGATATCGAGAGCAACATCACCACTGCGCATGGGGAGCTCTCGAAATACCTGGCGAGCATGATGAGTAACCGGTGGCTGATGTTAAAGATGTTTGGAGTCTTGATTGTCTTTGTATGTTGTTCTCTCGCTCTTTATCACCTAATTACTGATGTTCTTGTAGTTCCTAGTATTTATTTTGGTATCGTGACACACTGGGACCTTTTCATTCATTCTTTTTTCATGTTTATAATTATTGGGAGTCCTTTCTCTTAGTCCAACACAGACTTTACATTGATACGTGGGTTAATTGCTGAATGCCCAGAAAAGCTGGAAATTGAACCATTCTATATCTCGAGCACGAGCAGGAAATGGATTAATGCAGCATAGAAACATACATAATAATTAGTGACAGAGAACGCTTAGGACACAAGGTCTTAGCCAACCGGTATAGCATTGACACCGGTCCCCCAATCTCTTGACTTCGACTTGCGAGAACCTCGAACTTTCTTATGCCTTTGGCCACCCCTATGAACTTCATCCTCAGCAGTGTCGCCAACTGTCCATGTCCGTTTCTTTTCGGACACAGTCTGCTCAATCCCAGATGTTGCAGAGTACCGCTGGGGTTTGTCTGGTCTTGAAGGAAGCGACCCATCTTTCTTATTTTTCCGGTCCGCCTTCTTGGTCTGTAAATTAAACGTTAATAGCATGATTCGGTGGGAGAGATGAAAACTCGCTCGTTGTCCCAGAAGCTCCTGATTTCTTTTCTTGAGTTTTTCCAGACGGTTTTCGCCTTTTCCTCCTCCACCTGCAGTCAATTCAACATTAATCATACGACCTTCTAGTATAGAATGATGTTGTTTAAGTGCTTGTTGGAGTGAAGTCTTGTTTGAGAACTCGAGGAAAGCGCAGCCTTTTGATTTGGTTGTGCTTTTCCCATTTGAGGACGCTTTCGGAGTAAGAAGTCGCACTTCGGGCGGTGGATCTATTCCATAGATTCAGAATGAGTAATTGTCAAAATGGAACAAAAAACGACGCACCACATGCAGAAAAATGAGTCTTGATCACGTCCACCGAGGTGGTATATTTCAAATTTCCTACGAGCCTCTTGAGTAACACAATATCTGAACTGACAACGACCAACCAATGAACAAAATAAACCTCTGTTTCTCCCTCCTCTGCTTCCTCTCTTCACCTTCCTCGTCCTCGCTCATTTCTTCCCCCTCCCCTTCCCCTTCTGCACAATCCATTTTACGTTTAGCTTTCTCAATCTTCTGTCTTTTGTTACGACCTTTTTCTTGGGCATTTTCGCTTTTGAATTTCTCGTCCATCCCCAGCTTCTCATCCGCTGCATCCAAGTTTGCTCGTTTGCGCTTTTTGATACGCTTTTCATCTTGCTCTTCATGTTCTCCATCATGTTTTTCAGCCCCGACTGCGTCGATCCGCTGACGCTCCGGATGCGACTTTTGTTGCCGTGACTGACCGCAGATTTCTTGCTGCGCCAAACGGATATCATCAGCCAGCCCCTTCCCGCTCGCACGTGTTGATTTACTTCTTTCGGTGCCTTCTGCGGCTTGTCCTTCCTCATTTCCCATTTGCACTGAGCCACCCGCATAGCGAGACTGAGACGGCTTTTCCATGGTAAGGATATGAAGATCTTCCATTTCAACTTCCTGTTCATGCTTAGGGCCTATGTTCTTCGTTTTTCTCCTGAAAGATTTATCGCGGAAAGCAGAAGCTTTCTTCTGCTTTTTCGTGAGTTTCGATTGTTGGTGAGTCGTGGAAGAGAGGGAGGGAGAGTTAGAAAAGGACGTGGGTGCTGGTTGTTTTGTGTCAATCATCCTGAACGTGCGGTGTTCTGCCCCTTTATACGAAGTTGTTCGCGTAACAATTCACTTTCCTTTCCTTACAGAAACACTAGATGGAGCCAAGATTGAGTGCGTATCTAGATTCTGCTTTTAATCCAGCTGGATCGGAAGAACGTAAGAAGCCCAGAGCAATGTCTCGAAAACGTGTATGTGAAGGCGACGACACAAAAGTGAATTCTAGTAGCTGCGGTGTGATTCACAAAGGAATCATGTGAGGCTTGGACAGTGTTCGTTCGATCAGGCTGTGCTATCACAGGCGAGGAAAGGGTGAGGCAGCCGGATGCTTGGATGTTTTAGACAACGGGTAACGGTGCCGGATCAAACGATGAACTGATCTGGACAATGAAAAAGAATTGTGCACACGTGACAGATTCAGAATAGCGAGTAAGTGAGCAGTATTGCTTAAGTCCATAAGATAAAAGGTCAATGTTAACTCAAAGTCAACCCATTCACTGCCTCTCCAGCACCTTCAAGCTCCTTTTCTTCCCCGGTCTCTCTTCTTCGCAGCATGGGTCGCAGTATTGGGCTTGCCAGCGCCATGCTTGAGCGCATGGTAGGACTAGATGACATAGCACTGACAGAGCTTGAGATCCTCGGGTAGCTCCCCGAGATTGTTGGAGATGAACATGTAGAACTCATTTGTGATCCTGGAATACTTATGGGTGCAGCAGCGATTGGAAGCCGCGCTGTGCTCCCTCGGCCTATTGGGGTTCGACAGCTTGTTTCAAGCACTGCGGGAGATACAGCACGCCGTTTGTTAGTCATGGGATATGGATCAAAGCGATCTTCATCTATAAGAAAATCGGTCAGTTCACGTTTCTAGCTAGAGTCCTGATGTATCACATTTTCGTTTGTTCGATCGCATTGCACTGCCAGTAGGGGGAGGTGTATAACGCCACTGATTGATTGACGTCGGCACCACAGAAGACACAGAGGGCGACCCAAAAGGCTAATAGGGTCAGATTTTAGATAAACGTTCAAAACAGGAAAGGGTGGCATTTACCATGTCCACTTCCATTGCATCAAATGAGGCCTCAGTTGTGCTCATTCCATCACCGCTAACACTTCCACCTGGAGTCAAAGGCTTCTGGATGTTGATAGGCTCAGCACCACTCAATGCCGAGAAAGCGAAAAGCTCATCCGCGCCATCGGCCTCTTCATCATCGCTTGGAGTATCCTCTTCCTGGCTTTCTTCATGTCCAGCCTCTTCAGGATATCGGCCACGATCAGTCGCTGATCGAGGTGTCCGAGGCTGCAGAGGGAAGTCCGAACAAGACGTAATCAGGCGCTGAAAAGCGGCCTCTGATTTGACATCAGCCTCTTCAGGGCGAGTTTCTGCTAGAAGGCTAAGTATCCTAGGTGCTTTTAACTGCAACATAGCTGCTCTAAGCCTGATTCCAGGGTGGCGCTGGAGCTCAAGAGCACCTACAGGAAGCGAGATACGTTTCCCGGAACTGGCCATGAGACCAAAACTCTCTTGCACATCCATACTAGCGGACGACTTGCGTCGAGGCGGTGTTAGAGGAAAAATCTTGGTAGTTGAAGGGATATGCTTGGTAGTAGTCGGGTTCAGATCCTCTTCGCTGCCACTCGTCTTAAGATACGGAGAGTTTGTTCCCGAGGTGGGGGAATCTGTATTCATACGTTCTCTGTCGCTCTCGTAGGAGTCATCTGTCAAAGACAATGAAGCATTGCGACTACGGCGTCGTGAATGGGTATACGGAGTGAAAGATGAAGCCAGGGGACTGTGTAGGCGGCCTTCACCCAATAGGACACCCTTCTGAGACAGACTGCTCGGTCGCCGGAATTTAGAGAGGAGAAAGGAAGGGTCGTCAAGAGTCAGAACGGAAGAAGTAGCAAGGGGACTAGAAGAAGAGGGCAAGGCGAACTCAGAGGAAGAGGCTGGGAGAGAAGGGCGAAGTGGCACTTTGGGCATTGTTGGGAAGAAGAAAACCCGGGGAAGTTGTTGGACAAAAGGGAAGGAACTCGTAGCATGAATCAGCTTTATGATATTTCTCCATCTTATTTTTCACACGCCGCCTGCTTGATGCTACACACTGCTATTGTGCCGTCCATCAGCCGCGGCAGGCAAATTGTGCATGCGCTCAGAACAGTGTCCACGGACCACCATCCATCTCCAGAGTTCAGGGGTGGGAGTAGCATGATTATCTCATCACTTATCTGATAATCATGATTTTGATCAAACCAAATAATTCAGATCAAAAGGTGAGCATCTGAACCTTGGTTTCGTCGCCGAACGAGGTTTCAACGGAGAGGTATGCAAGGAAAACTTATCATGACACAGTGGTAACTGGTAACGTGGTCATTTACCAACCAACCAATTCTTCGGATGTCATATCGTACACTTAGGAGATGACAAAGGCATAACTGCTTATGTCAAAAATGGTCATGAAGTTAGTAGGGCTAGTAGGGTCAACCAGACATATTTGAAGGAGGCTCGAGACTAATATTTGCTCTGGTGCTTGAAAGAAGTACCGCATCGACACTAACCGTGACACTGTCACCTGCTTGTGGGCTTTACAAAATCAAGAATAGTTTGTTTATAAACTCAGATTGTCAAAACATGCTAGCAAAGTAGATGACTCAGAAGCCAAGCTTAGTTGAAACGCCTTTCCAGACGCAGAGAGCAGCATTAACCGTCGCAGTTCCAATAAGACCTGATGCAGTTTATACTGTTAGTTGTATTTTCGGAAACGCGAACTGAAGCACATACCGATAAGACCCAGAGATGCAGCGCCATATAAGAGACCAGTACGCTTCAGGCATTGAGAATCCTGACAACTAAACATGATATCACGATTTCACTTACCTTCGCGGGATCGCCGGAGAGATAACCAAAAGTATAGGAAACCCGAGCTAAAGACCACAGACCACAGAGAGATGCAGCAAGAATAGGCATTTGTGTGCCAACGATTATGGTTCTAGTGCAACATGAAATGTACAAAGGATATGAAGTAGAGTGGTGAGGATACTGACGTTGCCCAGACTATAGGAATGTTTTCAAGAGTATTCTGGTGGGCGCCTGCACGATGCTTGTAAACAAAGGTAGAAACAAGCATAAACTACATACGTTGAGCACAATTGAAAACAAGTGCATCCTTGCTTTTCTCAACCTGCGCCTGTTCAGCATACACTGTTCTTGGTTAATCCATTGTTCTGTGGAGAGAGGAAACCAATGTACATTGAGGGTAACGGATTCCGGCACGTTTGCGATATCTTCCTACTGCAAAGCCTTGGCCCACGAGTACAATCACTGTACTCATGATGGCAGCTCCGACATAGCGAAACCTTTTCAAGCAACATAAGAGTAAGTGAGCGGATAAGGCATTTCACTCACTCAGAAAGGATTTGAATGGGAGTAGACATTACAAGTAAGAGTGAATTAGGTACGATGTTTTATCTGAGTTGATGACAAACGAAGCGCTGACGAAACCTGGCCGGCATTGTATCACGTGTGAAACTGATCACTAATATCTCATGAAAATGAGGCCTTCCACAATGCACCACGTCAGTTCCCCATTTCTAAAAAAATTTCTGCAAGCTCAATCGAGTTTTGAAAACTGGCATCGCTTTTGCGCCCAGTGATGGTGGTTGCACGGGTTTGCCTCGATTCCCCCATCTACAGGACTTCTGTGAAAAAAAACACGGATTTTATATCAGAGGCAGTGATTATATCTCGTGTTTAAAAGTCCAAAGCTATGGAGTCGGACTTTTGTTTGATGGTCAAATCCCAGGCCTTGCCAAGACTTACTCTATATATATCCAATTCTGATGATTAAAAATTTTCTAAGCGTGTGTAGCCATAGCCTTTTTAGAACCGCATCGCAATCTGGATGCGAGTTTTTCGTATACCAATTATCCATGTCCAAACGCTCAGCAACTGAACTTGAAACTTCTGCAAAAACAGGAGAACCTTTCAGTAAAGCTTCGGGAAGTGGCCAGAAGCGAGAAAATGTGATCACGGATGAGATGGGAGAGTTTGAGGATGCTTGGGAAGACGAGATTGAGAGCGATGAGGAGGTAATAGATGCTGAGGCCCAAGATGAAGATGGTGCGCTTACATGGAATTTACAGGAGTGCAAATGTTGAAATTTTGAAACTGATTGTCAGGGATGGAAGTAGACGATGTACTTCCCGCGATCGAGGAATCTGAAAAACCCCAGCCTGGGTCTGAAGCTTTCATTCCTGGTAATCATCTCTTGGGAAAGGATGAAATACTTGAGCCAGACGATTCGGTCTATATAATGCGACATACGATGAACGTGAACTGGCCTTGTTTGTCATTTGACATCCTTCGAGATAATCTTGGCGATGAAAGGCAACGGTATCCTGCAACGGCTTACATCGTCGGTGGCACCCAAGCAGACACAGCGAAGAACAATGAACTTATTGTCTATAAAATGAGCTCACTACATAAAACACAAAAGGACAATGGTATGTCACTTAAGCTTATTGAAGCTGTTGTGAACTCAGGTAGATACACAGCCGATTCCGACGGGGATGACGACGACGACGATGACTCTCTCGATGAAGATGCTGTCTTAGAGTACAAATCAATACCACATTTCGGTGGCGTCAATCGGATAAGAGCTCAACCACTACCAGCCGGAAGTCCTCTCCCTCCAGTTTCCCAACCTTATCATGTCGCTACCTGGGCGGAAACTGGCAAAGTGCACATTTGGAATGTCCGCCCATTGATCGAAGTGTTAGAAGTACCCGGTTACGTGTATAACAGAACACAGGTCCCAACACCTGTATTTACTGTCAATTCACATGGTCGGGCCGAGGGATTCGCAATGGATTGGGCATCCTCAGGCTCAAATTCATTGCGACTGCTAACTGGCGATGTTCATGCCAAAATCTATCTCACAACCTCCTCACCTTCCGGGTTTAATGCCCTTTCTCAGCCATTCCAATCACACACGTCGAGCGTGGAGGATATTCAGTGGAGCCCTTCAGAACCAACTGTTTTTGCTTCTTGTTCTGTGGATCAGAGCATCCAAGTCTGGGATGTACGTTCAAAAGGTCGTAAGAGCGTTGCTGGCATTATGAATGCACATAATAGCGACGTGAATGTCATCAGCTGGAATCGCCTGACAAGCTATCTCCTCGTGAGTGGCGGTGACGAAGGAGAAATCAAAACCTGGGATCTTAGAAACGTCAAGAAAAACGGGTGTGTGGCTTATCTGAGCATAATGTTCAAAATTGACCCTGTTCTCTAGTTCCGGTGGCTCAGATCCAGCACCGGTCGCTCACTTTACTTGGCACAAGCAGCCCATCACCTCGATCGAATGGCATCCAACAGAAGATTCTATCTTCGCTGCGTCTGGCGCTGATGATCAAGTGACGCTTTGGGATTTGGCTGTGGAACAAGACTCCGAGGATTTGGGGATGGACGACACCTTTGGAGGAGGAAAAGAGGTGCCCCCTCAGCTCCTTTTCGTTCATCAAGGACAGAAAGATATCAAAGAAGTGCATTGGCATCCTCAGATACCAGGGGCAGTCATTAGCACGGCATTCGATGGATTCAATATATTTAAAACCATCTCTGTCTGAACATTGGGCATCCTAATATAGCCCAATACTGTTGTTGGCTTTGGGAGCGCGTATCTTGCGTCGGGCCTTTGTGATTACGGGCGATCTAGTGATTTTTGGAAAACTTACCTTGGATATGTTCTTGTGCATCAAGTCCGTGATAATAGCATAGAGATTGCGAAGGTCACAGAGATGCTGGCGAGTCAAGTAAAACTGCTTCTCGTCATGCTCCAAGAGTGCCAGCTGAGAATATGGTGAGCTGGGAATAGACAGGTTATTCGAGTAAATCGTGCGACCTTGTAATCTTCGACGTTAGGATATTTGATGAGCTTTGAGCATAATTTAGCCCTTGCGATGTGACTTTGTCTTGTTGAATCGCGTATGTTGTATGCACTCTCTTGAGAGCGGCACAGTTCGCTTAGAACCTCTAGAAATTTGTTGAGTTTCTTAACAGCACGAGGATTGTGTTTGAACACACCTTCTTGAATCTGAACACCTAAGGCAATAGTCAATAGCTGCGAACGTTCCGAGGTGATTCGTACCAAAGTTGTCCCCACTATCGGAGCGTTCAGTAGTTGGCGTTTAGTAGTTGGTCAAAATAATCAGTGAATATCGTACTCTTCAATCCTATACAGGGGATAAGAAAGTCAGTGCTCTTGTCTACAGAATCTCGGAATAAACCTACTTTGGCATTGTGAGCGTCACCCATAGCTTGACTTTATCCTGCAAAGAGCTTTTTGAGAACAAAAAGAGTCTGACTCTGATCATGGATCGCACGGACAGCAAGAGCCCCAAGCTCCTCGGCTTCTTTCTTGATGACACTGTATACCTTTTCCACAAGGTGCTTGTTTGCTAACACACAGCTAGGGGCGATCTGGATGTCGGCAACTATGGCATCATCCTCAATCTTTCGCTTTTTATTTGATTGTGGCTGTTCAACGGGAGGGTATATCGTGGTATCTGTACTGTGGGTGGCATTTGAATCATGGAAAGGAGATTCAGGATCCTGAGTCGTTTCGATGAGCTCAGTGAGTTCGCTATTATCAAAAGTTCAAGTCAATATATCGGATATAGTGTAGTTCTACTGACATAATCTTTGAAAGTTTGTTGAGCATATCATAAACTAAGTGCTGATTCAGGCAAATCCAGTCACCTTAGAGGGAAATGAATGGAAGATGATTTCCTCTGCAGTCTGGCTAGCCTTCTTCCGGAAATCCTTGAGCGACCTTCATGAGACAGATAACATGATTGTTGATGCAAAAATACCTCTATCTTTCTGTTTAGGTCCCGGTTCATATTGACCTGCTCCACGTGTACCGACATTAAACATTGTGCCTATTTACGGCTTGCTTAGTAAGGCGCCGTTCACTGCTCAGCATTGTTGTAACGGATGCTTTTATTTCATGTCTTCTAAAGATGAGAACGATGCAATTTCTGCTCTGACGGGTTTCTCACTCAATCATATTCTTGACGGCCTTCAACTTCCAACAGGAACGAACCTCTCAAATCAACTCGGGATATCCGGGATTCCTACTCTTAGTTCGGCTCAGATTTACAATGAAAAATGGGAAGATGATGAGGGTGCTATTGGTGCAGACCAGGGTGAAGATTGGGAGGCAGAAATTGACAGAGAGCTGTTAGACGAAGATGAACGGAATGGCACAGCTGTGAAAAGTGAGGTCATGTCGCCAGGGCTCCAGCCCAAGCAGAAGCGTACTCGCATCATAAAACGACTAGTCGAGCGACCGAAGAATGTCTATGAACTTTTCCCTTCATTTGATAAAGGCAAAATCCTCGATTTTACAGAGATTCTCAAGGGAAATACGGCAAGGAAATCGCGACTGGGAAAACGTCATTACCTCGGTGCGCGCGAGAACTCTGTTTTTTTTGCTTTCCTCAGGCCCTCTGACAAGCGACCACTAGTTGAAACAAGCTATCCTCGCAAGAAAGAACCGCCCAAAGGATTTTTGGATGCTATTGTTGGCGATACAAAGCGACAAGTGGAAAACAAGCGTGTCGAGGAGGTTGTTACGGCCGGAAGCATTGATGTGGATCTTCAGAGGGCAATCGAAGTGAGTTTTGTTTTAACCCTGCCCCGATTACTTGCCCATCAGTTTTGTGCCTCATTCACAGGAACGCGAGAAATCCGATGCTCCCGTTCATTTGCCTCTTCATGATCGCACATTTGATCTGGTACTGTTAGCCAATTGGGAAGATCATATTATGTATGAACACGACGATGTCGACATGGACGTGGGGCGTGTGGTTCCTGAAACGAGCTTAACGACGCCAGTTAACAAATCCTTGGAGTCTGGAACTTGGACCAAAAGCATTATCTGGGGTCCGAACGTGCCATTCAGAAATTTTACACAATTGGAATTCAATCACGAGGACGATATCATTCCGGAAGAACGATCTGGTACATATCTTTCCTAGGTATGGATCCTCTCTAACTCACCCTCAGCCGAAACCGCGAGGCCTCGCAAGAGACTGCGGACGGATGCTGCTCTCATCAAGGATAAATTCAACTTATCAAATGACCATTTTTACGAAGTGGCAAAGGATGGAGGACGTCATCGTGTTCGACAGACATTCGGACAACTCGTTGTGGAGCACGCGTTTCCCGCTCAGAAACTTCAGCTTCCCTTCGTATGTTCATGCTCTTTTTGGTTCGGCATGTTTCTCATTTCGGAGCAGTTCAAGACACGCTTGTCGAAGCAGGAAGCCCGCTCCTTCCACCGCCCTGCACTGCAGTTCCCTGCCAACATTGAGATTCACTTCAGTAAAGTCCGTACTGCAAAAAAGAAGAAGGATAAATCCGGCAGAAAGCTTGGTAAAGGTGGCAATGTTGGGGAAAGCTTGCATCGGACCGGTGATCTAAGCTTGCGTGATACGAGCAACTTCGTTCTGTGGGAGTATTCAGTGAGTTGGAACCCAGCACACATGGTTTGAGTTGCTTGATAAATTTCCTTCAGGAAGAGCACCCTCCGATAATATCGAATTTCGGCATGGGAAGTGCCCTCGTTAATTACTATCGTAAGAAGAATGAAAAGGACGAACACATACCCAAGGTAAGAACCATCAGAACTTCCCGAGATGCGCCACCCTTACACATGATAGGCTGACCTTGGCGTTCCCTTTGTCCTTGAACCACAAGATGAATCACCATTCATGAAGTTTGGATATGTCTATCCTGGGCAGACCATTCCGGCTCTATACAACAATCTGGTTCGAGCACCACTTTTCCGCCAAAAAGCCTATTCCACCGATTTCCTCGTAGTGAGGTATGATATAGCGTCACTTCGGAGGGCTATATTTTACTGATATACTATATGACCAGAAACACTGTGAAAGGAGACTCTAAATATTATATCCGCGAGATAAAAAATCTCTTCGTGATCGGCCAAACCTACCCAGTTACTGAAGTCCCTGGTCCTCACTCGCGCAAAATCACAAATACCATCAAGAATCGACTGCAAGTCATCGCGTTCAAGTTGCTGAAAAAGAGCCCTGGTGAAAGGCTTAAAATATCTCGATTAATGAAGTACTTCCCCGACCAGAACGAATTGCAGATGCGGCAACGCCTCAAGGTTAGTGATGGGTCTATCGATCATCATCGCATGCTCTTAAACTTGATTTATAGGAGTTTATGGAGTATCATCGGCGAGGACCGCACCAAGGGTTCTGGCGTCTGAAGCCAACAATAACCATCCCTGTTGATGCGGAGATGCTCAAAATGGTTGGTCCGGAGCAAGTTGTTCTTACTGAAAGCATGCAGGTCGGCCAGCGACACCTACAGGATGCAGGTTATAGCATGACTACAGACGTCGCTGATGGTGACGAGTCCAAACTTTCAATTGAACAACAGCTAGCCCCCTGGATTACAACAAAGAATTTTCTCTTTGCAACTCAAGCTAAAGCCATGCTGCGACTCCATGGTGAAGGTGATCCTACGGGCCGAGGCGAAGCGTTCAGTTTTGTTCGTATCTCGATGAAAGATATTTTCGTCAAGGCAGGCGAGGACTATGAACAAAAGCTAGGTTAGCTTCATCGATCATGCCGGCATTTACAGAGACTGACGTTCCTAAAACAGCTGAAGCAGAGAACAGACCGAAGTCAGCTCACCGATACAATGTTGCCGAACAACAACAAATCTACAAGTCAGAAATAGAACGTATCTGGAAGGCTCAATTTGACTCCCTGAGTCGAAAAGATGAACCTAAGTTAACAGTCGCGGACGAGCAAAGACACAAAGAAGGCGGGTAGTGTTTTTTGTTACGAATTGGACAAAATCTGAATTTCCGATACAGCTGTGGTTGGTGCAACACAAACTTCTCCCACGTTTGGCCAAGGAGCTCCCTTCGACCACGACCGGGAAGGAAGTTTTGGGCTAGATGGTGGTCGCAAGGTCTTACGTATCAAGAGATATGTGGGTTCTGAGCACAGTATCATCGCACTTCAACTCAGAATTAATAACCTAGATCGACGGACAATGGAACACCGAAATTGTCCGAGATGCTGCCGTCATCCACGCTTACATGCGCAGCCGTCAAGCCATCGAAGAGGAACAGACATTGGCTGATAGTCTTGCGCCGACAGGTGATGCTGATAGGGATAAGCGCGCCAAGAAGAGGTGTGAATTTTTTTCTATCCCTTATCTTCTGCATGACAGTCATCACATTTGTAGACTAGAAGAGCAGATAGCTAGGATGAAGAAGAATCAAGAGCGACGTTTACACAGAAAGAATGCGAAAATCGTCAAAGAGGGCGGGACTCCAATGCAGCTCGATCGGCCTATGAAGCCCGACACAACGGTACGAGAATTTTTACGCTCTTTGACAATATTAACTCTTCTCTTTTAAGAGGCGCTGCGGCCACTGTGGCCAAATGGGTCACATGAGTGAGTACTTCTTTCCGCAGTTATGCGTCAATTTCCCGGCGTTTTTGCCCACCCTACATCTCCGGAAAACCGTTGTATCAAAGTCTCCAACTATTTTTATGATTCTGCGTAATAAGGAAACTGAGCATGTGTCATCGCAGAAACGAATCGCAAGTGCCCTCGTTGGGCTGAATTCAACAGCGGCACGATTCCACCCCCTCTAACGCCATCGGCTTCGGCCACAAGCCCTCCCCCACCCACAGCTCCAGGATTAGCAAATTTAGGTTTCAATCGCGGACCTCCAGTTGGTGGGAGTAGCCTTTCTTTCGGATTTCCGGCTGCTGTTCCATCGCCTTTGGCAACAAGTCCTCCTATGCAAGCAATGGATGATGATAACGCTACTTCACTACCTGGAACGCCTTCATCTGCTGCAGCTGGTCCGAAAATCAAGCTGACACTGAAACGTGGATGAGCAATTTTCAAGAGGACATCCATTCTCAAGGCCGCTTTTTCTCCTTCCATTGGCGAACGTATACTTCCTGCTACTAGGCAACTTGAACCCACGACCTCATGTATCTCATTTTCTGTAATAATGTATGATTAATCAATAACCATCCACACATGAAATTACGGCAACTGGAGCTTTCTTGACATTCTGTGACATATACTCCACTTTCCAATGCGAAGATAATTGTTACTCATCGTGCATCGGATTGTGATGGGACTAGACTGAGGGTCCGGACAAGATTAAGAACACAAAACACTTCACACATTCAGAGGATGTGAAGAAAAATCGTGATAGCTATCTCACCTTCCACTCCCCGTCCAGAATTCAGCTCTTTAATTATCATGCCCATTTGATTAGATGCAGCACGACAGAAACCAAATGAATTCAAGCAATGATCATTAGATCATTATATGTAGGTGAGCTAGAACAACAGATCATTGTGAGGATATGTATGTGTTTATCAAATGTACAGGTTATCAGGTGAAGCCAAGAAGAACAAACAGCTAATGAGATCAGTAAGAGTTAATGATACACGAAAGATAGCGAAATACGATATAATGAAAAAACAGATGCGTCAATTTCTCTTTATCTCCAGTCGGCTAACAATGCAAAGAATACCTCTTGCATTGAACCACTAGGCAGCGGCCATCTCCACATCCTGTGGCAGTGACATCGGCTGACCATATTTGTTCTTGAAGTCACCATTGATTTTGACGAGGAGCTCCAGAATGAGATCCGCATGTCTTTTCCTCTGTTCCTTGGAAATTAGATCTCTCTTTTCAAGGTCCATCATCTTGACATCATTCACCAGTTGATCCTCACATTGACGTTCCCGCGGCGCAAGCAAGTCAATACTACTAAAACTGGGCAAGATGGCGTGTCCAGATCCAAATGAGGGTTCAACGGAGGATGACTCGTGGAAATGGGGAGCAGAATGATAGGACCGAGGTTGGGAGGAGGGTGATCGGTAAATTGCGCTGAGAGGTGGCAAAGTAACACGTTTATCACCAGGTGTAAGCATTGGATATAATGGTTCAGGCTTCGGAATCAACACCGGTTTACGGTCACTCAAATTTGGTAGCCCATTGCTTCTTTGCGATGACTGGGCAAGTGAAGGGCGTGGTTCAACCAGTGCAGGACGATCGACTAAAGGAAGGCTCTTAAGCGCGACCATTGACCGCATCGGCTTGGATGAATATTCTGGGGGAGCAAGATGCGCCACGTGAGGGATACCCCTCATGCGTTGGAAGTCAAAGTCAGACATCGGCAAAGGTACTTGCGGATTAGTTGTCCCGGGTGTCGATATTGTCGAATGAGGTGAGCCTCCATCCATTGAAGGCGTGGAATATTGATAGTGTGCACCATAGGGGCCTTGATACTGCTGTGCAGAACGACCCGAATTGTAATGGCCGTTGTACTTCAATGAGGTTTCCATCGGAGTATATATGTTAGATAATGAAACAGGGACCGATCTGGATGAGTATGGGCCATTGGGGTACTGATGACCCGCTGCATAAGACTGATCACCCGAGAAGTCATTAACCCCTGGTAAGCCAGGCATATCTGACAGACCCAATTGAGCGAAATTAGCTGCATCAAAGTAATTTGAAGAAAGGCTAGAATGCGGATTTGAGCTATGAAGAGATTGACGCGGGGCGGAAACATCACGCCCAAGGGTTACCAGGAATTGGTTAACCGCAGCAAGCTCTTCGGGGGTCCGGATGTCAAGGGAAACTGAACGGGGATTGAACGTGTTATAAC
>Ga0153948_1000141_pt1 | contig 37704 bp, 36 predicted proteins | sample TSNJ032MetaG_FD_104696 | JGI IMG/M metagenome (GOLD analysis project Ga0153948, IMG submission 104696) | Attine ant fungus gardens microbial communities from New Jersey, USA - TSNJ032 MetaG | ecosystem: Host-associated > Fungi > Mycelium > Unclassified | place: USA: New Jersey, Wharton State... | reverse complement strand
GTTTTAGCTGGAGAGGCGGCAGGTTATCGTGGGGAATACATCATTGTTGGTTATACGCAAGTGATCGTTGGCTATGAAAAGGTCATCATCGGGTACGAACAAAAAATTATCGGTTATAAGTAATATCCTTGAGGTTTCCATGAATGAAAGGTCATCTTAGAGTGAAACAGCCTCTTAGAACGGCTTAGAGCGAGGTCGTTTATCAGGAGTTTCTTAATTACAATTTTGAGAGTCTTAATACGAAGAAATACCCCCAAGAACCAATTAAGTTCCTAGGGGTATTTTGATTCTACTGTCGGTGGTTTTTACTTGAAAAGATTAATAACATTCAGACCTTCTTGCATCGCATACCTGACAGTTTGGGCAGTGCCGCTACGAGAGTTCGCTAATGCACAAATACAATGAGCAGATTGATCGACCATGTAGTAATTACGCTCTTTCATACAGCCATCATAATATTCCTTCTCCGAAATATAGATAACCTCGTCGGCCTTTGCAAGCAGGTCATGATAGAGCTTCTTCTGATCTGTATTCCAGAGCTTGTCCTGGTTTTTACAAGGCAGTGCAAAGATCAATCTGATATCCTTACCCATTTCTTTTTTTGCGACCAGCAATGAAGCAGCTACTTGGTCGAAGCCTACAGCCCCACCAGAAATGAAATTAGTTACACCTTGGTTGATTAAATTATCTATCTCTTGATCAAGGCGCTCGATTATATGCTGAATTTTATTTGCAGGAATCTTGCGGTGTCCTGTAAAACAGCAAGTCGATAATTTCTCCATTTGGTTCTTCACCCCTAGAAAATGTTTTGCACTAAATATTAGTGCGTTCCAGACATCATACCACATTATTGGCTTAAAATAAATCTATATTTAGTGCTTTATGAGTGTATGGAGGGGTGAAATGAAAAAGACTAAGCACATCAGCATTCGGATCGAAGAAGATGTTTTAGAGAAGTTCCATTATGTAGCTAAGTATGAAGACCGCTCAGCGAGTGGACATATAATGTTTTTAATCAATAATAGCATAAGAAAATTTGAAGAGGAACATGGAAAAATCGAATTACCTCAGAAGAAAGAAAAATAATAGGAGCTTCCCCAATATTTAGGGAAGCTCCTATTATTTTTATTGTTGATGCGGTCATATGCGCGACATCATATTGCTTTCGTACTTCCTTGAATTTCACCTCTGTTTCATGAACATAATGGTATAATGATACCATTGCAAAACTGCAAGAATGTAAATTAAGAGAAAGGTATCATCAATGACCCAAGAACACTTAACCCGTCGAGGCTTCGTAGGGTTCGGAGCCGTCGCAACTCTCACAGCACTAGGAGGATTTTCACTTCCTTCTCTAATGGAACCAGAACTTGCTGATGCTTACACACTTCACAATTACTACCAATCAAAACTGACAATCTATTACAAATTCGATAGCTCCGTCTCTTGGAGTGATACTATGGGAAAACGGATAAAAGACGGCTATAACCATGCTATAAACGTATGGAATAGTGCACTCAATAATAAAACCATGACTAAGTATGGAAAAAAATATCGCTATGAATTCAAAGCAGCAAATACAAGCAATCCTGCCACGCTTACTCTTTCAAGATATTCTAAAAAAAATGATGGAAAAAGAGGGCACACCCCTACTTCTGTCAATAAGAATCTAATAAAGAGCGCGACCGTATATTTGAATGCCACTGAAATAACAAATGCAACCCTCAGTAAGCACGTCGCCACACATGAGTTAGGCCATGTTCTTGGGATAAATCATGGCGGTACTAAAAATTCAATAATGTACGTCAAGAAAGACAGAAATGATAATATCGTCAAGCCAACAACAGATGATATCAATGCCGCTTACGCTAATCTCAAAAAAACCGTTGCATACGCCATTAAGCCCGTACAGGTTCCCGGTTCTCGCAAGAATAGTAAAGGATTGGGTTATGCTGGTCATGTTCAAGACTTAGGGGATGCAGCTTCCGTATGTGACGGGCAAACTGCGGGTGCTGTTGGATATAGTACACGTCTTGAAAATTTCCGTTTTGTTGGCATTCCCTACCCAATAGCTCGAATTGATGTTGAAGTACACATCCAAGGCCAGGGCTGGGTCAAGTATACAAACATTAAGGCGAGTCAAAGACTCGGTACTTCAGGTAAATCGCTCAGAATCGAAGCAATTAGGATCAAAGCATATGACAGAAATGGTAAAGTAATAAACATCAATTACCAAGTACACCAACAAGATTATGGTTGGTCAGCCGTTAAGAAAAACGGGGAAACTGCGGGAGTTACGGGCAAGTCGCTCAGAATTGAAGCAATCAGGATTTGGCTACCATAATTCTGTGTAGCAATGCAAGAAAGCCTCCAACACCATGGGGGCTTCTTTTTTACCTTGGGATGTGTACTCAAGCTCCAGACGGAGCCACAGAATCTATTGTAAGCCATTTATAAACCAATTCTCACCCAACACCAAACAAGCCCCGGAGAACGAGTCTCCGGAGCCTGTTTTCATCTTTATTATCCTAACCTAATTAAGAATTCTTACCAGCGGCGACAGTCCAAATAATTTGATAAGCTTTTTCAGGGCTAGTTGGTACGGTATCGATATTCTTAATCCAACCATCAACCACTAGCTTAATCTTATTATCACCCGTAGGAGAATCAATGCTCTCCATTTCGAATGACCCAACAGGTGTAGCACTACCGCCGATATAATCAGCGATATCAAGCTCATTGATGTCCATTTGTAAAGAGTTGATAGCTGATGCTGTAGCAAAGCCAGCGCTGTTAACCAGAGTATAGTCTGACGCTTCAACCGCCTCAACTTCAGATATATAAATCCCAACTACTGACTCGTTTACTATTTCCAAATTATCGGGGAACGTAATCGAACCGTCACCATTGATATATCCAGGAATCTCACTCGGAACAGTGACACTAATATTAATAATCTCTTCATACTGGGCAGTAACCGTAAGATTGCTGAGGACTCTGGTGAAGTCAGTATCCCAGCCGATAAACGTATACCCCTCACGAGTAGGAGCAACTGGGGAAACAACACTACCACCATGCTCAACAGTTTGAGTGTCGAGAGCAATCCCATCCCAATCAACAAAAGTTACCACAAAAGTTTCTGCAAAGGTTTGCGCAATATAAGTTTCTTCTACATTATTCGGAATTTCGTTATATGCATACACGACACCAGTGGATAGCGCTTCCCACAGATTAGTATATTCCAAACCATCAGGATTGAGGCCAGATGGAATTGGTAAGTCTGTTAGTCGTGCATTTCCTTTCCCCTCGAAGCTAAAACCTAAGCCTAATGTTATTTTGACTAATGTAGAGCAACCATCAAACATGTAGGACATGCTCGTTACGGCTGAAGTATTAAAGCTCGATAAATCGAGGGTAGTGAGGCTTGAGCAATTACCGAACATGCAGTACATGCTCGTTACGGCTGAAGTATTAAAGTTCGATAAGTCGAGGGTAGTAAGAGCTGTGCAATTAAAGAACATGGAGTACATGCTCGTTACGGCTGAAGTATCAAACTTGTTGCTAAAAATAATAGATTGAAGCGAATTGCAACCTCTGAACATAGACAACATGTTTGTTGTTCTTGATGTATCAAGATTTGATAAATCGACGAAGGTCAGGTTAGGATATACTGATGTGCCACTAGAATGTCCAAACATATAGGATAAATTAGTGTTAGCAATTACGCCTTCTGCTACATAAGCACTTGTAATCGTTGCGCGATAAGTATACCAAGGTCTTGTTGATATCGTAGCTGTAATATCAGCCAGCGTCCCACTCACACCATCCGTCGGATAAATCACCAACTGCCCGTCGGCAGTAATATACCATTTACATGAATTACTATTTATTGTCCCTTTGTTAGTAGCAGCTGCGTAGGCAGCATTATATAAAGCAAGGTCGTCAGCACCAAAAGTACTTATCCCTAAAGACCTAGAACTCCCCTGAATAGTAGTAGTGTCACTCACAGTGTCATCCGTAGATTCCTCCCCCGCAGCATCAACTCCCTCAGCTTCAGGTTCCTCTATAGTATCTTCACTTTCGGTTCCTTCAGTGCTTTCTTGCTCTTCGGTCTCTTCTATCAATACCTCTTCCGTGACCTCATTATCAAGCTCCTCGTTCGTGACATTATTGGCAAGCGCCGGGGAAGTCGTTCCCAAAATAATAAGAAGGGAGAGAAGCACACTAATAAACGTACTTACTTTTACTTTATCGCTCGTTTTAAAAACTTGCATCATTCCTCATCACCTTCCCCCTTTTTTCTATTCAATAACACCCACGAACAAGTGCTTATAATAATAAGAAGTACGCTACCCCCTAGAATATAAGGAATCAATCCTTGCAAGTCACCAGTTTGGGGTATAATACCTTTTCCCCCCTCGCCACCATCCGGCGTTGGAGGGGTTGGAGGTATAGGCTCCTCCTCCTGAATTTCTTTATACTGCGCGATAACTACTAAGTCGCTCGTGACGTTTGTAAAATCCTTATCCCAGCCAATAAACGTATAGCCTTCGTGCTTTACGGCAGTCGGCGCGACCGCACTGGCACCATGTTCAACAATTTGCGTGTCGATGACAGTCCCATCCCAATCAACAAATGTTACTGTATGATTAATCTCTTCGGGAGGCACATCCCCCTGTAAATAAACACCAGTACTGCCCCCAACCGAAGAGGCTAGGGCAGTACTGGGTAAGTAGAATAAGGACACAACCATAGACATAATAACAGCGACGATGGTGAGACAAATAGTACGCTTACCAACATTGCTCATTTCAGCTCCACCTTTCATTGTCGCCTCATTCTTCATCGATTAGCTCGATGATTAGTTGTTGTTGCCAGCAGCAACAGTCCATACGATTTCGTATGCTTTTTCAGGAGTGGTTGGTACGTCAACAATGTTCTTGATCTTACCGTCAAGTTCAAGTTTAATCTTATTATCACCCGTAGGAGAATCAACGCTCGCCATTTCGAATGAACCAACAGGAGTAATGTCCCCACCGACATAATCAGCAATATCAAGCTCATTGATATCCATTTGCAAAGCATTGGTTTCTGATGCCGTAGCAAAATTCGTATCATTAACTAGAGTGTAGTTCGAAGCTTCAATTGCCTCGACTTCAGATACGTGGATGTTAAACGCTGAGCGATTGGTAATCTCCGCATCGGTTGGTAACGTAATCGAGCCATCGGCCTGAATGTAACCAGGAAGCTCGGTCGGAACGTCAACGTAAAGCTGAAGACTTGGATCAATGATATTACCTTCGTTGTCTTTAATAGCATCATCGTTTGCGATAAGCGTTACATCGGTACCGCCACCATTTTGGCTGTCAGGAATGACCGACTCGGCCGACGCTGGAGTTGCAAATGCCATAACTCCCAACAATCCTACGGCAACAGCCGTACAAAGTGCACCCTTCATTTGACCTTTCATTGCTTGCATTTTAAACATATTACTTACCTACTTTCTTTTTTATTTGGAAACAGACCCTTTGTCTGTTTTACCTAAGATTTAATATGGAGCCTTATGTTAACCCCACCAGTACCCTTTTTTTCATGAGTCTCACGGTCATATCCATCAAAGGTTGCCGTAGCATCATAAGTTCCAGCCTCTAACGCACGATTAAGTGTAATAGTCTGAATGTATTCTCCCGGTGCGATAGCCCCGGACTCATAAAGAACTTCTCCGGTCTCATCTAAAGTGATAGTAACTTTCTGATCCCTTGTGTTAGCTTCGATGTTCTCTATTCTTGCCTCTCCCTCGCTTGCACCATCCTCAAAAACAATCGTGTTTGCAATCGAAAGATTCATATACCCATCTTTTACTTGAGCGTTCAGTGCGGCAATAATCTCTTCTTGACTTTTCCCTTCATAACTACCGTATTGGGCGTTACCGTCATACCAGTCGTCGCCATTCATAAAGAAATAAGCACCAATTCCACAGGCTGCAACAACTAAAATAATGAGAATTATCAAAAGCTTTTTTTTCTTTTTCTTGGGGGGAATTTCTTCACCCGTATTGCTAACGTCTTTTATAATTTCTTCCATGCATAATCCTTTCTCTAAAATACCATGGCACAATGATACCATGGTATTTCAGTATTAATGACGAGAAAGTTAAATTTTTCAAAAAAGAACTTCCCCTAAGTACGATACATTCTTAGTTGTTGTCAATAGTATCTTCATTGCTCTTACGACGACGCTTGAACAATACGTAACCACTCACGCCAGCGATTGCCCCTACAAGAATAATGCCAATTATATAGGGCAACAATGCTTCAATGTCACCAGTTTTAGCATAAGGTTTTTCTCCTGGCGGTGTTTCTTCTGGTGCTACGATATCGACTGTTTGTCCTTCGTCTTCGATGTCTTCATGAGTAGCAACTACCTTATCACTATCAATAAGCGTCTCAAAGACAACAACACTCGTACCAGCAAGAGCCGTAGCATTAAAGGTGAACTCAACATCGACAGTGCCGTTAGCCTCTTTAGGTGTAAAGGTTATCTCAGAAGCTACTTCTTTACCGTCAATAAGTAACGCTTCGTTCGTGGCCTTATCCATCAATACACCACTCATGGTGTATTCTTTGCCCGGAGTAAGATTCTCGTAGGTGACAGTATCGACAATAGTAACTTCATCATCGGCTATGGCACTCTTTGATTCAGTTTCTTTGTCATAAGCATAGGTAGATATAGAAATAACTGGCTCTTCCTCTTTTTCAATGAGTGATACAGTTTGCCCTTCGTCTTCGATGTCTTCGTGAGTAGCTACCTCTTCGTCGTCAATATAAAGCTTTTCGAATACGACTAAATCGGTTTTAGCGAGGGAAGCCAGATCGAAGGTGAATTCAACATCAACCGTACCGCTCTTTGATGTTGGCGTGAATGTCGCCTGAGAACAAATTTCCTCACCATCAACTAACAGAGCTTCACCCGTGGCCTTATCCATCAGCACACCACTCATGGTGTATTCCTTGCCAACTTCGAGGTTGGTGTAAGTTACTGTATCAATGATCGTGGCAATACCATCAATGACAATGTTTTTGCTTTCGGTCTCTTTGTCATAGGCATATGTTGAGATCATCGGTAATTCGATGGCATCATTGGTAAGCGTTCCAAGTTTCACAATCACATTGTTGCGCGATATGACAATCTCAAAAGAAAGTAATTCCTTATCCTTGTTGTTCTCGCAAGGTAATTCGGTAATGACGTATGTATCGTAGGGTAGGGCACCAAGAGAATCATCAACTGCTGCCATTGTCCCATCGGCAGCCAGACCAAACCACACCCCATCTTCGGCAGTTTCACCACGAGAGGTATTTTGGCTATGAGGATTCCATGAGGAGGCAGTATTTGCATAGCCATTAGCATCGGTAACAATCACATGGCTTTCACCCGTAGTAACAGAAGTAATCTCAAACGGGATACCAGCCATTCGCGCCAGTGTTCCGTCCTCAACCTTCACAAATTCAAGATCGCCACGTTTTACTTGGTTCGCGATGGCGTTTTCACCCGTTAATTCAACGATCACTCCATCTTCTACAATGGAGAAGCTTTGCGTCATATCGGTTAGTAAATAACCTTCAGGAGCTAAGATTTCCCGGATAGTGTAATGACCATAAGGTAAAGTATCTGCATCGGTTTGGGCAACACCATTTTCTGTGGTGATTGTTTTTACGACTTTGCCTTTATCATAGCTAACGTCATCCACCACGACAGCATTATCATTGTCGCTAATGATCTCAAACTGTGCACCATCTACACTCGCCCCACCGAGAGGTGAATTGAGCATCGTTTCAAGGTCAAGTTTCTGGATACTTACGCCACCCCGCTTTACTTGCTCTTCAGCAATAGGAGCATTGTAAGTCCCAATCGTTTCAACTACTCCTTCTGATGTGACCTGTTGAACGTAAACCGTGGCATCGTCAAGCAAATATCCTTCTGGAGCTTGGGTTTCTTGGATAGTCACGGTACCGAGTGGAATAGTGACATCACCACCAGAGTGATAATAAAAAGCATCACCCGATACTTTATATGCTGGGTCAAGCGCCGCAAAACCATCTGAATCGGTTTTTACCACCCAAGTGCGGGTCGGAGTGGTTGATGTGATCCAACTCTTGTCGGTTGTACTGTAATAACCCGCATAATACTTCACAGTGAACTCAGCTCCGGCAAGTGATGCACTGCCTTGTGGCATGTTGCGAGTGGTTTCACGATCAATCTTACCGACGAACATATATGCCGGGTCGTTCTGTGGCACATCTGATACAGTGCCTCCGTTGACTTTAGTAGTCGCTCCATCCTTGACGATCACAGTGTAAACTTTAGTGTCAAGTGCGTATCCTTTCGGTGCAGTTATCTCCTTAACGTAAAATGATCCTGCACTTGTATATCCTGACTTTGCATAACCACTCGCATTAGTTGTCATTGTTTCGAGTAGATTCTTGCAAGCAGAATCCGAGTAGATACCATACACAGCACCGGACAAGCTATAGCAGCTATTGCTGGACGTAATAGCCGTATTGCTGCTTACTTTAGTAAGATCAATGTAGCCACCCTTGATATAGCTGATTACGACCTGAGTTGAGTCTCCCGTGCGCAGCTCAAATGTCTCAAAAGTCGATGGTACGTCACTCATTCCTGCACGCACCTTAAATGCAGTTGCGTTAGCGTTGGTTACATTCCCGCCTTCTTGACCAATCAACTCATATCTTGCCCAAGTCTTAAATTCCTCGCTACAACCTACCGTCGCCGCAGTAAAGCTACTTGCATAGGTGTCTGATAGCAATACATGTGCCAGAGATATATAATTCGAAGCAGTCATTGCGCTGCCGTCATACCAAACAGAAGGCCACATGCTTTTATCAAAGCCAGGCGCTCCGTATGAATACCAGAGTACAGCCGATACCTCATCAGCTCTACTAGCGTTTTTGGGGGTAATGTCATACTTACCATAAGAACCGCTTGATGGTGTCGCCATATCCGGCTCGGCGCAATATGCAATGGCATCGTCGGCATACATTTCAGCGGTACCATATCCTCCATAATGATGGTAATCTCCCGTTACATTGAGGTCTACTGTACCTGCTGCATATGCCGCTTGCGCTGGTATCAATGATCCCACACACGAGAAAGCGAGCACAAACGTTAAAACGATGCGTAGAACGGGGCTAGTTGTTAAGTTATTTTTTACCGCTTGCATATCTGTTCCTCCTTCGTATCTTCGTGATCTAACTTATTCGTACTTTTCATTTTTCCTACCTTTCTTCTTGCCCGTATATTTCATCTTCGATGATTTCTCCAGCATTATCAGAAGTTTCATCCATTTCAAAGCTATCCTCTTCAAAGAGACTGTTAGCCGTCTCATCTGCCATGATTTCATCTATAGCGGCTTTACTATAGCCCATCATTTCAGCAATATTTTCATCTGGCAATCCAGGATGTGATTTCTGAAGATATTCAAATATCGCTACTGCTTTGCCGTTGATTGAAGTGGTTGCAGCATTTGAGAAGCAAAGTATTTCCTGACCAAAAAACTTGATTCCATTGATCAGCTCGCTACCTTGCCTCCATACCAAAAGCTCGCCATTGCAAGCAATCTTTGCAATGTCAGAAAGCTCACGGAGTGACACGAGCCTCACACGCCTCCCGCGCGTCCTTAAAGCATGGGGTATTTTGGCTCCTACCTCGTCATTACTCGTGGATACGCTATCACTGCTGATATGGGCATCGTACCAGAATATCTCTAAAAGCAGCCCTTCGGTTTGCAGGAGGTCAAGCCTCAGTTGAAATTCGGTTGTGATATTCATGCCTTCAGCTTTGAACGGCTCTGGTGCACAAAAATTCTGCGTATCAAATTCGTCTATCTTGCCTGATTGATAGTAAACTGTGATTTTCATTGTTGCCCCTCCAGTGTCCCATACACGAGCGTCCTTTCATTTCTGAACATGGTATAAGAGCAAGTAACAAAAGTGAATACCCGTTCCGTATTCTCCGTTATTTCCCCACGCACCATAGGAGCTTTTTTCAGTTCCTCTGCGAAATGCTGCTGCATGGCTTTCACATTGGAAAAACCACCTATTCTTTGTGTTGTAGATGCGTTTATAACTCGTGCACCAGTGACATTTAAAATGGTCGTATTGTTGTCTGGGGTGTGGAGATAAATGGAGCTGTGTTTCTCGGCGTAGTCATTGTCGGTCATATTGCTAAAGTCTGAAAACATCGTGTCGTTAATCATGTGATGCCCGTAGATGATAGGAGAGAGATCATCTAATCCTTCACATCCTGCATCCACGTAAGGACATCCATAGATGTTGTAGTCTTTATATACATCATGCGTTAAATAAAACGTTGGATCATCTGAAGAAGCTTGGACGATGGGATAGTCTATCGCTGTACCGGGTACCACAATCCAACCGATAATATCCGGGTTGACGGAAAGCCAATAATCCCAATCAATCAGACTCGAATACTCAGCCTCGTTAGATGTGACATCCTCCATCTTTTTTTCTGCTTCAATATAAGGGGCTGTTGCAGAATGTAAGAGCACCACAATCCCGATGATCGCTAAAACTAATACAATCAAGGGTATCGATATCTTCTTTTTTCTGCTGCCTTTGCTCATGAAACTTCATCACTCCTTTTTCCAATTGAACTATTCACGGGAGACAGTATAGTGGTCTCCCGTGTAATATTCGTGATATTCACTTATCGTGCTGGTTCGGGAGCTGAAGGCTCTTTACTGCCCAGCTCGCCCGAAGCCTCACGTGCGTCCTTTGCCTCATTCGAGAGGGAAGGGGCTTTTTCGCCAGCGTTCTTTTCTGCCTGCTGCTCCTTCCGATAGTTTTTATAACGCTCATATTGTTCCTGCATGGAGGTTTGAAGCTCCTTGGTGGTGCACTCGACCTCCTTGATATCAGGCACCCAGTTATTATCAGAATCATATCCACCAAAATCCCGTTGCAGCTTGACGTTCCAATCAGCTCCGGTTTTGTTGTTTTGCTCTGGTAGGAGAATGGAATGAGTGGAGGGGTATTTTTGACCTCCAGGATCGAGCTGCTTGTCCGTGACGGTGAACTTATAGTACGAAACGTCCTGTCCACCCACTTCAGTGCCTTTTGGAAGCGTGATTTCTGCAAGCTTCAGAGGTTGTCCGTCTTCACCCTTTCCCGGTATATCAAATGGGCGTACACTCTCTTGTTTGGCACTGATTCTCGCAGGTACCGTGATAAAAACACCATTTCTGTCTTGATTTGTCTTTTCTGCCATGGTTTCGTCCTTTCTGTTTGTTTCGTCTGTTTGTTTTTGGATGTCATTGTTGACATCCTTTATCTCGTCAGTTAGGGAAGCGACACTTTGATCAGCCTCAACTATTCTGTCGATTCCTTCTGCCAATTTAACGGAGCCTTCACCTTCGTCTACATCAAGATAGCCTAGAGGAAAATTTTGAATTCGCTCCTTTGCTTCATCAAGAGCTTCATAATCTCCAAAATCTAAAGCGGCAACAGCAGCATCCCAATCCTTTACAAGTTGCCGTGCCTCGGCTTCCAGCTGAATTCTATCCTCACTTGATTCGATCATCTGATTTTCTTCCTGTCCAAAAGGGGAACCTTTTTCACGGACTTCATCAAGCCAGTCAGTCTTGATCTTTTCCAAACGGGTGAATACTTCTCCGTTTTCATCAATTGTGTCCTCGATAGGGATAAATTTGCTCCCTCGTTGCTCACTTCTTTCGCCCACAATATACAGACACATCGTGCCAGCTTTAAGCTTTTTCCCATGATATAAGTCGATATCCTCTTTTGCCATTACAACCTCAGCTGGGTCTACCAGCCATCTGTTGAGCTTTTCAGCCAACTTCTTAGCCTCTGTCTCACCTGAAACACGAACTAAACTCTCTTGATAACCCATGATCCTTCCTTTCTGTTAATTTTTATTAAAATCGCGGCTTCAAAGAACCTGTTTCTTTGCTCAAATCTAAGTACGCCTCGAAGGTCTTCCCAGTCTTTTTTGACTTCAGACCTTTCACCTTCGATTTTGTCTTTCCATTCGAAAGCAATTGCTTGATAACCGGATCAGAAAGTTTCTTACCAAAGGCGGTCTTAAACATCCTGAACCCACAGCCCTCTACCTGGGAGTAGGTGCCATCCTCGTTCTTTGCGAACTTGTTAGAAGAACAGGTTGCTACTTTCTTGCCATCCACTACATCCTTACCACAGCTTGGGCATTTCCCGATGACTGCTCTGTCTGAGCCGCCAAGACTTTTTCCAACATAAGCAGTGTCCTTATGCGCAAGAAATACCTCACACACGCTTTCCTGGATAGCGTTAACGTCAATCTTTCCCGCTGCGACATCCTCTTGAAGAAGCCACCATTTCGCTGTTGTGTCAGCCCCAACGATCTCTTTCGGAAGCAAATGATAAAACTCCTTGCCTTTGTCGGTGGAGCGCAGCTTCTTGTTCTTGATTTCAATAAAGCCTTTCTCTTTCAGTTTTTCGATAATAGCAGATCGGGTAGTGGTAGTGCCAATACCTCCATGTTCGCCTTTCTTCCCATCATCTTTGCGTTTGAGAATATCTTTGATCTCGGCATCATTTGCATACTTGGCGATACTCGCCATGTCGGTAAGCAGGGTGCCCTCTGTATATGGTTTAGGCGGCGTGGTTTCTTTTTCGATAATTTTGGTATCTGTTACAACGCCTTCATATTCGCCAGCCTCTATCCAGGGCTTATCCTGCTTCTCCGTTTCATTTTCACTAGAAGGGAAAACCTTCTTATACCCAGCGTCTTTAATGCGTTCCTTCTTGTATATAAAGTTGCCGTTTACGGTCTTAAACTGTGATTCGCTTACGTCAGTTACGATTGGTGGTAAAAACTGCATCGCATAGCGTACAACAATAGCTTCATATATGTTTCGTTCGATCTCCGTGAGAGTCTTGCCATCAAAACTGGACTGTTGCGGAATGATACCATGATGCGCTGATACGTTAGCATCATTAAAAGCTTTCGATTGAACTGAGTAGTCAAGCAACCAATTCATTTCAAGATTATCCATCGCGCACGCTAACACGTCTTTGGCTTGCGAATGATGTTCTTGAGGTAGATATTGGCAATCGCTGCGGTTATAAGAGATTGCCTTGTAGTTGTCACGAAGACTTTGCGTACAAGTAAGCGTTTCTTCGGCGGTGTACCCATAGACCTTATTCATTTCACTTTGAAGAACAGTGAGATTAAAGGGTAGCGGTGGTGCGGAAGACTTTTCAGTCACTTTCGTCACAACAATGTTTCTCGTGTCACGTACCGTTGCCGAAATAGGTTCTAGGGCTTGTCTATCAAAAATCTTTTTTTCGCCCTGGAGAATCGATTCTGTTGGCTCAAATTTGAATGGGACATCTAATAATCCACAGAGATTGAGCATCGCAAGAAGTTCGTAGTACTTTCTGACGGTATGATTTGCAATCTCTTCGTCACGTCGCACACATAGCCCCAAGGTTGGGGTTTGTACGCGCCCCACACTCACGCGCTGCCTTAACCTGATCCCGGCCAAACGGCTTTCGCTAATCCCAAAAGAAAAATCAGCCATTTGTCGGGCATAGGCAGCTTGTCCCATGCCAATGAATTTGGCATTATCCTCAAGACGCTCAAATGCTTTAAGAATGTTCTTTTCTATGTTGTCATTGACTAAAACTCGTTCAACCTTACCCGTATAGCCATAATATTCAAGTAACTCATCTACAATCAGTTGCCCTTCATCATCTGGGTCACCCGCATGTACAACACTCTCACACTGAGAAATCAACCCTCTGATTTGTTCTATCAAACCCTCTTTGCCTGGTGATACTACCTTCGGCCAATTTTTCACCATGAGGGGCAGATCGTCAACTTTGAAGTCATTGTCCCATTTCCATTTGGGGTTTATGTCCTCTGGTTCTTTAAGCTTTAGTAAGTGACCAATACAAGCACAAACGGTGTACCCGTTCCCACTGATTGGTAATCTCGCTGTCTCAGACACCGGATGACCACATACCGCACGTGCTATATCACGTGCCAGCATAGGCTTTTCAGCAATTACCAGCTTCATCTCATGTCCCTCCCGTCTATAGCTTTGGAAGCAGCATTATTCCCCAGCTCGCCCGAAGCCTCCCGCGCATCTTTTGCCTCATTCGAGAGGGAGGGAGTATCTCTAATCGTTTCTTTAGCAACAGCAAACGCACGCATACCATTTCCCATAATTAAGTGGTTACCATCTTCTGAAGTATGGTGGATTCCATATCCCGCAGCTTCCATTTGCTCTTGCGTCATAGCTGTCAAAGAGAAGTTTCCTCTTGGTGTCTGAATTTTCTCCCCAGTTAAAGAGTTGTCAGGTAATTGTTTCTCCTCTTCATATTCCTCCGCAGGGCACCCGAAGACTTTCTCTGCGTGTCGAGGGAGGATTGAGTTTTCAGGTCTCTTCAAATGGTCTATTAACCATTCGCTACTTATCCATTCTCGCTTTACAGCAGGACAGCTCGTTTCGTTTTCAGCAAGATCATATTGCTCATATCCCTCGTCGGTCAGCATCCTAATTTCCACCTGATTTCTGCCATCATGGTGGATTCCTTCAACAAATAAATGCCCGTTCTCATCCCAGACTTCAAAGGACTCACAGTCTCTCATGGTTTCCTGGATAATCTCCTCAAAGGTACTTTTGACATCCCAACCAATACTTGTTCCATCCCATCGGCCAATGGAACCGAATACCAAAAGCTTGCTCTTGCCGAGCGTTTCCTCAAGACCTTCTCTTTCACTGAAAAAATCCTGCTGTCGACACTCGGAGATATGGCTATATACCTGTTCGTCTGAAACATCATCAATTTTCGGTTGTCTTATGTATGGCGGATTATTTTCAAGAACAACTTGAATCTTCTTAACTGCATCGGGAACACCAAATTCCTTATCATTTTCTCGATTTGTATATTGTTTGAAAATATCTGCAACCGCAACATGTAGCTCATTGATTGTCGGGTCAACTGCAATATAGTATTCGTTGAGCTTTTCATCATATAAGGTCGCCCGATATCCCTCAAAGTTCGCAGGGTCGGTATAGCTTGAGTCGCTATATATTATCCTTTTCTTAGGCTCGTTCATCGATCATCACGCCCTTTCTCTGGTGTGTCGGTTATTTGTGACAATTCGTTGCTTGCATCTCGTGCGTCCTTTGCCTCGGAGATGAGGGAAGGGGCTTTGTCAGTCTTCTCAGTCTTTTCCTTAAAAGAAGCAATGTCCTCTTTGGTATATACTGTTGAAAGCAGATTTGTTGGCTTTTCTGGGTAATGCTTTTCAGCTAATGCCTTCCAGTCTTCTGCCGTCCACTCATCTTCAGGAGGAAAGTGGACTTCTGGGTCATTTAAAAATTCATCAGCTAATGTTTCAACACTCTGCCAATCAGCAAGACTAATGAGCTGATCCCTTAAAATATCGCTTGCTTGCGGAATGATACCATTCATTATTCGTTGATATTCCTCCGGGTTCTGCGTTGATAATTCATTTAACGCATCTTGAACAATGCGATCAAAATCAGCTCGTGTGTATTCTTTTCCGGATTCAGCAGTGTATATAATTTCGGTCTTATCGACGTAATACTCTCGTAAATCCAATCCTGTGATCTTCTCAATAGCCTGACCGACTTCTTCAAACGTTTTATACCTTCCTGGGTTTTCAAGCTCTTGAGCGTCAGTCTCAAAAATAATCTCAGCCATTAGACCCATATCTCCAAGGGCGCCTAAATCGGAATAGCCATAGGGCTTCAGATAATCTAACAATTCCTGCTCACTATAATCGCTCAAATCAATGGTTGCCTCAACAATTCGATAAGGATCATCGAGCATAGGATACTCGTCATATTGCACCAAATGGTAACTGTCATCGCCTACTTTCTTGCAACATTGCAAGCAATCATCATCCGTTACAACAAAGCCAAGTTCTTCACTCATGACCCCTACCTGCTTTCTGTTTTGTATGCTTCAGAAGCCAAAACCGCTTCATCGCCCTTTTCAAGTTCTGCTAAGCGCTCCTCAAGCTCAATGATATGTACATCCTTTTCAACAACAGCAAGTTCCTCAAGAATTTGCTTCTCAGTTGCGATGACCTCTTTCTTCTTCTCTTGAACAGTCGCTAAACGCTCCTGCAATTTTTCATATTTGTTCATAACAGCTTTTTTGTTTTTGATAATCATAATAATTTCCTTTCGAATTCATTCTCTCTTGTCAATACTTTTTAAGATATTCTGGCTTCGCCCGACAGTGAAGCTCGGCCACTTATCCATACGTGACCACCTACCCAAGTAGTGCCAGTTATCACCATATCACCACAAATATGGGAACCGTCAGTTATCACGGCATCACCCGATATTCCCGCGCGACCGGATACCACGGCATCACCAGATACCCAAGCACTGTCATATACCTGTGCATCATCATCCACCCACGCATTACCTTCATGTGACAGGTTGTCCTCTGAAGCAACATACCCACCGATTTTTCCGGCTTTTGCATTCTTGAAATCACGGAGAGCGCGGATGCGATAGAGCATCTGGTTACCAATCTCAACCGTGTCACTTTTAAGTAGTTCATATTTTTTGTTTGGCACCTTAATCACCTTTCTAACCCGATATTGGGTACGTCTTTGTCGGCACTAAGAGTCTGCGAAGCCTCCTGTGCGTCCTTCGCTTCATTTCTACCGTGTAAGCTCTTTCTGCCCAGCAGCAGCATCCATCCGACTAAGCTCCACACTTGCCTGAAGAGCATCATGAGCCTCATTTCCAAGCGTAGTGCCGTGCTTTACACGATCTTTCACTTCGGCAGCCTTGGCATCGTTGAACCTATCCATGTTGCCTACGAGATAACCCGTGATCCTGCGTATCCTTTCGAATGGTTGAGGATTGGCATCCACACTTACACCTGCTTCTGTAACTTGAGATGCTTCATTCAAACGCACATGGATTGCGTCATAATTCTTCCCATGGCACTGCTTGAAAGCAGCTAATACCAAAGTTTCATAGTCAAGGTTTTTTGGATCGAATCCAGTGTAAGAAGGCAATTCGATATGTATAGGTATTTGAGTCATGCCGTAGTGTACCTCGATACTCCTGATGTTATGATCGTCTGCATCCTTGGTGTCACTCACGACTTCGACGTGTCGAGGTGGTATGCTCGTTTCAAATTCCTTTTTTCTAGCTGCGGTATTATCTGCCTGTTTTTTATCGGCAAACATCCTTTCTTCAATTTCCTCCTCGATCTCCCAGTCCTCATATCCAGCGTCACGCATACGTGCAACGAATTCCTCCTGGCTCATGGGTGGTCTGTTGTTTTGTTCCATTTTTCAGTCCTTTCTTTCCTGATTCCAAATATATGAGACACCAAGCCCATCCTTTGCGGCTGCTTCTCCAAGGGAAGAGAATAGATCACTGAATGCGGTATCCGGCGCATAGTTTTTGGGTTGTGCATATCCTTGTCGAACCAAAATTGCGTTTAACATTTTCATTTCAGCTTCGACATAATCCGTCGAATTACTTGGCTTTTCGAGCCACACATAGCGTAATTTGCGGTTGTACTTATCCACGTTGGATACATCTTTCTGAAGCCAAATAACCTGTTCTGCTTTTACGAGCTTTTTCATATAATCTGATGCTAGTTCACCTTCAGCACAATTCTTGCTTTCATCACTCGACACGCTTTCAGGCGCATCAATACCTATAAGACGAACAGTGCAAACTCCATCAGTGGTGGAAACTTTTAATGTATCGCCGTCGATAACGTTTACCACGTAAGCAATTTGAAGGTTACTGCTAACATCTATATTGGTGGCTGTTTCATCTGTTCCTAGATAATTAAAGGGATCGGTGGTATAAAAGAGTCCATCAATCCCTACTAAAAAACTGTCGGTTACGCTATTAATTTGATCTGAACACCAGGTAATAAAACTATAATAAGAATCATGTAAGCTGATTCCATTAAAACCTAATTCGCTAAGTGACGTATCAGCTTGGTTAAGGGTATTCCTTATTTCCTTATCAACTTTTGGTGCAAATTGGCTGAAACACCAGCACAAGGCAAAAACCATCAAGGCTGTTACGATTAACCGCGATATGATTCCTCTGCGCCATACCATTATCCACCACCAAAAACCTCTACGTTTTATCTTTCATGTCCAATATTAGGCGTGTCCTTTACACCGTCATTCCTAAGCTCCTGCGATGCTTCCCGCAAGTCTTTTGCTTCAGACGAGAGGGAAGGGACTTGGTCGAAAGCCGTCTGTTTAAACGCTTTGTCATATGCAGCAGTATGATCCTTGCAGCGTGGCACAAAGCAATTTTCCAACTGTCCTGTTTCTCGATTCATATTGGTTATGATTCCACCCATATCGTGGGCAAAATCGCTATCCTTGAATTCGAGAAGTTTATCAAGGTTAAGAGGAACACATTTATCAGCATTTTCAATATCCATCATCAACGTAATTTTGCTAATAGGTTCAAACCCAATATCCACTCGTAGCTCGTTATACCGATCTATTATGGATGATATTTTGATGTACTCTTCTCTGGCTGATTGCATGGTTTTTTCACCCTGCTCACCTTGATTTCCTATATTCATTCTGTATCCTTCCTCTTGTTTAATCCTTGCATAATTGTATCGTGACATAGTGGCTTAACCACCGAGAACATCCCGCGCCCAACCGCCGGATTTTACCAGCCCCACTATAAGCAAGAGACTTATTGCAAGTAGCTTGACAGGCATTATAAACATATCGGCAACCGTGCCGACACCACCCACCGCAATAGAAACTGATCCGCTGACTATTCCGCTTATAATGAGCGGGAACGAAACAAGGAGGAAAATCATAATTACTCCCGCCAAACATACTGCCACGAAATTTTTGCAGAAATTTACACCGAATTGGCGGGTCTCTTCAAAGCCCATCAAAGCAAAAGGGATAGGAGAGAAAGCAGTATAGACGTAAATCTGAATCGCTCGTGCATAAGCAACGAAAAGTGAGATCACCCAAGCTATAAATCCTACTAAGAACATAATAAGTGTAAGAATAATAACTACGATCATCGTTCCAGGAGCAACCCCTGTAGTATCTCCAAGCGTTACTGCGGTTGAAATGCCGCCGTTTTGACCAATAAGCATCTTCGCAAGAACATTCACCTCGCCATAGACAGCCTTACATAGCTCGGCTGAATTATTTATCAGCCAGGAAAAGATTACAAAGAACACCGCAAGGAATACGATCTCCTTTACTGCTGGCAATGTCGATGTTGCGTCAATCTTTTGCGATATTTTAACGACTTGGACAAGCATTACAAGTGCTAGTATCGAATGTGCTAAGGGCACCACTCCGATCTGATGTATTTCCATGGCAAGGGAGTATACAGTTCTCGCCCCTCCTGCGTTGGAACCAAGCAAGTCAGTAAAAGAGCCTGTAAGTATCGTATCGGCAGAAATCCCTTGCATGAATCCCATAAATCCCGTGAGTAGCCCATTAGCCACATCGGTAAGAAGGTCTGTCAACCATTGGTCTATATTAAGGAAATCTCCCAAAATAGACGCATGTGCCTGAACAGGAAAAAGGAATGCGATTCCTGCTAACGCAACAAAGCAAATTAATATCTTCGGTAAATGTCTTTTTATTGTTTGCGTCTTACTTTTGCCCGGCTTTTCTAATTTGTTTTCCATATATCTCAAGCCTTTCTTTCTCTTTGTGACATCCTAGTTCACACTAATCTTGTTGGTATCCATCCGATATACGACAATGATTTGTGTAGACGATTTTGTATCAAGGTTGAACCGTGCTGTTGTGGTTTGCTCGCTCCAATCAATTTCAATTTTGCCGTTCCATGTTGCCACCGATGCAGACGGATAGGTTGCAGTAACGAAATCTGCAATGGAGGAAGTAAGATCCTCCGTACCACCCATTAGGGTAGCAGCTTCATCATTCATTCCTTCAAGTACGAAACCTTCAGCAGCGGAGCCTCGTATATACTCATCTGCCATTGTGAAACCACTTGATGTAAGTTTCCATTCACCTGCGGTACCGTCTGATGCAACCCACCGCTGTAGTTTCAGGATGAAGTTACTAGAATCCGTCTCAACTGAAGCTATATGACTCTCGTAAGTACTTCCTTCACCAACGATATTATCTTCAATAACAGACACAATGGCGAAAGGCACTATTGCTTTTTCAGTTCCCTTGATTTCCGTATAGGTATTCTCGGTGAAGCTCAGGCTGGAAGCCTCTGTTGCATCCATCCAGATATTCGCAGATAAAAGCGCAACGAAATTTTCTTGTTCAATGGAATAGTTGCTTATAATGTCTTTCTGTCGATCCGTCAGCTCGGCTTGAGGATTACTCACCTCATCACCCGTGTCAGCATCAATTGTTTCTCCTTCGGTTATGGCCTGTTGTTCCTGCTGTTGTAGCTCTGCTTGCCTGTTACCATATTGCCAAACAGACCAACCAACAAACATGAGGATCAACATAATAATAGCTACAAGCACAATCTTGTGCTCTTTGAATATTTGTATCATTTCTTTCATTTTTCTCCTTCCTTTTAAGGTAATCTACCGAATTCCGGTGAGTGGGACTGCCAATAAGATGTTTTGAAGCTCGTTATATTTACAGGATTTCCACAATGAATCATCTCGCCGTTTCCCATGTAAAACCCAACATGCGACACAAAATTAGCGCCCCCATATGTGCCACGGAAAAATATCAAGTCACCAGGTTGAGCCTCCGCTTCTGAAATAATAGTGCAGCGAGAGTGCAAACCATCAGCAGTATAATAGCCAGTGGAATAGCCTGATTTGTTCAAAACATAATAAACAAATCCTGAACAATCAAAAGAGTCGGGGCCTTTTGCGCCCCAAACGTATGGCTTACCGAGATGCTTTTTAGCTTCCTCAATCCTTGCTCCACCATCTACCCCGACAAGTATTGCGTAATACCGTTCGGCACTTGAAATACGTCTATCCCAATGGGCGTATGTCTCGCTCGGTCTTACAAACTTCCGACCAAAATAATAAACAGCTTCTTCAAGATCGGTTATATTGTTGAAGGTGTTCAGGTTAAATATCCATGATTGAACTTCAACAAACCCTTTTGCATCCCCGGTTCCGGTCATTTCTGCCCACAAATAATCAAGCTGACAATTAATGTCTATCCAAGTTTTACCCTTTGAGGCAGCATAGGCACACAATCCTTCAAAGCGTACACCATCGCCACCCCATTGCATAAGACCATGCCCAATACCACTACCAACCTCAATCATGGCAGGATTAAAGCTGCTTTCAGCTTCAAGATTTCCCATAATTGCAGCTACTTGAAGCGGCTCAAGTCCTTTGTCAAGAAGATATTGAGCAACGATAGCTTCATTGACCGACATGCTGCCCACATCGGCTTTTTCATCATCGCCACCTATTGCGCCCACAAGGGTGGAAATAGCTAATAATAAAAATGCCACGAACATAACAAGGAGCACGACCCCAGCAGCCGGAGCCACCGCCGCTCCTCCGGCTGCTTTTGCAGCACCAGCACCTTTTGCAGCACCAGCACCCTTGGCAGCCGCAGCGCCCTTGGTACTCGCTCCAAGCCATGACGCTCTTCGCGCTTCGTTCGCCTTCGCTATCTCACGAGAGACGGCCTGGTTACGCTTTCCCTGTTCAACTTTTTGAAAATTCTCTGTATTCTTAACTTCTTGATATTTCTTTTGGTTGAGCTGACCAAGGTGATTATTGCTTCCTAAAGCATCTCCTTGTTTTCTCGAAGACAAGCGGTTATGTATGGATTTTGCACCTTTTGACAGTGCCCTTCCCGTATGATAAGGCTGGTCAACACCTTCAATCTCAGAATCCTTGGTGATTCCAGATGCGGCTCGCTCGGCAATAGCTCCATGAAGATGAACGGCTTGTTGCCCGGATGTGGCGTTCTTTGCGCCTTTTTCCATTGCAGAAGAGTTTGAGCTTCCGTCCAAGGGCAAGGTATCCATACCTTTAGACGTGACTACTGCCTCCTGATTATGTAGTTTCTGACTTGACCCCTTGCTGTCTCGTTGGGATTTCTCCTGTGTGCTTGTCCGATCAAATAGCTCGGCTTTCAGTGCGCTGCCACTCTTATCAGCTTTGCCGACAATGCCAGCATTCACCGCATCAGTGGTCTCAGTCTGTACAAGATCATTCTGTGCAGCATTTCTTTCAGTGCTTGTGATTGCAAAATCTGATATTTTCATACCTCACCCCCTTTAACTTCTTGTAGCCACCACATGATTTAGTTACCTGTTCGTAGCTGCTCGCGGTTGATATATTCTTGCGCCTGCTTACGCTCGGCCTTTTCGTTCGGGTTTGTTGAAAACAGGTCGTACAAAACATTACCGTCTGGGAATTTCCCTCGAATTGGTACCCGTGCCTTACCCGCAATTAGAAGGCCGTCACCAGCTTCAACACCTTCATCAATGAATTCCTCTTCCTGCTCTGATAAATTAAGCAGATGAACCCACTCTTTACGATCAAGAGGGGATTGCTTGAGTAGCATCAAGAAGTCAGCGTTGAGAACGATATTTTGTGCTGCCTCGTTCTTCAATAAAGCCGTAGCGCTCTGCGTGATACCAGTGAGAAGAAGCCCAAATTTCCTGCCCTCATTAGCGAAACGAGAGAAATAGTTGAGAACGGTAGGATAGGCAAACATCGACTGTATTTCTTCAACATAGAGCCAGGTTCGAATCCCACGTGCATGATTGTGATACATGCGATTACGCACAGCCTCACACACATTGATAAGAGAGAATACGAGCATGGAGTCCGGCAACTCTTGCAAATTGAAATCGATAATCCTATTGTTGAAATCCACATTGGAATGATGATTAAAAAATGCCATCGTGCCCTTGACGAAGCGTTCGTATCTGAGAGCTATGGTCTCCGCTTCTGGTTCGGGTTGTTGTTTAAGAGTGTCGTAAAAGTCCTCCAGCAAAGGAGGTCTGCCATCGCCACGTTGATCTGCCTTATAAAACGCCAACTCAACACAGCGGCTAATAATAGACTGATCGACTTCAGAAAGGTTTTGCCCAGCTTCAGCTGCGCTTGCACCAGCCTGTGCTAAAACAGCATCAATTTTGAACGCAATCTGTTCTTGTCGTGACATATGCTCCACTGATACCGTATCAAATGGGTTGAGATACGTTTCACTCCCCACTGAGAAGTTGTACGTGCTCCCACCATAGCGCTCACTAATCCCGGTGTATTCACCAGCACGGTCGAGAATATATATTTCGTCTGACGGGTTTGAAAGTATCGTTCCCGTCATTTCCGTTTTGGTGAACATGCCTTTGCCTGAACCCGTCTTGCCACATACAACCGCCATCGGGCTTGCTAATAGCTTGCGATTACAGACAACAAGGTTATTGGATTGCTTATTTTGACCGTAGTAGTTGCCAGCCTTATCATCAAGTTCCTGTGTCGCAAACGGCATCAATATCCCGACCTGAGCGGTCGTAAACATTCGTGAAATATTTACGTGATTATGTCCCAGAGGAAGAATCGAATTTAAGCCGTCACGTTGCTTGTAATCAAGCACATCTACCTCGATAGAATGCTGACGGGCGGCAGATATGATCCGTAACGCCTGACTGTCAAGTTCTTCTTTTGTTTCAGCATAGGTATATATAAGCCCAGTAAACACGTAAAGACGCTGATTCTTATTCTGAAGGTGATCAAGAACATCTTCAGTTTCTTCCTTTGAATACTTCAGCTCCACAGGAAGAAGATTAAAGTCATACCCCTTATTAACAGCTGACCGCTGCTCTTCAATAACTTCCTTGTCAATCCATGCACTTCGTTGTCTCACGTATGCAATTGCTTTTGCTTTATCCATCGGTTGAGCGAACCAGGTCGCGTTTAGGGGAATCGGTAGATTTACAATATCGGATAGTGCCCTGTCTGATAACTCACTCCCGAATTTCTTCATGACTAAAACTTGTCCCCAAACACCATCTGTTTTGAAGCAATCACTTTGCCCATCTGGTTTGAAGTCCAGCATAACAGGAGCTATTGCGTCTTTTGTTGTTTGAGCTGTTCGGCTAGAGACATCACGTGCGTAATCGAAATAGAAGGGCTTTAAGGGATTGAGTTGATTATGTATAACCTTGAGCCGTTCCGTTCCATTGAGGAGTCTGGAAGACGAGTTAATGCTTTTCAGAATCCTTGAAGACTCATTTTCAATACGGGCAAGCATTGGAACCGCATCGTCTGCCGTTTGCGCTGATACGGAAAATGTCAAATAACGATCCCTGCGGATATTGCTGACACCTTCACGCACTTTTTCATTGAGTATTCCGTTAAACACAGCGGCATCATTTGCAGCGTTCGCTGTTTTTTGTGTGGTTGGATCAAAAAAGCGCCGTGAGCCGATTTCCTCCTTGAGAAGGGGGGTATTGATAACATTGAGTTGAATCAAAGTATCTGCACCAAATTGGTCATATAAACGCCACATCGAGGAAAACACGCCTTTTTGCATATCATCTCGCATGGAATGGTAAGATGTATCTGCAAATGACATGGTAGAGGAGAACAGACCTTCTTCAACCTCACAAACGCCATCTTCGTACATGCGGTTGTAACCTATAAAGGACACGACATCCTTTGCCGTTTTCCTTTTGTACCGCTGATCTTGTGTCTTTCCGGTCAGCTCTTTATCCCGGTCTTTCAGCTGGCTCTTGATAGATTTGTAATTCTTTTTCTGAGCCTTAACATTTCCCTTTGCCTCTGCGCGTCCTTTTCTGACCTCCTTTTTCTGCTTGCGCTTTTCTTTGCGAGATATCTTAGGTGCTAAAGGCGCACTACCAAGACCGGAAGCAACGCCTGAAATGGCATCAATGTCAATATCGCTCGTGCCATCTTCAGAGATTCTTCCACTATATTGACGATGCCCGTCCGATGGGTTAGCAAGTTCGCTCACATCATAATCTGCGTCGGGCATATTATATGACCCTTCCAGCCCTTGGGCTGTAGGCTTCGATTCCTCTTGATTTGATAAATTTCCTATATCGTTTGTCATATCTCATTCCTTTTCTTTCACTATTTTTTTCCACGTATCCCAGCTTCATCATTGAAGGCATATAAAAAAGCCTATTATCTGACAATTTATGACGTATCCAAAGGGGTAAAAATTCTTCGAATTTCATGCCTTTTGGTCGATAAAAGCCACAGAGCCAAAAGGGTAAGCTCACAGCATAGACGATTCCAATATTGTCGGTCACTGAAAGTCCTAATACGAAATATATATAGCAACCTCCAATGACTGAAAACGCAAGCGCTCCCCCAACACATATGAGCGTCCGTGCCGTGAGCTTTCCGATAATTTTGGGCTGGTACTCCGCGACATCCTTATGTACTGCCACTGATAGCATATATAACCCTTCTTTCTTGATGTCTCAGCTTATCCTGCAAAGCTGGTGTTGAGAGAACCGAAGTAGATGGCTGCGCCTACAACGATACCGCCGCCGACGATCATCGCAATCGCTCCGGCGAGCTGACCGCCGCCACCCTGCATTCCATCCTTAATAGTCATACCGAGGTTCACTAACCCCATAACGATAAGGATACCGCCTAAAAAGGTGATTCCTGATGATAGTAAAGTCATAACTTGATTTAACATTTTTTACCTTCTTTCTTTTCCAATTGTTGAATTGTTGTTTTGTTCGTTGTATTTTCCACCCGGTTTATGTCATGACAGCCCTCCTGATCTATCATCCAATGAAACTATTTGGTACTACGGTATTCCACGAAATTAAACGGTTTGTTATAAAGCGCATTTCTGCGTTTTCCGGGATCAATGTATTTGTATCGCTTGTGCTTTTCTACCGGATATTTCTTATCCATTAAAGGGTGCGTGCCAGCAATGAGCACAATAGCATTTTTGCGTGACATTTTTCCAATCTCGGCGGCATCTATAAGATCGCGCCCTTGTATTTGGAGGTTCTTAGTGCCAGAAGCTTGCTGACCCTGTGTCTGGTTGAAAGTGACTTGGTTGATAGTTTCCTTACCGATCATTTCTGCGATTTCCTTATTTGTACTGTTGCTCTTGCCGCCAAGGAAGACCATCGTGTCACAACAGTCAATGATGGTTTTAGCTTTCTTGTCATAGCGGCTCTCAAGCTGCGCGACCGACTGCAAAATAATCGACATGCCAATATTTCTGCTTCGCACTACCGCGATTGTTTCCTCGATTTCTGGAATGACCCCGATGTTGGCAAATTCATCGAAGATGAAATGCACCGGAGTAGGCAACTTCCCTCCGTAGTCATTTAATGCCTTGCGGCAAAGTTGATCTATCGTTTGCCACATCATAATAGCGAAGAGAAATGAGAAGGTCTTATCCGTATCAGAAAGGATGCCGAATACAACCGTTCTTTGGTCTTTGTCACCGAGCTTATCAAGCTCCATTTCATCGTATTTCAATAATTCACGTACTTGACGTATAGCAAGTGGCTTGAGCCGCACATTACAGCTGATGATGATAGATTTTAGCGTTTTTCCTGCGGCAACCTTGAAAGCATTGTAGTTATCCAATGCAAAATCATCATCTGAAGTCAATCCACCACATTCAGCAGGAACCTTACCGTCGTAGTTTCGCTTATACACACTTGGCTGCCAGCTATATTCTGATGTTGCTTTGACTGCAAGACCACGTTCGCGTTCCGCTTCGTAAGGGTTGTTGTTTTCAGGCGAAGAGGTTTGTCCAACCTTAGTGTATTTTCTGCCTTCTTCAATTTGAAGAAAGATAAGGTCGAGAGGCGACTTAAAATCCTCATCCTCTTCGCGAGCTTCTGCCATAGATAGCAGGGTGAGTAAACCCGAAAGTGAGTAATCTTCTTTCGGAAACCAATCACGAAGCAGAGATATCAATGCGGTATACAATAATCGCTCTGCGTTCTCCCAGAAAGGATCGCCGCTTGTTCCTTCCCCCGATGTGTTCTTGATGACGCAATTAACAAACGAAAGAATATCAGAGTCATCCTTGACGTATTCTAAGGGGTTGTAATGAAGCGACTGATCAAAGTTGATAGTGTTAAATGTCTTAATATCATACCGTTCATCTCTAAACAGGTATCCAGTCTCTTCTAAGAGAGTTCCTTTTGGATCGGTTACAAAGTAGCTTGAATTAAGCTGCATAAGGTTGGGCTTGACGTAATTACGTGTCTTACCGCTGCCACTGCCACCGATTACGAGAGTATTAAGATTCCGGTCTACCTCCAAATCAAATTTCTTACGTTTTAATGCCATCCCGAATTTGTCTGTGTAAATCAGGTTGTTATCCTCGTTCTTGAGGTCTTTGAATTTCAGCCCATCTTTCTCTGTGCCCCATTGTGCGCTGCCGCTTTCTTCTCCTGATCGGTAATTGCCGATAAAGTAGGAGTATTGCAGCCAAACTATCCAAACAATGAGAAAGAAGGCTAAACCTCCAAGAAGTGCCCAGCTATCCATACTCAGATGTATTGGATTTTTGAGAATGGCAGGGAAAAGATTCATAAATCCCTCGTTCAGATTTCCGGGAATAATCTTCTTGCTGAGCACCACTTGTTCTGCGAATCGGTTTCCTAGAATAAAAAAGACAACCGACACGAAGAACGTGATTCCGGCTGACTTCCATTTCTTTTTATTTGTAGTTGCCACTAGACCTCCTTTTTCCTAGTATCATAATATGATGGTATCAAAGTATCTTCAGCGATCTAATGATGGGGCATCCTTTTCAAGGCTACTTGCCGTAAGAGCAGAAGAAGCCTCCCGTGCATCGCGGGATTCGGACGAAAGAGAAGCACTTTTGTCTTGCTCTTTAACAGGCTCTTTGCTCATAGGCTCCTCAGTATGCCACTGCAATCCGCGCTCTTTGTAAAGTGGTATAAAGTGTTCGCTAATAAAGTCATAACCAGCACCGTCGATACCAAATACATAGCCAAATTCATCGTGTTCGTAAATGCGGAATCCACAATCAGACATTGCTTGCAACCCGCTTTCGCAATAGTTTCCAGCAAGCCAATCATCATCAATGCTTTCACCGAACGTCCACATAGTCCCCCACATAGGAAGAAAGTCGGTGTATTCATTGTCAAGATCAAAATTCGACTCTAAAATTCCACCGCAAATCAATTCTCCGTTTTCATTGGAAATGTTGTACCTTTGCTCCGAATCTTCCCCGACGAATGTGGCGGTGATTATACCGGGTAGGCTATCTGCGCCCTGATGAAGATGAACCCGATCCCCGACACAAGGTTTCGTAATCTCATGGAAAGAATCAATATCTGCTTCGCAGAGCTTTTCGATCAATCCTTGTGGGATCGCATTAAACCCAGCAAACCATTTCTGGCACGCTTCTCGAATAGACACTTTTGGCTGTTCCAGTACATCATTGAGATGTGGAAGTTTCTCAAGAATCGAATCCATCATTTTGACCTCGAATTTATGCGCCTCAGCCCATTTTTGTCCTGGAATCTCCGAAAGAGTAGCACTGTTGTCACGGTTTGAACGAACCGTACCCATTAAATAGTCAAGCTCATTTTTCGTTAATCTGTTCATCCTCAACCTCCTTCTTTAAAGTTCCGGTTCATTATGCGTTGGCATACTGCTGTCACTGAGTTCCTGCGAAGCCTCCCGCGCATCTTTTGCCTCAGAGGTGAGAGAAGGGGTATCGTTCACAGACTCTTTAATTGCTACGATTTCTCCGTTAATTCTTGCAAATGTCTCAGGATGCTTAAACTGTTCTTGATACTTCTCCATTAGCTCAGGCGAAAGAGAAGTAAAATCATCTTCACTTAGACCGACAACAAGAAAATCACCCGCAAGAATGTCGTACACATCTCCAGTCTGCATTCCGGGAGCCGTCATACCCTCCTCGACGTATAAAGCACGGTTAAGGGGCATTCCGCTTATCTTTCCTTCCTCGTTGCATACAATCGCAACCTGATCTTCAAAAGGGTACACAGCCTGAATATCCCCACCAACAGCCTTTTGGAGAGGTTTAAGTCCTTTCTCTATCTCGATTCCACGGGGCGCTTCACCGGGTTTAACGAGTAATACCTTCATAGTGGTTTCATTACAACTTTTCGCAAACTCAACCGCTGCTGTGGGGTCTTCCTGATATTTCTCACGAATCGCATCAATTTGCTCATCGGTGAACCCACTCTCAATCCCAAGATCATCCTTAATAATCGCAATACTGGCCGTATTGAGTTCAAAGCTATCATCCCAATGTTTTTGAACAAACTTACTTTCGATCAACACTTCGTATGCGCCTTCTAGGAGCATTACTACTTGAAATGCTTCCGGTTCATCGAAAGGATTATAAAGGGCTTCTCCGAAATTCTCCTTCATGGAGCTATGAATATCTCCCGCAGCATCCCAATGTTCTTTTATAAACTCCTTTGCCTCATAGCTGCTACAGGTTACAGAACCATCCGCATTCTGTCCTTCAAAAAGCGTATTAGCTAAATCACTCCCATAAACATCTCTGGAATAGTTCTCGTAATCATCCAACTCGTCAGCAATCTTTGCATCTAGCCAATTCTTAAAATCTGCTTGCATAATCATTCCTTTCTTTACTTACTCAGTGATTGTAAATTGGGAATCTCTCGATCCCGATTGAGCATATCGCGTTCGGCTGATAACTGTTTTGACGCATCCCGTGCATCCTTAGCTTCTTGTTCCAACCGTGGAGTTTTATATTCCTTCGGCTGTTTTTCTTGGAACGATTGTCGGGAAAATCGCTCACCAAGGGTATCCCCACGTACTTTCCAGTATTCGCGCTCTGGATGAACAAACATAAGCTCGCCGTCTTTAGCTCGGTCAACTTTAAGCCCGCGATCCTCGCAGCGAGTTATGAAATCCTTCTCAGTAGCAGCACCATCACGCGCCTCTGTGACACGGCTCTCAATATCGGCTTTCCATGAAAAATCCCCAGCACTTGGTTGTGTTGGGGTTACGCTCTCCTTGACTGCTGTAAATGGGTCTACATCCATTCCGTCATGAGACTTAATACGGTCTTCGATTATCGTCTGCACTTTCGCGATATCTTTCTGGTGAAAAGCGATTGCGGGTTTTTGAATCAATACTGGATCAAACGCTACGCCTTGCCCCTGAAGTTCCCTCGCTACGATATCCCGCTCCTGCTCCGTATCAAACGGTACTGTGCAAATTGTTTCCCTCTCTGGAGCATTACCTTCACTGCCTTGCCCTTGCTGGTTGGTGTTTTGGGGAGCGTGTCTTTGGTAGTTGCCATTTTTAAGTTGGAGTAAGAATCGTTGGAGTAACATAGGCACTGCTCTTTCCACAGAGCTGCCTATTTCATCGCCAAAATCTGGCATGATCCACCTTCCTTTCTTTTGAATAAACCCAAATGTTAGTTGAATATATTAGCACAATTTAGTGGATTAGTCGTTGCATCGCAATAAATAACATAACCACCATCTGTCAAGGCACGGGTAGTATTTTTCCTCCCGCTGTGCTCCCTGAAAAATCTCCACACCTTTCCACCTTTGACTGATGCTGCCTGTGATCTACGGGATAAACGCCGATAGACGAAGCAAGAGAGTAAGAACTTCCGCTTCGTCTATCTTGTTCGAATTGTATATCACAGGACGTTTTTGCTTTAATGTCGCCTGATAAAAAGTTCTTACGGGGTTTCGCCCCCGCCCGACGAGCCTCAACCAAAGCAAGGGGGGAGAAGCGGTTATTTCTGATGACGTGGTATCCGGCGATCCTCTTCTTTAAGGTGTATGCCATGGCACATTTCCAGTAAGCGAGACACGATAGCTGTAGCCGTTTCTTCGCTGTTGCGAGATAGCCTCTTGATAAGTTCAGCGGGAGTGAACTGTGTGGTTACGATAATAGGCATCATATCCGCATACCTCTCGTTGATGATCCTGAACAACATGGAATCAACCCACCCGGTCTGGCTCTGATTTTCCTTGCCTAAATCGTCTAAGACGAGCACCCCACAGGTGCATAGCCGTCTGATAACCTCCTCCTCAGATTGCCCATTGTCGTATGTTGCGCGTATTTTTGACAATGCCTCTACCGAAGTCATAAACCTCAACCCCTTGCCTTTGTCGATCAGCTTCTTGGAGATGGCAGACGCAAGATATGTCTTACCGGAGCCAACCTTGCCGTCAATATAAAGCCCTTCACCGCTTAACACCTTATCGACATATGCATCACACTCACAATCAGCCCCAATAAACCGCATCCGAATACCCGAAGCGCTGTATCTTTGGAGCCTTGCTTCCCGTTTTTCCTCTTCCTTGCGTAGAGCCTCCTTCCGTTGTGCTTCTTCTGCTTCTGCTTGAGTAGCATCACACGTGCATTGCTTATATCCCACAATACGCCCAAAAAGTTCCATAGGCTCAAGCCCTTGATTGCAATATTTACACTCTGAATTCATATTCACGATATTTCACCTCCAACGGTAAAGGTTCCTCAACATATTTGGGGAACTTATCACCAAACAACGTCCTGATGCGCACCCATTCATGCATCTTGACATCGTTGAGCCATTGATGGGACTTAACATCAATAACGCGCTTACAGTCATCGACTGTGTATCCCTTGGCAAGCCATCTTTGAACCAAAGCGATATCATCATCCGTTGTCTCTATGCGTTTGTTTGTTTGGGCAGTGAAGTACTCGAAGATTTCTTGGATAGCTGAACCAGCTTTGCTTGAAGGAGAGGGTACTAGGTTGTCCTCTATATTATTAAATATATTATTATTATATATATTACTATTATAGTCACCGGAAGTTTTTTCCGCTGTCACAGGAACTTTTTTCCGATGATCACCGGAAGTTTTTTCCGGTGCGGAATCCTCATAGGAAGTTTTTTCCGGTGATGATTCTTCCTGCTGGTCAAGGGGAGTATCTATGGCTGCTTGATTGATAATATATTTTCTTGTTTCATGTGACCCTTGCCTGTGTTTTCCGATCTGAATAATGAGTTTTTCATCCTCCAGCTCCTTTACCAGTTGCCGGGCGGCTCTTTCTGAGACACCAAGCCAGGCAGCAAGCCACCCCATCGACCCGTAAAAGCAACCTCCGTTATTCTTAGAATAGCCATAGATCATGGCATACACCAATAGTTTGATCCCTTTTAGCTTCAAATCGTGAATCATGAATGCTGATACAACGATATAGTCCTCTGGTCGAACATTCTGCCCACTCTTCATTTCTCAACTCCCTTCGCAAATAAATTTGGTGGAGATATAAAAAAAGCTGCCTTCAATGTTGTGGCAGCGTTGAGAGTTTGGTATAATTAATTCGCTCAGCTGCCACCTACAGCTTTGCATTTCAAAACCTCGAATTTCCGTTCGGGGTTTTTTTGCTGAATAGGACTTTAACACAACGATATGTTTTATTCAACACAGGCTTCCTAATTCTTTATAATATCTTGATACCATGATATAAAGATATTATGGTTGTGTGCAGTGCCGCTCAAATCCTATCCTAAGAAGAGCATCTTCAAATCCACACAAGAAGCAGACCATATACCATTCGGTAGTATCCTCATTGTAGGGTTCGTGGCATTCCTGAAGAGGAAGTGAGAGTGCGTCTTGTAAAATTTGTATCACCTCCATAAACTGAATTGAGTCTAATATCTCGGATAAGTAAAACAGAAATTCTTCCATCTGCGTCAGTTTATCAAAACTGTCTTCATAAACCTCGTAAATAGCTTCTGCAAGGGCACCTCCGGCGTTCTCCGCCTCTGTTTGCATTCTGTTCATTAAAGTTACCTCCGTATCTTATTTGAAGTCTTTCATAGCTTCTTGGTACCATGGTATCATAGTAGTGTGCATTGATCTTCATCAACTACTTCTCTTAGGCAATAAAAAGACGTTCCATTACCGGAACGTCTTTAGAACTTTTATAATCGTTTTTCAGTTTTCGTCTTTCAGCTTTGCAATGGTATAGGATATGAATTCATCCGGTGTTGGTACGTCGCCTTTGCGTGGGATTTTTTGCGCCTCAGCGTTTGGGTTTATGTAAGCAGAGTTTATTGCTTCCTGCATATCCTGCTTGACTTCCTTGACACTAACCCCATGTTTTCTTGCAATTTTTCTGTAAGTACTCCTATTCATTTCACACCTCTGTGTTTTCTTGATGTAACCAAAAATGGTTATATTTGTGTATTATATATCCACTTATAATTAATGTCAATAATGAATATAGGAGTGGTATTATGTTTAAAGTTGAAAATGAATTTAAAGGTGCAAATATCTCACGGACAATTAGGTTTACTGAGAAACTATTCGAGGAACTTAATCAGTTTGCAACCGAAAATGAAATCTCGTTTAATTTATTGGTATTGCAATGTTGTAAGTATGCCATGGAGAATACTGCCACCGACAAAGAAACAGACAAACCCAAACTACCAGAAAGTTCATGAGAGTAGCCTTCTCGTTTTGATGATCTGTCGCACAAAAAAGACACTCTTTCTTGGAATGTCTTTTTCTTACGTAGAGAAAACCGCCATTTTACGCTATTTTCAGTTGTCTACCATGGCAAACATGACACCAATGACAAGTTGAATAGCCAATAGATAGGAAAACAGGCTTATCCTCACGCTTTGCTTTCTCAAATGCTTCTTCCCCCCACGGGAACCAATCCACTGGATTGTATGCGTGTTGTAACAGATAAGGGGATTTTTCATTGATTAGTCTATTGGGTATTTTCTTTTCTGATAACATGAGGAACCACCTCCTTTGTTAAAATTGATTTTCACTTCAATAGTATTGCCATCACGCAAGTAAACAATACTATCAAATGCTGCTTTTGAATTTAACTAACAATATTTAGCAAGGTTAATAAAGCATAAATAGGCTTAATTAAAACAATTATATATAATATATATATAATATGCAAGGAAGCAGGTGTTTATTATTAATACAAAAAAATCAATTTCTAAGGCACAGGTATTATCATTTATTTTTATGCTAATTGCAATAACGCAACATCATTGGATAATCAATGCATCCGCAGCGGCAGTGCATGATATAGACGTTTTAAGTTTTGATCAAATGAAAGACGCTATAGATAATGCGGAGAATGGCGATACATTCAATTTCAGAATCAAAAATGATATTATTTTCAATAATACAATCGTAATAAGAAAAGGTATAAAAATCAACTTTATAAATAATAGCGGTGCTGACACCGTTAACCTTACCGCTAATGGCGGGAGCTACCGCCATTTTTCGACCGGAGGCACTGCCGTTTCCAATTTGTCTATGAGTTTAGGCAATGGCATCGTTCTTAACGGCAGCGATACAGGTGGCGGAATTTGGATCTATGGCTCCGATTGCTCTTTGATCCTTAACGGATGTACAATCACGAGATGTAAAAGCAGCGGAAACGGTGGGGGCATATTAGTCGGAGGTTTTACCAGCAGGAGCAGACTTATAATAAATGATGCTCTTATTGAAAAATGCCAAAGCGGCAGCGGTGGCGGCATATTTGTTTCTGACTGCGATGTTGAAATGAATTCGGGAACAATTACCGGCAACTATGCAGTCTCCAGCGGCGGCGGCATCACTACTGCACCGGGCGGTAATAAGTTGGGTTCCACTCTTACTATCAGTGGTGGGGAAATCAGCAATAATTCAGTAGGGAGCTATGGTGATGGCGGCGGGATAAACGCACATGATTCCGTTGTTGTGATCAAGGATGCAGAAATAATTGATAATACCGGGGATAATTTTGGGGGCGGTATTAATATTATGCAAAGGGAATGTCCCGAAGACAAAACGAAACTTATTATTAATTATGGCACAATAAAAGGTAACAGCGTAAGGAATTATGGTGCGGGTATTGCAATACAGAGAAAAATAAGCGAATTTACGATCACCGGAGGAGTGATTACTGAAAATAAGGCTGATGTATCAGGTGGCAGCAATCAAGGCGGCGGTATATATTGCACTGACAGAAACACACTCACAATGAGCGGAGGAAAGGTGATTAATAACGGTGCAGGCAGCGGTGGCGGAATCTTTTTAAATTTTTCTAACCTTGTAATGAATGGAAACGCAATGATTAGCGGAAATGAAGCATATACAACTGCCGGCGGAATTTATGGATATCAAGGCTGTGCTATTACAATAGATGGAGATGCAAAAGTTAATGGAAATAAAGCATATTGCAGTAATAATCCCGAAAATGATTTGAGGGGTGGCGGCGGCATTGCGATCCTTTCTTATGGCTATGTTTCAACCCTGACAGTAAAGGGAAATGCAATAATCAGTGACAATACTGCGGTGAGTTACGGGGGTGGTATTTGGACCTATCCGGTCTATGGACCTGCTCCTGTTATTAATATCGAAAGCGGAACTATTGAAAATAATTCTGCAAACTATGGCGGTGCAATTTCTATGGGTGAGATTACCGATTATACTCCCGCCTTATCTATAACTGGCGGCACAATAACTAAAAACACAACAGTCAAGAATGGTGGCGCAATCATTTTAAAAGGTTCGACTGCGGCAATCTCCGGCTGTAAGATAACGGATAATATTTCGTCAACCGGCAACGGAGGCGGTATCTATACAGACAGTAATAGTACATTAACTGTTGAAAATGTTCTTACGGAAATCACCGGCAACAAAGCGATGAACGGTAATGGCGGAGGTATTTATACGGAAGATACGACTTACGAAAATCTTATTATTGGAGACCAAACCTCTTTTAGTAATAATGCGGCGTCGGCAGCTTATGCTCCTCCCAATGATGCTACAAACCTGTATCATCATATAAAATTTAAAAGTGTAAGTATTGAAGACCATCCCCTGAATAATTACGATATTAACCATACAAGCGAAGAGCATTTAGCCTATAATGTGAATTATGATGCTAACGGCGGTGTCGGAAGCTTCACGGGCCCAGATATTGTGCCCGGTGAGGCAGATGTGGTTTTGACATTAAATGATACCGGGATCAGCTGGACAGATTATGATTTTATGGGCTGGAATACCCAGGCGGATGGAGGAGGAACCACTTATTCTCCTGGTGATCAGATAATCTTAAAAAGTAACATTATACTCTATGCCCAATGGGCAAAAATATCAGAACCGGCACTGCCGGAAGTATCAGAAACTCCTAAAACCGGAGATGATAATGTATTTTTATGGTTTGGCATATTCCTCCTATCGCTTTCAATAATGGTATCTATGCTTTATATAGTTATTGACAAAGGAATAATCATCCATTATAATCATACTATTATTATAGGTATTATAGATTTATAAAGAGAGGGATCTAATATGAACAGTAAAAAGAATTACAAATTTGAAACACTCCAGCTGCATGTAGGGCAAGAAGCTCCTGATCCTGCCACCGACTCAAGGGCTGTTCCGATCTACCAGACAACTTCCTATGTGTTTAAGGATTCCGCACAGGCGGCCGGACGTTTTGCCCTCACCGAGAGCGGCAATATCTATACCCGATTAATGAATCCAACCTCTGATATTTTTGAACAGCGGATCGCCGCTTTAGAGGGTGGCCAAGCTGCCCTCGCAACGGCTTCGGGGGCATCTGCGGTTACATACGCAATCCAGAATATCGCTGTATCAGGAGACCATATCATTTCTGACAATGCGATTTACGGCGGGACCTATAACCTGTTTGCCCACACTTTTAAGGAGCAAGGCATTTCGGCGACATTTGTAGACGGCAAGGATCCCGTGAACTTTGAAAAAGCTATTCGCCCCAACACCAAAGCTATCTTTATTGAGAGCCTCGGCAATCCCAGCTCCACTATTGTAGATATTGATGCAGTGGCTAAGATTGCCCACAAGAACGGCATAGTGCTGATTGTCGACAATACCTTCGCCACGCCTTATTTGCTACGGCCTATTGAGCATGGCGCTGATGTGGTCATTCATTCAGCGAGCAAATTTATCGGCGGTCACGGCACCTCCATCGGCGGCGTGATTATCGACAGCGGTAAATTTGACTGGGCTAAGAATGACAAATACCCGGGACTAAGCAGACCCAATCCCAGTTATCACGGGGTCGTCTTTACCAATGCCGCAGGTCGCCTTGCCTATATCACTAAGATCAGGACGACTCTGATGCGCGACACCGGCGCAGTGCTGTCCCCCTTCCATGCCTTTATATTCCTTCAGGGACTTGAAACGCTGTCCCTGCGTGTTGAACGGCATGTGGAAAATGCCTTGAAGGTGGTCGATTATCTTGCTGGGCATCCTGCCGTCCTAAAGGTAAACCACCCGAAGCTCCCCAAGCACTGTGACCATGTCTTATACAAAAGATATTTTCCGAATGGAGCAGGATCAATTTTCACTTTTGAAATCAAAGGCACTGCTGACGACGCAATGAAGTTTATCGACCATCTTGAATTGTTTTCACTCCTCGCTAACGTAGCAGATGTGAAATCCCTTGTGATTCATCCGGCATCCACCACTCATTCACAGATGAATGAAGGCGAACTGCAAGCTTCCGGCATCAGGCCTAATACCATCCGCCTGTCCATCGGTACCGAACATATCGACGACATCATTGCTGATTTGGAGTGTGCCTTCCTAAGCATCCGATAACCGTAATACTATATAGCTTCAAACAACAAGCCGTCTTCTTCTGACGGCTTGTT
>Ga0153948_1000140_pt1 | contig 37713 bp, 31 predicted proteins | sample TSNJ032MetaG_FD_104696 | JGI IMG/M metagenome (GOLD analysis project Ga0153948, IMG submission 104696) | Attine ant fungus gardens microbial communities from New Jersey, USA - TSNJ032 MetaG | ecosystem: Host-associated > Fungi > Mycelium > Unclassified | place: USA: New Jersey, Wharton State... | reverse complement strand
TTGACTGGAGGTCAGAAATGAACATCAAGAGCCTTCTTCTCGGCTCCGCTGCAGCTCTGGTTGCAGCTTCCGGCGCTCAGGCTGCCGACGCAATCGTCGCGCCAGAGCCCGAAGCCGTTGAATATGTTCGCGTTTGCGACGCATACGGCGCTGGCTACTTCTACATCCCGGGCACCGAAACCTGCCTGCGCATCCATGGTTACGTCCGTTACGACGTAAAGGGCGGCGATGACGTCTACACCGGCGAAGATCGCAAGGGCTGGGACAAGGGCGCTCGTTTCGCGCTCCGCACCTCGACTGCTTCGGAAACCGAACTCGGCACGCTGAAGACGTTCACCGAAACCCGCTTCAACTACGGTGCGAGAAACTCCCGTCATGATGGCGAGTACGGCTTGACCGGTTCTGACGTTGCTCTGCAGTTCGCCTATATCGAACTCGGCGGCCTCAAGGTCGGTATCGATGAGTCGGAATTCCAGACCTTCACCGGTTACCTCGGCGATGTCATCAACGATGACGTGGTCGCAGTTGGCGGCTATCGCACCGGCAAGATCTCGTACACCTTCACTGGCGGCAACGGCTTCTCGGCTGTAGTTGCTCTTGAACAGGGTGACGACGGCTTCACGATCGACGGCTACATGCCGCACGTTGTTGGTGGCCTGAAGTATGCTGGCGGCTGGGGTTCGATCGCTGGTGTCGTAGCTTACGACTCGGTTATCGAAGAGTGGGCTGCCAAGATTCGCGGCGACGTGAACATCACCGACCGTTTCTCGGTTTGGTTGCAGGGCGCATACGCTTCGGAAGAATCTCCGGACCAGATGTACGGCATGTGGGGCGGCGATTGGGCTGTCTGGGGCGGCGCGAAGTTCAAGGCAACCGACAAGGCTGTCATCAACATTCAGGGCGCGCACGACGACTGGGGCAAAACCGCAGTTACGGCTAACGTCGCTTACGAGCTGGTTCCTGGTTTCACCATCACGCCAGAAGTTTCGTACACCAAGTTCGGTGGCGAATGGCGCGACCTCGTCGACGAGAAGAACGCTTTCGGCGGCATCGTTCGCTTCCAGCGTTCGTTCTAATCAGACCAACGTCTGAATCAAAGACGCCAGCGGGAAACCGCTGGCGTCTGCAATCATAGAATCAGTGTTCACAGAGCTGTGAAGTCACCCGCATCAAAATGGGGATTTTGAACGGGCGGCGACAAGGGGAGTTATCGAGAAACTGGAAATTGGGGACAAACGGGGGGCCTGAAACAAGGATCGCACCATGTCTCTGCATAAAGTTAGCCTACTTATATTGTGCTTCTTTAATTATTCCATTAGTTGTGCAACCCGCAGAATGCTGGGGGGCACAAAATGATAACTATTGGGGAAACCGTAGTCGGTTCTGGCGACAAATATGCGCCGATCATTGATTACAATCTGAACTACACATCCGACAGAAGCCAAAACCATAGGCTCGTAGAGAAATTCTCTATCGCTGAGCTGACGGGAAAATACATAAACATTCTGTGGGATGACGGCTCGCACAAATATAATGTTAGGTCGTTTCTCGGCGAGATCGACGAAATTTTGAAGGGCGAACGCTTTTCAGGTTTCGATCAGGAAATGCTTGATTCCCTTATTGGCACGCTTCGTGAGCGCGGCAACAGCAATGCAACCATCAACAGAAAGATGGCTGCGCTGAGCAAGCTGCTGCGAAAGGCGCATAAAATGGGGGATATCTACAGTCTGCCGGAGTTTGTCCGACAGAAAGAACGGGTGGGACGCATCCGCTTTCTCGAATATGAGGAAGAAAGGCGCCTGTTCGCCGCGATCAAATCGCGATGCGAGGACAGCTTCCGTCTTGCAGTGTTCCTTGTCGACTCAGGCTGCCGTCTTGGAGAAGCCATCGGACTGACGTGGAATGATTTGCAGGACCATCGCGTCACCTTCTGGCTTACCAAATCCAACAGAAGTCGAACGGTTCCCCTCACCCGCCGCGCGGGAAAGGCAACAAAGATTGCGCACGAACGGCTTAAAGGGCCCTTCGCTATGCTCAATCAGGTCCGGTTTCGCCAGATCTGGAACGAAGCCAAGATGGAAGTCGGCTTAGGCACTGACGATCAGGTCGTACCGCATATTCTGCGCCACACCTGTGCTTCGCGCCTCGTTCGCGGCGGTATCGACATTCGTCGTGTCCAGATGTGGCTTGGCCATCAGACACTGCAGATGACCATGCGATATGCGCATCTGGCTACTCATGACCTCGATTCTTGCGTGAAAGTGCTGGAGATCCACTAAAGGATTTCCAGCAGAATGCTGAACAACCGTGTCACGAAGCGAATTCGCAAGAATGTGGTTATTTTGCTTGCAGCACCAAACACGGAGCGGAGTGCTTCGTCGGATTTATAGGAAAAAATGCGCTGAGCTTCAGTAGGCCCGCTGCAAACCGTATTACGCGTTTCAGGTTGGCTGCGTTATTCCTGAGCTAGTCGTCTGCACCGCACTGATGTTGAAACATCGCAGCTATGCTCTGCTTTCCGTTTGTCGCATCGCAGCTCTGAGCTGCCGACCGATGAGCGCTTCTATCAAGCGTTATGTGGTCTCCGCGCGACTACACATTCGAGTTTTCTTTAGTTTCTACGCTATCGTGCTTTTGAGCGCCGGGACAGCAGGCGAATCAGAAACGACACGTTTGAAATGCGGCTATACCAACCAAATTAACTTAGCCCGTTCTGATGGGATATCGGACCCGCCAATCGCGAAGTGCTCTTGCTGGCGAATCATTAAGATTCGAGCGCTATCGGCACGCATTCGACCATAACGAACGTGCAATCAGCGCCTGACGTTCAATTGTGGTTCATGTCGGTAGGTTTGCGCTGGCAATGTTGGGTTGCCCCTGCGCGATGATAGGCAAATGAAGACGGCAAAAGCCCACAATCGCAAACGCCATATGACAATCCCGACCTTTTGATTGGCCTATAGCCAGCCAACAAACTGCCGCACATCCGTTCGGCGCTTTTCTCACCATTCTGGTGGCACCAGCGGGCACGACTTGCTATGCCTTTCAATCGGGAGGACGAAGGGTCATGCGGCACCAGCTGCGGACCATCTCGCCTGACCAAGCCGCCTTCATTGCCTGACGGAAAGCTGACTGGATATTGCCATGGGATCACCCCGCCTCACCCCGCTTGTGGAAAAGCTGCCTTCAACCGTGCCGTTTATCGGCCCGGAAACGCTGGAATTGCAGCGCGGCAAGCCTTTTAAAGCCCGCATCGGTGCTAATGAAAGCAGCTTCGGCCCGGCCCCATCGGTGATTGAAGCGATGCAGCGCGAGGCCGCGGAAGTCTGGAAATATGGTGATCCGGAAAATTATGAGCTACGTCATGCTATTGCAGCGCATCACGGCGTAAACGCAGAGAACATTATGCCCGGCGCGGGCGTTGATGCTCTGCTTGGACTGGTCGTTCGGCAATATGTCCGCGAAGGCGACAAGGTTATCAACTCGCTTGGCGGTTACCCGACCTTCAATTACCACGTCGCAGGTTACGGCGGCGCATTGGTCACAGTCCCTTATCGCAATGATAAATCGGATTTGGATGGGCTGCTCGCCGCTGCAAAGCGCGAAAACGCCGCCATTGTTTATGTCGCCAACCCCGACAACCCGATGGGAACCTGGCACGAAGGGGCTGATATCCAATCCTTCATCGAAAGCATTCCTGAAACGACGATGCTCATTCTGGACGAAGCCTATTGCGAGACCGGACCTGATTCGGCTTTCCCGCCCTTTGAAACAGATCGCCCGAACATTCTCCGCATGCGCACTTTCTCCAAAGCCTACGGGCTGGCTGGCATTCGCTGCGGCTATGTCGTTGGCAGCGCTGAGGCGATCCGCTCCTTCGACAAGATTCGCGACCATTTTGCCGTGAACCGCGTTGCGCAGGCGGCAGCCATCGCAGCGCTTAAAGATCAGGCCTATCTCAAGGAGGTCGTCGGAAAGATCCATGCCGGTCGCGACCGTATCGCGGCGATTGCTGCGACGAACGGCCTGAGCGCCATCCCTTCGGCAACCAATTTCGTGACTATTGATTGCGGCAGCGATGCAGCCTTCGCCACCGCCATAATGAATGGACTGATCACGCGTGATGTATTCGTGCGCAAGCCCGGTGCACCGGTTCTCGACCGCTGCATCCGCGTGAGTGTGGGAATCGAAGAACAGCTGGATGTTTTCGAAGACGCTCTGCCCGGCGCATTGGAAGACGCGCGGCAGTCCATCAAAAGCAGCGAAACCGTTTGAACAGCGAGCCACCAATGCCCAATGTATTAAATGGTAAACCCCATAACGTTCTTTTCAGCACACTTGGCGGATTATGCGGTGCGCTGGCAATAGCAGCCTATGCTGGCGCTGCCCATGGCGGCGAAAACCATCTCGGCAGCATAGCACCTTTGCTGCTGGGCCACGCACCGGCCCTGCTCGTGCTGGCCCTGTTTGCGCCCGCAAGCCGTGCTGCCACACTCGGCGGCGCGCTTCTGGTCGTCGGCCTCGCGCTCTTCTGCGGCGATCTTTTCATGCGCGATATCACCGGTAATCGACTGTTTCCCCTCGCCGCACCGACAGGCGGAAGCCTGATGATCCTCGGCTGGCTGAGTGTCGCTTTGACCGGATGGTTTTCGAAGCAAAAATAAAGGGGCCTCGCGGCCCCTCTTTTTCTTAGCGATATCGATCAGGAATTGCCCTTGAGGCGTGCATTGCAGAGACTGTAATAGCCGCCGCCCTTCTGCACCCACTTCAGGCCGCCAAGTGCATTGGCATCCTTCAATGCATGATACTGCTCGAGGCAGGTGTGCATGCGTGCCTTGCCTGCCGATTCGCTCGAATATTTTGCGGAAACGGCAGTTGGGAACTTCATGCCTTTCGGAGCAGCGGCAGTCGGTGCTGCAGGTTCCGAATTGCCATCCGTGCTCAGCGCAACAGGATCTGCACCCGCACCGCACTCAGCCTTGCGGAAATCGTTCCACTTCACGCCATTATCCGTGCCTGCATCCTTTGCAGCCTGATATTTGGTGCTGCACTGCTTCATCGTCAGGCCCTTGGCGCTGTCATCAGCCGCAGGAGCTGCCGTCTTTGCAGTCTTGGCGGCTGGCGCTGCCGCGGCAGGCGCTGCTGGAGCAGCAGCCGGTGCCGCTGCAGCATCGTCACCGCACTGGGCTTTGCGGAAGTCGTTCCACTTCAGATTGCCGAGCGTTCCGGCGTCTTTGGCGGCCTGATACTTGGTGCTACATTCCTTCATCGTCAACGCGCTTGCGGGCGATGAAAAAGTGAAAGCCGCTGCACCCATAATAATGGCGGTGCCTGCCAAAGCTGTGATGGTTCGAATGGACATTGCGTCACTCCCTATCGAATACGGCCCTTGGATCGCAAGGCACCGGATTGATGCTTCACGACCAATCTCATTTGCATATGTCGGAAATTTCATCTTTCTCCGCATATGCCGGAATTAAGAAGAAATCAGGCTCAACCTGTTGCTCCCGTTCATTCCTTTTCCGCGCCAACATTGCTCCTGGCGAAATTGACTGTCAATCGTTTGCTTAATATTACAGGTGCGGGCAATACAAATTTTCTAACGGTCATTTTCGGCCCGTTATGGCCACCCCCTTCATAGTAACGACATAGTAACGTCATCAAATTGACCGTTTTCTATTTAAGCGGAAACTGCATTAAGGACGGTGTGGGATGATACAGCGGATCATGATTTTCGGCGGGGCTGGTTCTGGAAAATCAACGCTGGCGCGGGAGCTGGGCCGGTTGCTAGGCCTGCCCGTCATTCACATCGACACCATCTACTGGCAGCCCGGATGGGTCATGCGCCCGCTTGATGAAATCGCTCGCCTGACCAACGATGCGGCGGACGGGGATCACTGGGTTTTCGAAGGCAATCACAGTCATACCATGCCCCATCGCGCTTCACGCGCCGACATGCTCATTTTCCTCGACATCTCGACCGGACGACGCCTTGTGCGGGTTGTTCGACGCATCTTGAAGTATCATGGCCGCACGCGACCGGATATGGGCGATGGCTGCCCGGAACGTTTCGACTGGGATTTCATCAAATGGGTGGTCAATTACCGTAAAAACGGGCGGATTCGAGCGCTCAAATTCATGGAGCAGGCCCCAAATCACCTGATAAAGCGCCATTTGCGCAGCCCACGTGACGTGGACGCATTTCTCGACGGCATTCGTCGCGAAACAAAACAAAAGCAAACCGCCCCTAAAATGTAGGGAGCCGATAAAGGCTGGCTTAAAATAGCAATATTGCGAATGATGCCAAGCCGCTCTCACACTGCTATATTTTCAAGGTCTCCCAAGACTTGACGCTCGTGTGCGATCATCGAAACAACGACACCGCGGCACAGCGCAAAGATCAGTTAAAATGAGCGCCGGACCCCGATCCGGCTTTTGACTTTTTTCGAGCCGGTTTCCCGGCTCTCGCTGTTGGAGTCCGAACGTGGCCGATATCGCAGATAGCGCCGCTCCGCTTGCTGGCGCGACCAGTGTCATGAACCTTGACCGTCATCGCCTTTACGAAGATGCCATGGCCATGCTCATCGGCACGTCTTTCATCGCACTCGGCATCAATCTTTACAGCCATGCAACCTTGATGACCGGCAGCACGGCTGGCATCGCCCTTCTCATTCAATATGCCACGGGGACGAATTTCGGGCTGCTTTATTTCCTGATCAACCTGCCCTTCTATTATTTTGCCGTCCGGCGCATGGGATGGCCATTCACGATCCGCACCTTCGTAGCGGTTGGCATGTTGTCAGGCTTCGCCTGGCTGATCCCGCAGAGCGTCGACTTCAGTGCTGTTAATCCGCTGTTTGCCGCGCTGATGGGCGGCACCTTGATGGGAATGGGTGTGCTGTCCCTTTTCCGGCACCGCTCCGGCGTCGGCGGCGTCAATATTCTGGCGCTCTATCTTCAGGACGCATACGGAATTCGGGCGGGCTGGTTCCAACTCGGCCTGGATCTGGTGATCATGCTGGCGTCGCTGTTTTTCATACCGTGGCAGAATATGATGCTTTCGCTGATCGGTGCCGTGGCGATGAACCTGATCGTGGCGATCAATCACAAGCCAGGCCGCTATCTCGGCATGAGCTGACGCACAAAAGCCGCCTTCAAAGGCGGCTTTTTGTTTCGGTCATGACTTTCGCAGTTTCAGTGCGCGGTCATCCATTCGCGCGCATCGCGAAGGGCTGCAGCCAGTTCAGTCTTGCTCATGGTGGCAGCAACCTGATTGCGCATCCGGGCGGCCTTTTCGTTGCCACGAATGGCAGCAATGTTGAGCCACTTATGGGCTGCGATCACATCAATCTCGCAATCACGACCGATGGCATATTTCATGCCCATTTCCAGAAGAATGCGGTCCTGCGATGCGATCTTTTGCTGCTGCGTAAAGCTCTGAAACTGTGCCATTTTTCTTTGTCCCTGTTAAATCCCGAGAACCGTCCGGTCTTTCTTTCGTGGCGGTTGTGACCGCTTCGAAACTGCCGTCTCTGTCGTTCCGTTCATGATGTAGAGAATAGAGCTCAGGGCTGAAATGCGCGTTAAACCAGATGCTTAACGTCTGACCAACAAAATCCCAACAAGGTGTAAACTTGGGATTTTGTTAAACATCCAAGCCTCGCGGATTGCTGGATTTTTTCGAAAAATCGATTCAAATCCTCACAGCGCGTGGAAACCGGATGATAACCATAGGACAATCTCAGGTCATGGGAATGGTGCATTCCGGTGTTTAAACATGACATCCAATCCCCTCGTCTGACGCTCTCACCAGCGCGAAAATTCCGCTTCCGCTCTCGCGAAATCTCGTTTACGTTTACGTTTACGTTTGCGTAAGTCATGACGACATGGGGAGAACACTGTCGTCATGGTGAGTGGCGCGAGCTGAGGCCCGGTGATCAACGCGAGCCCCGGTTACGGCGACCACGACAAATGAATGAAGCGGCTTGCGCCACCGCCCGATGGAGGGGACTGGCGCGCATTGGGAGGAATGAATGATCCGCACTCTTATTCTTGGAATGACACTTGCAGCCAGCTTCGTCGCGCCCGCTCTTGCTGACGAAGCTATCGTCGGCAACTGGAAGCGCCCGAACGGCACGATCATCAGCTATGCGTCCTGTGGCGGCAACAAGTTCTGCGGCACGGTCATGACCGGCGAATACAAAGGCAAGTCCATCGGCACCATGTCCGGAACGGATGGCAGCTACAAGGGCGAAGTGAACAAGCTTGACGAAGGCAAGACCTATACGGGCAAAGCTTCCGTCAAGGGCAACACGCTCTCCTTGTCGGGCTGTGTGCTCGGCGGCCTGATCTGCAAGAGCGAAAGCCTGACGCGCCAATAATCGCCAACAACAGTTTCCAAACGAAAAGGGCGGCCCTAACAGCCGCCCTTTCCTTTTATTTCGTGATTAGCGTGCCTTCTGGCCGAAGAGAATCTTCTGCGCTTCCTTGTCGTTGGCCAGATTGGACTTTTCCCGCTCTTCCTTCCCGACGGCCAGACCGCGCGCGACAGCCGGGCGCGCATTCATGGTTTCATACCAGCGCTTCACGTTCGGGAAATCGTCGAGGTTCTGCTCGTAGTTTTTAAAAGCATTCACCCAGCCGATACTGGCCATGTCGGCGATGGAATATTCGCCTGCAATATAATCCTTGCCATCGAGCTGGCGATTGAGCACGCCGTAAAGACGGTTGACCTCGTTGGTATAGCGGTCGATGCCATACTGCACCTTTTCCGGCGCATAGAGACGGAAGTGCCCCGCCTGACCCGACATCGGGCCCAGCCCGCCCATCTGCCACATCAGCCATTCGTCAACAGCCACGCGCTTGCGCTCGTCCGTCGGGTAGAACTTGCCGAACTTGCGTCCGAGATATTGGAGAATGGCGCCGGATTCGAAAACGGAGATCGGCTCGCCGCCCGGACCTTCGGGATCGATGATCGCCGGCATGCGATTGTTTGGAGCAATCTTCAGGAAATCCGGTTTGAACTGATCGCCCTTGCCGATATTGACATATTTGACCTCGTAGGGAACCCCAAGTTCCTCCAGCATGATGCTGATTTTGACGCCATTCGGCGTTGGCCAATAATACAGCTCGATGGGCTTTGTCTGTTCAACCATGGGCTTTCTCCAACTCGTTCGAGAGTGTGCGGCGGATTTGGGCGGGTTCCTTCCCGCATTCCAATGATGGGAAACATAAGACCCATTTCGACAGGCACAAGGCCAATGCGGCGCATTTAACGGAACATCAATATTTTTGAACCGCGCATGAACGGCAGCCTCAGATGTGGTTCAGGCGCGCTCGCTAAACTGGGCAACAACAAGGACGGATTTCAACCTTTTGGGGGCTTTCATGTTGCTGAGACGCTTGACAATTGTATGGCTGCTGATCGCCGGGCTGGCGATTGTCGCTGGCGTATTTGCCGACCGTAAACACGACACCTATCGGGACCAGACGGTGTTTGGACCGCTGGCTTCCGCCCAGGTCAAGCCGGGGCAACATCCATGATCGCCCACATCCGCTCCACTGCGGGCATCGCCCTGCGGGTGTTCCTCTTCACAGCGATTTTTGCCGGCCCGGCCGCCACCTTCGCCTATACGCAAATCGGCCAGCCCAGCAAGATGAGCGGCATTGGCCTTGTGCTTTATGTCAGCCTGCAACGAACCGCATAACTGCGTCATTCCATCGTCGTGAACTCTGCTATACTGAGCCATGACACAGCGAATCGAACAGCCATTTCTCAACGAAATCAAAACACCAGCGCCAATCGAGCCAGAGGTGTTTACCGATGCGAGTGCGGCGGTTGCCGCCCTGCAAAAGCTCTATGATCGCAACACAGCCTTCCTGCGCGATGCTTTCGAGAAGGTAGCGCGTGGCGAAATACAGGCTCAGCGATATCGCGCTTTCTACCCCGAGATTTGCCTTTCCACGTCGAGCTTCGCGCATGTGGATTCGCGGCTGGCCTATGGCCATGTTTCAACGCCAGGCGACTATTCCGCGACCATCACCCGTCCCGATCTGTTCGATCATTATCTGAATGAACAGATCCGCCTGCTGATGCGCAATCACGGCGTGACGGTGACGGTGCGTGAGTCGTCCACGCCGATCCCGATCCATTTCGCCTTCATGGAAGGCACCTATGTGGAGGCCTCCGTCGCCAGCGCCTTCCAGCATCCGCTGCGCGATCTTTTCGACGTGCCTGATCTGGCTGCGACCGACGACAAGATCGTCAATGCCGATTTTGAACCGGCGCCCGGCGAACCGATGCCGCTTGCGCCTTTCACGGCACAGCGCATCGACTATTCGCTGCACCGGCTGGCGCATTATACGGCAACGAGCCCGGCGCATTTTCAGAACTTCGTGCTCTTCACCAACTACCAGTTCTACATGGACGAGTTCTGCGCCTATGCCCGCGATCTGATGGCGCAAGGCGGCGGCGGTTACGAACAATTCGTGGAACCGGGCAATCTGATTACCCGTGCAGGCGAAACCGCGCCGAGCGAGGGCTCCCCTTTGGCGCGCCTGCCGCAGATGCCTGCCTATCATTTGCAGCGCTCCGACCATTCCGGCATCACCATGGTCAATATCGGTGTAGGGCCTTCCAACGCCAAGACCATCACCGACCATATTGCCGTGCTGCGTCCGCATGCATGGCTGATGCTCGGCCATTGCGCGGGCCTGCGCAACAGTCAGCAGCTCGGCGATTATGTGCTGGCCCACGCCTATATGCGCGAGGATCACGTGCTGGACGACGACCTGCCGGTCTGGGTTCCCCTGCCCGCGCTGGCGGAAATTCAGGTCGCGCTGGAAGAAGCGGTCGAAGAAATCACCGGCCTCGAAGGTTACGACCTCAAGCGCATCATGCGCACGGGCACTGTTGCCACCATCGACAATCGCAACTGGGAACTGCGCGACCAGCGCGGCCCTGTGCAGCGTCTTTCGCAGGCACGCGCCGTTGCGCTCGACATGGAATCAGCCACCATCGCCGCCAATGGCTTCCGCTTCCGCGTGCCCTACGGCACCTTGCTCTGCGTCTCCGACAAGCCGCTGCATGGTGAACTGAAGCTGCCGGGCATGGCCACCGAGTTCTACAAGCGGCAGGTGGCGCAGCACCTGCGCATCGGCATTCGTGCGGTCGAAAAGATCGCTGCCATGCCGGATGAACGGCTGCATTCGCGCAAGCTCAGAAGCTTCTACGAAACGGCGTTCCAGTGAGGTTAGGGGAGTAGGGGAATAAGGGAATAGGTGAGTAGGTCTTTGGGAATGCGGCCTCAGCACCAACATACTCCCTTACTCCCCTATTCCCCTACTCCCTTCCCTCCACCTTCCATCATCGCGCCGTATTCAATCGCTAGAGGCATCTCATGTCGAAAAGCCGTGAGAATATCCCCTTCCTGTTGCTGCTTGCCGCCGTGGCGGTATCCGTCCCGCTTGTGCTGGGATTTCTCGGCGCGGTTCATCCGGCGCTTGATACATTCTCGCATTTTCGGCCGCATCTTGCCGTCCTGATGATCGTGCTGGCCCTGCCGCTGCTCTTCACGAAGATGCGGCGCGAGGGCGCGATGCTACTGCTGTTCGCCATCATGGCGCTCAGCACCACGCTCGGCATGGCGCGCGATTTTCTCAGTGGTTCGGCAGGCGCGACCACAGCCGAGACAGCGGGGCCGCGCTACAGCCTTGTTCAGATCAATCTGCGCGAGGACAATCCGGAGCCAAAGCGCATCTTGCAGATGATCGCCCGCGAAAAGCCGGATATCATCGCCTATCAGGAAGCCAGCGAGCAGTGGACGAAATGGCTCGATATTCTTCAAGGCACTTATCCCTATCACCTCAACTGCCGTGAAGATTCGCGAACCTGGGGTGTCGGCATCCTGTCGCGCCGCCCCTTCGTTGAAGGCGGACAGCCTGTATGCATCGGTGACGGATTGCTCGCCGTCGCTCCTGTTGATCTCGGCGGCACGCATATCAATGTGGCCTCGCTGCATTTTTCATGGCCATGGCCGCGCTGGCAGCCCTATCAGCTTGGCTATATCGAGCCGGGCCTGAAGCAATTGGCAGGGCCAACCATCATTGCAGGCGACCTCAACGCCGTGCCGTGGAGCAATGCCGTTCGCCGGGTCGAGGTCGCATCGAAGACCACGCATATGACCGGCATTGGCGGAACATGGTTCCCATCCTTCCTGCCGGTGTCGCTGGCGCCCTATCTCGGCCTGCCTCTCGATCAGATTTTCACCAGTGCGGATATTGTTTCGCCCAAGGTTTCAGCCCGCGAAGATGCCGGGTCAGATCATCTGCCCGTAAGGCTGGAATTCTCCGTTCCAGCGCCGGTGCGCCCGGATGAAGACGAGCCGGAAACCCAGTCCGTTATGCTCCAATAGAACGCCTCAGCGTTAGGATCTTGACTAAGATGCGGAATCCCAGTGGATGCTGCTGCTGAATTTCACGAGCGACGGCAGCATCATCCACAGCAAGGAGCTTTCCGCATGCAAATGTATCAGGTCGATGCATTCACCGATCGAGTCTTCGCTGGAAACCCGGCTGCTGTCCTCGTCCTTGAAGACTGGCTGCCGGATGCGCAAATGCTGGCGATTGCGCAGGAGAATAATCTCGCTGAGACCGCCTTTGTCAAAGCCCGCCCCGATGGCGCATGGGATTTGCGCTGGTTCGCCCCGGCGCTTGAGGTTGATTTCTGTGGCCACGCCACCCTCGCAACAGCGCATGTCCTCTTCACTACAGGAAAGGCGGACACATTGCTCGTCTTCCACACGCGGGTTGGTGAACTGAACGTATCGCGAGAGACGAACGGATACAGTCTCGATATTCCCCGTCTGTCGCCAGAACCTATCGATGCGCTGCCACACGAAATTGCAGATATTTTCGTTGAACCGCCGGTTCACATCTTTCGCAACTTCGAAAATTTCTTTGCCGATCTTGGCAGCGCCGATGCCGTGCGCAATTTCGTTCCAGACCTGGCGGCCATCGCCCTTCTCGGCTCCGTCGGTCTTGTCGTGACCGGCCAGGAAGTGGGCGGCGCAAAGGCACACTTTATGTCGCGCTATTTTGTTCCGGGGGCGGGAATTCCGGAAGATCCGGTGACAGGCTCCATCCATGCCACGCTTGTGCCCTACTGGGCTTCGCGATTGCAGCGCGACAAGCTGACCGCCTATCAGGCGTCGGCGCGCGGAGGATGGCTCGACTGCGAATTGGTCGGGGACCGCGTTATTCTGCGCGGCAACGCCGTGACATTCATGGAAGCCACGATTTTTCTGCCGGATGCTACCTAGCAGTTGCTCGACTGCTAGGTAGTGTGTCTGGCAGAAACAGACGCCTCACGCGAACATTTACATGTTCACGTAGACTGGTCCTTCGCCGCCTTGTGGCGGCACCCAGTTGATGTTCTGGTTCGGGTCCTTGATGTCGCACGTCTTGCAATGCACACAGTTCTGCGCGTTGATGACGAAACGGACATCCTTGGCGCTTGGATCAGCAGCCGAGTTGCCGTCCTTGTCCACCCACTCATAGACGCCTGCCGGGCAATAGCGCGTCGACGGGCCAGCGAAAACATCGTGTTCCGACGACGTCTGCAACTGCATGTCGCGGACTTGCAGATGGATCGGTTCGTTTTCGTCGTGGTTGGTGTTCGACAGGAACACCGACGACAGACGATCAAAAGTCAGAACACCATCCGGCTTCGGATAGTCGATCTTCTTGTGCTTTGCCGCCGGTTCGAGCGACTGCGCGTCGTTCTTGCCGTGCTTGAGCGTTCCGAAGAAAGAGAAGCCGAACAGCTGGTTGGTCCACATATCGAGACCGCCCAGAGCGACGCCGATCACCGTGCCGAACTTCGACCACAACGGCTTGACGTTGCGAACCTTCTTCAGGTCTTTGCCGATCAGGCTTGAACGCCAGCTGTTCTCAATCTCGACCGGCTCGTCATTGGCGCGACCAGCAGCAATGGCTTCCGCCAGCTTGTCGGCGGCGAGAATGCCGGACAGAACCGCATTGTGGCTGCCCTTGATGCGCGGCACGTTTACAAAACCTGCCGAGCAACCGATCAGCGCGCCGCCCGGGAAGGACAGTTTCGGCACCGACTGGAAGCCGCCTTCGGTAATGGCGCGTGCGCCATAGGACAGACGCTTGCCGCCTTCGAAGACATCCTTGATGGCTGGATGCGTCTTGAAACGCTGGAATTCTTCAAACGGCGACAGATACGGGTTCTTATAATTGAGGTGCAGCACGAAGCCGACCGCAACCATATTGTCTTCAAGGTGATAGAGGAACGAACCGCCGCCGGTCTTCATGTCGAGCGGCCAGCCGAACGAATGCTGGACCAGACCCGGCTTGTGCTTGGACGGATCAACCTGCCACAATTCCTTGAGGCCGATGCCGAATTTGCCCGGCTCGCGGCCTTCATCCAGCTTGAACTTCGAGATCAATTGCTTGGCCAGCGAACCACGTGCGCCTTCGCCGATTAGCGTATATCTGCCGAGCAGCGCCATGCCGCGCGTATAGTTCGGCCCATGCGTGCCATCGCGCTCAACGCCCATATCGCCGGTGGCCACACCGATGACAGCGCCTTCGTCATTGTAGAGAACTTCAGTCGCCGCAAAGCCCGGATAGATTTCGACGCCCAGCTCTTCGGCCTTCGTGCCAAGCCAGCGGCAGACATTGCCGAGCGACACGATATAGTTGCCGTGATTGTTCATCAAAGGCGGCATGGCGAAGTTCGGCAAACGCACTGAACCTGCGGGACCCAGCAACAGGAAATGATCGTCCGTCACCGGCGTCTTGAAAGGATGCCCTTCATCGTCGCGCCAGTCCGGCAGAAGCTGGTCGATGCCCACAGGATCGACAACGGCGCCAGACAGGATATGCGCACCGACTTCCCCGCCCTTTTCAAGGACCACGACCGAAAGCTCTGGATTGACCTGCTTCAGGCGGATCGCCGCGGCAAGACCTGCAGGGCCTGCGCCGACTATCACAACGTCAAATTCCATGCTTTCGCGCTCGGGAAGCTCCTGGTTCGCATGCTCTGGGGCTTCGGACATTCATCCCTCCGTTCGGTATGACATCACCGTTTCACTACGATAGTGCGGATGATGCATCCAATTGTTTTTACGCATAATCCCATTGCGAATACCCATCAACCAGCCGTTTGGCCAGCGCTGGGCAGCATGCAGTAGGATTTGCCTATTCCCGTCATTCGCCTTTATCCTCTTACAGAGTTAGCAACTGTCGCAAATGCGTCCAATTGTCCAAAATCGGCGTCTGAGTGCGTTTAATGATATTTACTTTGACGTAAACGTCAATTTCAATTGTTTGAAAATGACGCATCTGGATTTTTTGTCCCGATTTGTTGAGATCGGCATGATTTGTCGCGTCTTGCGTAAGCTTCCGGTGGTTAGTCCGTGGTTTGATCGCGAAAAGCGCGACGCGCTCTTGCATTCACCGCCAAAATTCGCCACCTCATCTGTTGAGGTACAAAGATGACTGATGGCCGCGAGACACTGGATATGGAAGGCTTGCTTCGCTTCTATGCGGAAGCGGGTGTTGACATGCCGCTCTCGGACACGCCCATCGACCGCTTTGCCGAACCACAGCGCGCACCTGCCGCACCGCGACAGGAGATGCAGGCAGCCGAGCGCCCTCGCCCACAGCAGCAGCCCAATCAGCCAAGCCGTGCGCAAAACTGGCAACAACCTTCGCCAGCCGCGACACCTTCACCCGAAAGCAGACCTGTTCAGGCCGCAGCCGACGTACCCGATACGGCTCAGATCGCTCTGGCCCGTGAGGCCGCAGCACAAGCTGCGACACTGGATGAACTGCGCGAGAAGCTTGCGGCCTTTGATGGCTGCAATCTCAAATTCACCGCGAAGAACCTGTGCTTTGCCGATGGCGATCCGTCATCCGATATCATGTTCATCGGCGAAGCGCCGGGACGGGACGAGGATATGGAAGGGCTGCCCTTTGTGGGCAAGTCAGGCCAGCTTCTGAACCGGATGATCGAATCCATCGCTCTCAAGCGCGAAAACGTTTATATTGCCAATACGATCCCCTGGCGTCCGCCGGGCAATCGTACGCCCACGCCATTGGAAACCGAGCTTTGCCGCCCGTTCATTGAACGGCAGATCGAGCTTGTCGCGCCAAAAATACTGGTTGCGCTCGGCGGTCCCGCAGGCAAGGCGCTGACCGGCGCAACCGAAGGCATACTGCGTCTTCGCGGCAATTGGAAAATCCATCGCACGCCATCCGGAATGGAAATTCCGGTTCTGCCGACATTGCATCCGGCCTATCTTCTGCGCACACCAGCACAGAAGCGTTTTGCCTGGCGTGACTTTCTGTCCGTAAAGTTGAAATTAGACGAAATACGCAATTGATATTTCGACCTTTCGGTGGCATCGGCTCGTTCATCAGAGCAATGCTTGTCACCAACATGCCGCAAACTTGTTCTATTCCGCCGCTTGCCAAAGCGCCAGACGGCGACAAGTAGTTTTAGATTCCGAATTCATCTCATTGGAGTACCTCATGGCTGGCCAGCTCCTGCCCATCGCCGCCCTGCTTGCAAGCACGTTCCTGATGCTGCTCGCCGGTGGCCTCGCGGGTATTCTCCTGCCGTTGCGCGGCGGAATGGAGGGTTGGTCCACCACAACCATCGGCTGGATGGGCACGAGCTATTCGCTGGCATTCACCATCGGCTGCATCGTGGTGCCACATCTGGTGCGGCGTGTCGGCCATGTGCGCGTGTTTTCCGCTCTGCTAACCTTATTGTCGATGGCGCTGTTGTTTCATGCGCTCGTGGTCAGCCCGGTGGCCTGGATGATCTTTCGCGGCGTCGCGGGCTTTTCGCTCGCGGGCGCTTACATGATCATCGAAAGCTGGCTGAACGAGCGCGTGACCAATGAATCGCGCGGGCGCATTTTCTCGATCTATATGATCATCACCATGCTCGGTCTGATGTGCGGACAGTATATCTTGCCCTTCGGCAATGCGATGACCCAGACGCTGTTCATCATCTGCGCGATCATCTATGCCAGCGCCCTGCTGCCGACTGCCCTGTCCAGCGCCCAGTCGCCGAACCCGCTGACGCAGGTTTCACTTGATCTGAAGGGTCTTTACCGCCGCTCGCCAGCCGCTGCGGTCGGCTCGCTGATCGCCGGTATCGTCGCCGGTACGTGGAACTTTCTTGCCGCCATCTACGGCGAAATGAATGGGCTTTCGACCTTCGGCATCGCGACCATGCTAGCCTCCGCAATGATCGGCGGCGCAATCTTCCAGTATCCACTCGGCCGCGCATCCGACTTCGTGGACCGGCGCTATGTCATGGTGCTGGCCGGCATCATCGGCTTCGCCTTGTCGCTGGTCATGGTGTTGTTCCACCCGACCACGCCCTATGCAATTTATGCAATGATGTTCCTGTTCGGCTCGGTGATCTATCCGATCTACAGCCTCAATGTCGCCCACGCCAACGACTATGCCGATGCCAGCGAATTCGTCAAAATCTCCGGCGGGTTGCTGATCATCTATGGCGCGGGCAGCGTGGTGGGACCAGCACTTTCCGGTCCGCTGATGGATGCCATCGGCCCTTCCGGATTCTTCGTGACCATGGCCGTTGCGTTTGGCGTTTACGGTCTGCATGCATTCTGGCGCATTCGCAGGCTGCAACGCCCGGCGATCAGCGAGCAGAAGACCGAATACAAGTTTCACACGCCGGACGGCCAGTCCACGCCCGAAACCATGCAGCTTGATCCGCGCTCCGAAGGACCGCAGGAAACGACGAGCTGATCTTTACTGGCCTTGGGGCGCGTTGACCTTGTGCGGTTCGAGCGCAAGCTTGTGTTCGCGATAGATGATGAAGCCACCGGCCGCCATGACAATGACGCTGCCGACGAGCATTTCCAGCGTCGGCACATCGCCAAACAGCAGAAAGCCGACCATAAGGCCCAACAGCATCGACGTATACTCAAATGGCGCAATGGTAGACATCGGCGCGTGACGGTAGCACTCGGTCAGCAGAATCTGCGCGATGCCGCCTGCAAATCCGGCACCGATGAGCAGAGCCAGCTGCGTGCAGCTGGGCACGATCCAGCCAAAAGGCAGGCTGACCAGCGCAATGACACTGGCCGATAGCGAGAAATAGATGACGATGGTCGCCGTGCGCTCGGTTTGCACGAGCCGCCGCACTAGGAGCATGGCGATAGCGGACATTAATGCTGCGCCAAGTGCCGACAAAGCCCCAATCGCCTCGTTCTGCCCGACATTGCCTTGCGAAAACAGCGTCAGGCGCGGCCATATAATGATCAGCACTCCGAATAGCCCGACCAGAACCGCGCTCCAGCGATAAAACCGCACCACTTCGTGCAAAATAACAGCGCCGAGAATCACCGTGATCAGCGGCGAGGCATAATTGATGGCGATTGCTTCGGGCAGCGGCAGTTTCATCAGCGCAAAGAAGCTCATTGTCATGGCGCAGACGCCAACCAGCCCACGCCAGAAATGGCTGAAGCCATGCTGTGTCCGAAACGCGCCCGAGAGCTGCCCACGCCATTGCAAATAGAGCAGAACAGCGATGACCGCGAAAAAGGATCGGAAGAAAATAAGCTGCCCGAGCGGCACACCATCGGCAGCTTTGAGCATCGTGGACATGCCGACAAAGACGGCAACGGAAGCAATCTTGAGACCGATACCAAGCATCGGATTTGAATCTAGCCCTGCCGCCTCAACAGCTGCGCTCGCACGAGCGTTCACGATGCAATTCCCCACATATACCGCGTAAAACTTGCGGCCAAATAGTATGATCATATTGTTTTCTTATGCCTGTTTGCCATGAACTGCCAGCCATAGCGTTGTGTTCGGCAAATTTATTTGCCCGGCGCTCGTTTCTTGTCGTTTGGGCAAAAGCCGGGTACGAATCCAGCACAAGACTTCACAGAAAGAGTTCCGCGATGCGTACAGAAACCGGCCAGACATTTCGTCTCGAAGATTACCGCCCGACACCTTACGCGATACCGGAAACGAAGCTCGACTTCACTCTGGAGCCGGAGAAAACCATTGTCCGTGCCGTGCTGACAATCGAGCGCCGTCCGGGCACCGCGCCCGGCACGCCGCTGGCCCTCGATGGCGACGAACTCAAGCTCGTCAGCATTGCCATCAACGGCACCCCGCTTGCTGATAATAGTTATGTCGCAACACCCGATCTCCTGACCATCAGCGATCTGCCGGAAGGCGAGCGCTTCACACTGGAAATCGTCACCGCCGTCAATCCGACGACCAACCGGCAGCTTTCAGGGCTTTATCGCAGCAGCAGCGTCTATTGCACGCAATGCGAGGCCGAAGGCTTCCGTCGCATCACCTATTATTATGACCGCCCTGACGTGCTTTCCGTCTATACGGTGCGCGTCGAAGCCGACCGTGATGCCGCGCCGATCCTGCTTTCCAATGGCAATCCGGTTGAAAACGGAACGACAAGAGGCAGTGCCGACCGGCATTATGCGGTGTGGCACGATCCGCATCCGAAGCCGTCTTATCTCTTCGCGCTTGTTGCCGGTTCGCTCGGCGTTGTGAAGGATCATTTCACCACGGCGTCTGGACGCCCGGTTGATCTCGCCATCTATGTCGAACATGGCAAGGAATCGCGCGCGCTCTACGCCATGGACGCGCTGAAGCGCTCGATGCGTTGGGATGAGGAAAAGTTCGGGCGCGAATATGATCTCGACGTCTTCAACATTGTCGCCGTGTCAGATTTCAACATGGGCGCGATGGAGAACAAGGGGCTCAATGTCTTCAACGACAAATATGTGCTGGCCGATCCCGAAACTGCGACCGATGTGGACTATGCTGGCATCGAGGCTGTCATCGCGCACGAATATTTCCACAACTGGACCGGCAATCGCATCACCTGCCGCGACTGGTTCCAGCTTTGCCTAAAGGAAGGGCTAACCGTCTATCGCGATCATGAATTCTCCGCCGATCAGCGCTCGCGTCCGGTAAAGCGCATCGCCGAGGTGAAGATTCTGAAGGCGCAGCAGTTCCCGGAAGATGGCGGCCCCCTCGCCCATCCGGTGCGTCCGCGTGAATATCGCGAGATCAACAATTTCTACACGGCGACCGTCTATGAAAAAGGCTCGGAAGTCGTCCGCATGATCCGCACGATCATCGGGCCGGACCTGTTCCGCAAAGGCATGGACCGCTATTTCGAGCGCCATGACGGTGACGCTGCCACCATCGAAGATTTCATCAAGGTCTTTGCCGACGTTTCGGGGCAGGATTTCGCGCAATTCGCGCTTTGGTACGATCAGGCAGGCACGCCGCGGGTGGACGTCGATTTCGACTACAACGCAACAGCGGAAACTTTCACCATCCGCCTGCGTCAGGCGCTGGCGTCAACACCCGGCCAATCCGTGAAAAAGCCGATGCATATTCCAATCGCATTCGGCCTCATCGGCCCTGACGGCAAGGATATGAAGCCGGCTTCCGTTGAAGGCGGCGATGTGCATGACAATGTCATTCACCTGCACCACTCATCGGAGACCATTGTTTTCCACGGCATCAAGGCGCGCCCGGTTCCTTCGCTGCTGCGCGGCTTTTCCGCGCCGGTCAATCTCACCTCCCCGCTTTCCGAAGAAGAGCTGACATTCCTCGCGCTGAATGATAGCGATCCGGTTGCGCGCTGGCAGGCCATGAACAACATTCTCACCCGCACCCTGCTCGAGGGGGCCAAGCGTGTTCGCGGTGGCCATAAGCCGGAGTTGCATGCCAAGGTGGTGGAGCTGGTCGGTCGCGTCGCATCCGATGAGACGCTCGACCCGGCATTCCGTGCGCTCTGCCTGACCTTGCCGAGCGAAAGCGATGTGGCCCGTGAAATGGGCGATAATGTCGATCCCGACGCCATCCTTGCCAGCCGCGACCACCTGATCGCCGCTATTGCAACGGCCTATGCGGGTGATTTCGCCCCGCTATATGACGGGCTCAAGCAGACCGGCGCTTTCACGCCCGATGCGGAAGCCGCAGGCAAGCGCGCCTTGCGCAATGCGCTGCTGGATTATCTGAGCCGCCACGAAGGGAACCAGCGTCGCGCCGCCCTGCAATATGCGGGGGCCGATAACATGACCGACCGCTTTGCGGCATTGACGGTTCTCGTTCACCGCTTCGGCGATACGGATGAAGCGCGGGAAGCGCTCTCCAGTTTCGAACAGCGTTTCGGCGGCGACGGACTTGTCATGGACAAGTGGTTCAATGTTCAGGCGACCCGCCCCGGTGAACATGCGCTGAAAACCGTGCGTCAGCTTGCCGTCCATCGCCTGTTCTCGCTCGACAATCCAAACCGCGTGCGCTCGCTGATCGGCTCCTTCTCGGCTTCGAATCCGACCGGTTTCAATCGCAAGGACGGCGCGGCCTATGTGTTCTTCGCCGAGACGATCCTCGCTATCGATCCGGAGAATCCGCAGCTCTCTGCGCGACTTCTGACCTCGCTGCGTTCCTGGCGGTCACTGGAAGAAACGCGGCGCGAACATGCCCGCGCGGCCCTCGCCCGGATATCGGGCGTGCCCAAACTTTCAACCGATCTGCGCGACATCGTGGATCGCACTCTCGCCTGATTCGCGAGCGACAATCCAAGCAACCTGATTCGCTCCTGCCAGCTGCCCTTCTGCGGCTGACAGGGTGAACAGCTATACGCTTTCGCGCCGCTCTGGCAGGCTGTGGAAGCGACCAGGTTTTTCATGAGTCTTTTCATGGATTTAAGCGCGTCGGCTAAGGAACTAATTCCAGATAAAGGCTTGAGATTCATAAGAAAATCAATGTCGGCGAGTGGCCTTTTTTACGTCTCGTTAACGAAATCGCTGGACAGCGCGAATCACTTTTGATTCATTGAATGCATTCGGAGGTGGCGTATTCCGAATCACTTCATTCGCAGGCATTTCACGAGGGACCAATCAGATGGCGAGCACCGACGCGTATGGCGCGCCGGCGGGGACGCATTGCGAATCCGGTCGGAAGAGAAAGAAAGGCAAGGTCTCGGGCCATGTCCGTCTTCTCGCGGGTCCGGCCTATGGCAAGTTCATCTCGATGGAACCCATTTTGCGCCGCCTCGTTCCCGCGCTGATCATCATCTTCCTTGTCATTCTCGGCGTCGCCCGTGTGTTTTCCATGCTGGCCTGGCACGACGATATCGAACAGCAGCATAAGGCATCGCTGTCGGCAGCAACCGCCAATCTGGCGCAAATGATCGAGCGCGTGGCGAACGGTACTAATGCAGGCGCGCAGGTTTCCGCCAAGGACCTACAAGACACGATTGCCGAGTTTCGTTCGCGCGGGCTGTCGTCGTCCGGCATGACGGTTGCCGTCGTCGACGGCCAGTCGTCGGTGGTCGCGGCTTCCGGCCCGCTCTCCGATTTATCCGGCAAGCCGATTGATACGATCCTGTCGGAAGCCCAGCCGCTATTCCTCTTTGCCGAACGCGCAGGCGTGCTGAAAATTCTCCTGCAAGGCGAAGCTGCCTATGGTGCATTATCCAAACCGCTGACCGCACCCTACTCCATCATAGCGACGGAAGCCGAGAATACGATCTTTGCCGAATGGCGTCGCGCGGTGTCGCTGAATGTCACACTCTTTGCGGGCACCACCGGCGTCATGTTCGCCATTCTCTACGCCTATTTCAGTCAGGCAGCGCGGGCACGTGAAGCCGACGACCTTTCCAATCAGATCCAGCTCCGGATCGATCTCGCCATGGCGCGCGGACGTTGTGGCCTCTGGGATTGGGACATGGCGCGCGGGCGCATCTACTGGTCCCGCTCCATGTATGAAATGCTGGGCTATGAAGCGCAGGACGCAGTGCTGCCGTTCAGCGATGTCGCGGCAATCATCAATCCGGAAGATGGCGATCTTTATTCTCTCGCCGAACAGGCGGCGGCTGGCGACTTTTCTCACGTGGACCGCGTGTTCCGCATGCGTCATGCGGATGGATCGTGGGTCTGGATGCGTGTGCGTGCCGATATCGCGGCTGAAGGCGACCTCCATCTGGTCGGCATTGCCTTCGACGTCAGCGAGCAGCACCGCTTTGCGCAAGCGACGGCGGAAGCCGACATGCGCATCCGCGAAGCCATCGAGAACATCTCGGAAGCCTTCATTCTGTGGGATGCCAACAACCGTCTGGTTATGGCGAATTCCAAGTTCAGCGAATATGCCGGTCTGCCGGTCTGGACGCTGAAACCGGGTGTGCCACGCAATGAAGTTGACGCCCACACGCGTCCCTTCACCTTTGAGCGTCGCATGGCCAACGAACACAATCGCGCAGGCGGTCAGACCTTCGAACGCCAGCTCAGCGACGGTCGCTGGCTGCAGGTCAACGAACGCCGCACGCAGGATGGCGGTCTCGTCTCCATCGGTACCGACATTACCCAGCTCAAGCTGCATCAGGAACGTCTGGTGGATAGCGAACGTCGTCTGATGGCGACCATTCACGATCTGTCGATTGCGCGTAAGGGTGAGCGCGACCGTGTCCGCGAACTGTCGGAACTCGCGCGCAAATACGGTCAGGAAAAGGAACGTGCCGAAGCGGCCAACCGCGCCAAGTCGGAATTCCTCGCCAATATGTCCCATGAGCTGCGCACGCCGCTCAATGCGATCATCGGTTTTTCGGAGATGATCCAGGCCGGCACCTTCGGGCCGCTCGGCTCTGACCGTTATGAGGAATATATCAACGACATTCACACCAGCGGTAACTTCCTACTGAACGTCATCAACGACATTCTCGATATGTCTAAGATCGAAGCCGGTCATTTCTCGCTCGACCGCGAGCAGATCGATCTTTGCCCGCTCATCAACGAGACGGTGCGCATGATTTCGCTGCAGGCCGACGAGAAGAACATCACGGTCGAGACACGGATCGAAGACGCCATGCAGCTCTATGCCGACCGCCGTGCGGTCAAGCAGGTGCTGATCAATCTCCTGTCCAACGCGGTCAAGTTCACATCCCATAACGGACATATCACGGTGCGCGCCCGCAAGACCGGATCGGCCCTGTTCATGACCATTCAGGACACCGGCGTCGGTATTCCGAAGTCGGCCTTGAAAAAGATCGGCCAGCCGTTTGAACAGGTCGAAAACCAGTTCACCAAAACCCATAGCGGCTCAGGCCTTGGTCTCGCCATCACCCGCTCGCTCGCCGAACTGCATGGCGGCTGGCTGCGTATTCGTTCGACCGAGGGCGTTGGCACGGTGGTTGCGGTCAGCATACCCGACCGCAAGGCGGTGCAGATCAGCGGGCACAGCGCCGCTATCCACGCAGCTTAGAGCGCATCCCAAAAAGTATGAAACGCCTACGCAGGGAAATCAGTCCACTGGACTGATTTCTGATCCTGCTTCGATCGGAAAAGATGCGCGTTAATTTAAAAATCAAGCGCTCACCAGCTTCTCAAAACTCGCGCGAACTTCCTTCGCCAGTTCGGTCAAATGATGTTCGACGCGCTTGATATCCGGCATATCGGCGGCGCGGCAGAGAAGATCGATCATACCCGGAATGAACTCGTCTCGCGGTGCATCGCTGCCGAGACACAAGCGAATGGTCTGACTCAAATTCGTGTAAAGCCGATGCGCTTCGACCAGACTGTCGGCAAGGGCTGGTTCCGCGTAGACCGGGTCGAGCGAGCCAAGAACCTCTTCCGTTCCCAGCGGACGCGGCTTCTTGGTCACTTTTCCAACCAGAACCGCGAATTGCGCGATGAATTCCAGATCGACAATGCCGCCGGGCTTTAGCTTGAAATCCCAGTCATCACGTGGCGGCTTTTCCTGATAGATCAGGTCGCGCATTTCGCGCACGTCCTTGGCGATCTTCTTCACATCGCGCGGTGCCGACAGCACCTCATCGATCTCCGCCGTGATATGCGTGATAAAGCTCTCGTCGCCGTGGATCGGGCGCGCCCGCGTGAGCGCCATATGCTCCCAGGTCCAGGCCTCGGTCCGCTGATACTTGCCGAAGGATTCGATATGGGTTGCGACAGGCCCCTTGTTGCCCGAAGGGCGCAGCCGCATGTCGACTTCATAGAGTACACCTTCCGCCGTCGGGGCGGACAGGGCGGCGATCAGGCGTTGCGTCAGGCGAATATAATATTGCGACGGTGCGAGCGGCTTTTCACCGTCCGATTCATCGGCATCCGTGTCATGATCGTAGAGCAGGATCAGATCGACATCGGAACCTGCAGTCAGTTCACGACTGCCGAGCTTGCCCATGGCGAGCAGCGCCGATTTCGCGCCTTTGACCTTGCCGTGGCGGCGCTGCAATTCGGCTTCCACAGCCTCAAACGCCTTTCCGATCATCAGCTCCGCCAGATCGGAAAAAGCGCGCCCGGCACGCACGCCGTCAATCGCGCTTGTCAGCAGGCGAATGCCGATCAGGAAACGATGCTCTGCCGCAAAGATGCGCAGACGATCCAGCACTTCCTCGTAATCCGTCGCAGCCCCGAGAAACACGCGCAGCCGCTCTTCCAGATAGGAGCGGGTCGGCATTTCCGAAAAAATAGCCGGGTCGAGCAGACCGTCAAAAACATGCGGATTGCGTGTGATGATTTCGGCCAGCCGTGGCGCAGCACTCATGATCATCACGAGCAGATTGAGCAGGCGCGGATTGGATTGAAGCAGGCTGAAAAGCTGAATTCCCGCGGGCAAGCCTTGCAGGAAACTGTCGAAACGCAACAGCGACTCGTCGGCGCGCTTGGTCTCAGCGAAGGCGTTCAACAGCGCAGGCGTCAGTTCGGTCAGGCGCTCGCGTGCTTCCGCCGACTGGGTGGCGCGATAGCGCCCGAAATGCCAGGTGCGGATAACGCGGCAGATATCGCTTGGGCGCTCATAGCCCATGGCGGCAAGCGTCTCCAGCGTACCCGGATCATCCACATCGCCGGTGAAGACGAGATTGCCCGTCGAGGTGCCAAGTTCCGGCGCCTGCTCGAACAAGGCCGCATAGTGCTTTTCAACGATCTTGAGCGCGTTGAGGAAAACATCCGAAAACTCAGCCGGATCGGCATAACCCATCATATGGGCGACACGGGCAAAGCCTTCATCGTCTTCAGGAAGGATATGCGTCTGTTCATCGGCGATCATCTGGATGCGGTGTTCCACGTCGCGCAGGAAGTAATATTCCTTGGCCAGCGCATCGCGCGCCTTTTCCGTGATCCAGCCGCGCTCCGCGAGCTGGCCGAGCATGGGCACAGTTTGATTACCGCGCAGTTCCGGAAAGCGTCCGCCAGCAATCAGCTGCTGGGTCTGAACGAAGAACTCGATCTCGCGGATACCTCCGCGTCCAAGCTTCACATTGTGTCCGCGAACGGCAATGTCGCCATGGCCCTTATGGGCATGGATTTGCCGCTTGATCGAATGGACATCGGCAATCGCTGCATAGTCGAGATATTTGCGCCAGACATAAGGGGAGAGTTCAGCCAGCACCTGACGCCCGGATGCACGATCACCGGCGACGGGGCGCGCTTTGATCATGGCGGCGCGCTCCCAGTTCTGGCCGCGCCCTTCGTAATAATGCAGCGCTGCGCCAACGGGAATGGCGAGCGGTGTCGACCCCGGATCGGGACGCAAACGAAGATCGACGCGGAAGACGTAACCATCTGCGGTCCGATCCTGAAGAATGCGGACAAGCCGCCGTGTCAGGCGCGAAAACGTGTCCACGCATTCATAAGGATCGCCGATGGCCGGTTTGGTTTCGTCGATGAAGACGATCAGGTCGATATCGGAGGAATAGTTCAGTTCTCGCGCACCGAACTTGCCCATGCCCAGCACGATCCAGCCGCTGTCCTTGTCGGGCTTGTTGCGGTCGGGCAGCTTGATTTTTCCGGCTGCATCAGCGTCGCGCAGCAAGAAGCGCACGGCAGCACCGGTGCAGGCTTCAGCGAGATCTGTCAGCCAGCCGGTGGTGGCTTCCGTATTGAAAATTTGAGCCAAATCGCAAAGCGCGATCAGCACATGCGCTTCGCGTTTGAAGCGGCGCAGGTCAGTCATGAGCGAAGCTTCGCTCGCGCCATCCTCCATGCCGCAGAGCGAAACCGTCGCGAGAATATCGTGCAATGCAGTTTCGGGCGAAGCAGAAACAATGCGGCTTAGAATGGTGGGATGTCGGGTCAGCGCCTCGCGAATAAACGGCGACAGGTCGAGCACAGCCGACAGGAAGGCCGAAACTTTTTCCGTTTTCAGCAGAGCGGCGACATCTGGCAGTTGGTCCTCACGGGATCGCTCGACCAGATCGGCGAGGAAGGATCGCGCCCGATCAGGATCAAGCGGCGTCAGCGCACAAAGGTCTCTCTCGAAAAACAGTTCCTTTGTATCGTTAGCCGCCATGATCCCCTCTTACATTTTGCTATTTCACCTCGCCATGCGGCAACGGAAACTCCAGAACGGCACGCAATCCCGGTTCGTTGCTTTCAAGACGAAGCGCGCCACCGTGCAACTTCATGACCGCCTTGGCAAGACTCAAACCGAGGCCGGAACCCGGCTGTGTGCGGCTTTCCTCAAGACGCACGAAACGTTCGGTTGCCTGTTCGCGCTTTTCCTCCGGAATGCCCGGCCCGTTATCGGCAACGATGATCCGCACCCAGTTGGAGTCGCGTTCCATGGCAAGCGACACATTGGCCTCGCGCTCTTCGCCGCCAGCATATTTGATCGCATTGTCCACGAGATTGGAAACCGTCTGGCCGACAAGCTCGCGGTTGATGTGCAGCACCACCTCGTCCTGAGCACCGAGCGTCAGCTTTACATTCGCATCTTCGGCAACCGGTTCGTACATTTCGGCCACATCCCGCACGATAGGAGCGACGGGCAGGTCTTCCAGGTTTTCCGCCGAATAGCCGGCTTCCAGACGCGAAATCATCAGGATCGCATTGAAAGTGCGGATCAGCTGATCCGATTCACCAATGATATCTTCAAGAGCCTCACGATATTCCGGCCCGATCTTCTTGCCGCCCAGGGCTTCCTCGGCGCGATTGCGCAGGCGAGTGAGCGGCGTCTTGAGGTCATGGGCGATATTATCCGAAACCTGCTTCAGCCCTTCGTTCAACTCCAATATGCGCCCGAGCATCACGTTGAGATTGCCCGACAGCCGGTCGAATTCGTCACCGGAACCGTTAACCGGCAGACGTCCGGTCAGGTCGCCATCCATAATACGCTGGGATGCCTTGGACACGTCGTCGATGCGCTTCAAGGCGCGGCGTCCGACAAAGAGCCAGATCAGCAGCGCACCTGCACCCATAATGCCAAGCGCCAGCATCAACGAACTGCGGATGATATCGCGGAACCGTTCGGGCTCGCCAAGATCACGCCCCACCATCAGGCGCATGCCGTTCGGCAGCGCAATCACCACGGCGACGGCGCGATGGTCGCTTTCCGTCCCCTGCTCGCCATAGCGCTTGTAGACGAAGGCGCGCTCGACAATGCCGTCCGTGTCCAACACGCCGGGCTCAACACTTTCGACATTTCCGGCCAGAATACGCCCCGTAGGGTCGGCAACCAAATAGAGATAGGCGCCCGGCTGGCGCGAACGATAATCAATGCTGCGCACAAGCTGCGGAATGCCGCCGCGCGCATAGCTCTTGCCGATGCTCGCTACTTCTTCACCCAGCGCCTGCTGCGTCTGGGCAGTGAGAATCGATGCCGACAGATTGGTCATGTAGAAGACCAAAGCGACAGCGCCGACGACGAAGAGAAGCAGATAAAGAGCCGACAGACGCACCGCCGTGGTGCGCATAAGCGCAGAAAACCGACCCATCAGTCCACCTTGGCGGCGGCCTGTTTGGTACGCCCGGCCTTCAGCATGTAACCCGCGCCGCGCACCGTATGCAGCAGCGGGCCATCAAAGCCTTTTTCGATCTTCGAGCGAAGACGGGAAATATGCACATCGATCACATTGGTCTGGGGGTCGAAGTGATAATCCCAGACATTTTCAAGCAGCATGGTGCGGGTCACAACCTGACCGGCATGACGCATGAGATATTCGAGCAGACGGAACTCACGCGGTTGCAGCGTGATATCGACATCCTGACGGCGCGCAGTGTGCGCAAGCCGGTCAAGCTCAAGATCGCCAACGCGATAGATCGTATCAGCCTCACGCGGACTGGAACGGCGCTGCAAAACTTCCACGCGCGCCAGAAGTTCCGAAAACGCATATGGCTTGGTCAGATAATCGTCGCCACCGGCACGCAGGCCCGTCACGCGATCATCCACTTCGCCCAGCGCCGAAAGAATCAGCACCGGCGTTTCCATGCCCTTGGCACGCAGTCCTGCCACGACGGAAAGTCCATCACGTTTTGGCAGCATACGGTCCACGACCAGCACATCATAAGTGCCATTTTCGGCCAGTGTGTAGCCGGTCTCGCCGTCACCGGCGATATCTGCCGAATGCCCGGCTTCGCTGAAAGCTTTCTCCAGATAACGAGCAGCTTCGCGGTCATCTTCGATAACGAGAATTTTCATGGCGTCACTTTTAAACAACATTCGGAGATAAAGCGATGCCAGGCAGTTACCTGCCTGGCATCCGGTTCTTTCAGAGGCTGTCGCGGATGCCGATCATCAACCCTGATCGATCGGCAGGGCCACGAAGCGGCTCTGATCGTTGCTCTGCAACTGCAGCAGCACGGCCTTGCGACCCGACTTGGAGGCTTCGGTGATAGCGCTGTTGATGTCCTTGGCAGACTTCACAGCCTGGTTGTTGACGCTGACGATGACATCACCGGAGCGAACGCCGCGATCGGCGGCATCGCTATCGGGATCGACGTCAGTGACCACAACACCGGTGCCGTCTTCCGAAGGCGTGACGGTCAGACCGTAGCTGTCGAGCGTTTCATTCTGCTGGCCGCCCTTGCCTTCATCAGTCGCGCCACCAGCCTGCTTCAGATCCTGCGGCATGGCTTCGATGGTGATGCTGATCTCTTCAGCCTTGTTCTTGCGCCAGACGCTGAGTGCGGCCTTTTCGCCCGGATTGATACCGGCAACCTTACGGGCCAGATCACGTGGATCCTGAACCGGCTCACCATTCACGGCGGTGATCACGTCGCCGGACTGAATGCCAGCCTTGGCTGCGGGACCATCCTTCTGAGGCGAAGCGACGATTGCACCCTTTTCCTCGGCCAGACCAAGCGAAGCGGCGATATCCTTCGTCACCGGCTGTATCTGCACACCGATCCAGCCACGTTCAACCGAGCCCTTCTTGATGAGCTGATCGACAACCTGCTTTGCGGTGCCCGAAGGGATTGCAAAGGCAATACCCACACTACCGCCCGAAGGCGAGAAGATGGCGGTGTTGATACCAACGACCTGACCGGACAGATTGAAAGCGGGGCCACCCGAGTTGCCCTTGTTGACGGCTGCATCGATCTGGATGAAGTCGTCGTAAGGACCGGCGCCGATGTCACGGCCACGGGCCGAAACGATACCCGAAGTCACCGTACCGCCGAGACCGAACGGATTGCCGACTGCGACAACCCAATCGCCAACGCGAACCTGATTGTCATCGCCGAAAGCGACATAGGTGAACTTGCGCTTGGCGTCGTCGACCTTCAGAACGGCAAGGTCGGTGCGCGGATCGGTACCGATCAGCTTGGCATCGAGTTCGGTGCCGTCATCCATGACAACGCTATAGGCGTCACCGTCGGAAACGACGTGGTTGTTGGTGACGACATAACCGTCTTCAGAGATGAAGAAGCCCGAGCCCTGTGCATATGGGCGTTCGTGGCCCGGACGGGCAGGACGCTTGCCGGGACCGCGATCAGGACGTGCGCCCGGACGCGCATCGCCACGCGGCGGCTCCATGCCGAAATCGCGGAAGAAGCGCTTCAGCGGATGATCGTCAGGAAGCTGGTCGAAACCGCGCGATCCGAAATTCTGACCGCCGCCGCCATTGTCGGCTTCCTGCACGTTCTTTTTCACGGTCACGCTGACGACAGCCGGACGTACCTTTGCCACCAGATCGGCAAAGCCGACGGTCTGCTGCGGCGGCGTCACCTGAACGGCTTCCGCGCGGGCATTGTTGAGTGCGCCAAGCGGGCCGGTCGCGACAAACGCGCCAGCAAGGGCGGCGCAAACTGCGACAGCCGCAACGCTCTTGCGATAATGGGAAGTGCTAGCTCTGGACATCTATTTCTCCTTACGAGCGGTAATCCGGCCTTCGCTCTCGTCTTGGGAAACGAGGCCCTGTAATTCCTTTATAGAGCGTAAGATAGTTAGAGCTACCTTACCGCTCAATTTCCGCAAGATGAAAGTTTCGTAAGGTTTGCGGCGAGGGAGGGAGAAAATCGCTCGTAAATATAGATAACTATTTATTATTCAGAAGGCGTGCGAGTTCGGCTTTTTCGCTTTCTGAAAGCGGCTGCGCTGCTTCGCCGAGCCTACGCCTGCCCCGAAACGCGAAGACAAGCGCCACAGCGCCGATCACAAGCACAATGACCGGGAAACCCCAGAGCAAAACAGTGCGGGCCGACAGGCGCGGCTTCAACAGCACGAACTCACCATAACGGGCGACGACAAAATCCAACACCTGAGCGTCCGTATCGCCTGTTTTCAGTCGATCGCGGACCAAAAGGCGCAGATCGCGGGCGAGTTCCGCATTCGAATCATCGATGGATTCATTCTGGCAGACCATGCAGCGCAACTCACCGGAAATGGTGCGCGCACGCTTTTCAAGCGCCGGATCGGGCAAAACCTCATCCGGATTGACGGCCAAGGCTACCGTGCCCTGAAATGCCAGAGCGAAAGCGAGCGCACACATGGCGAAGAGTTTGCGCATCTTCATGCTGCAGCCTCCGCTTGCTGCGGCGAGGCCTTGCGCTTGGATGCAGGTGCGCCGACACGCAAACGACGGTCGGCGAGCGAAAACAGGCCACCCAGCATCATCACCAGTGCGCCATACCAGATCAGCGTCACTTGCGGCTTCCACCAGATACGAACGACCACCGAACCGTCACCCGGCTCGTCGCCCAGCGCCACATAGACCTGACTGAACCAGAGCGTGCGAATGCCCGATTCTGTTGTCGGCATCTGGCGCGCCGGGAAAAAGCGCTTGGATGGCTCTATGCGGCCAAGATCGCGCGCACTGGAATCAAGCAGCGTAAACGTACCGCGATTTTCCGTGAAGTTCGGGCCGGTCAAAGGCCGAAGCCCCTCGAACCGTAGCGTGTAGTCCTGAACTTTGACCGTGTCGCCTGCACGCATGATCAGCACATTTTCGGTACCGAAGGTCGTCACGCTGACGATGCCGAGCAACGTCACGCCAAGGCCGATATGCGCCAAAGCCGTTCCGAAAACCGAGCGCGGCAAACCCTTGAAGCGAGCCCAGGCTTTCGTTGCCGAAACCTTGCCGATACCGGCCTTCTGCACCAGATCGGTGAGGCTGCCGAAAATCAGCCAGGCGGCCAGACCGACACCGCAAGCCGCCAGCAACGATTTTGCCGAAGTGGTCCAGAGCACGATACCGGCAGCCACAAGCGCCAGAGCGAACGCCGTCATCAGGCGCTGCGAAACGCCGTAGAGATCGCCGCGTTTCCAGGCGAGAAGCGGACCGAACGGAACCGCACATAAAAGCGGAATCATCAGCGGCCCGAATGTCATGTTGAAAAACGGCGCGCCAACGGAAATCTTTTCACCCGTCATGACTTCCAGAAACAGCGGGTAAAGCGTGCCGATCAGAACGGTCGCCGCGGCTGTGGTCAGGAACAGGTTGTTGAAGACCAGCGCGCCTTCCCGCGAGATTGGATGGAAAATGCCACCAGCCGTCAGGCTTTGCACGCGAAGCGCGAATAGCGACAGCGAGCCGCCGATGAAAATGGCGAGAATGGCGAGAATGAAAAGCCCACGGCCGGGATCGGTCGCAAAGCTATGCACCGAAGTCAGCACGCCGGAGCGGACGAGGAAAGTTCCAAGCAGCGACAGCGAGAAGGTCAGGATCGCCAGCAGGACTGTCCAGATTTTCAGCGCAGAGCGCTTTTCCATGACCAGCGCGGAATGCAACAAGGCAGTGCCAACCAGCCAGGGCATGAAGGATGCGTTTTCGACCGGATCCCAGAACCACCAGCCGCCCCAGCCAAGCTCGTAATAGGCCCAGTAGGAACCCATCGCAATGCCGCCGGTCAGGAACACCCACGCCACCAGCGTCCATGGCCGCACCCAGCGCGCCCACGCAGCATCGAGACGACCTTCCAGAAGTGCAGCAACCGCAAAGGAGAAACAGACCGAAAAGCCGACATAGCCGAGATAAAGCAGCGGCGGATGAATGGCGAGGCCGATATCCTGCAGGATCGGGTTGAGATCGCCACCTTCCATCGGAGCCGGAAGGATGCGTGTGAACGGGTTCGACGTGAAGATGACGAAGGCCAGAAAGGCCACCGCGATCCAGCCCTGAACAGCCAGAACATTGGCGCGCAATGTTTCAGGCAGATTGCCCGAAAATGCTGCGACCAGCGCGCTGAAAAGCGTCAGGATGAAGACCCACAACAGCATGGAGCCTTCGTGGTTTCCCCATACACCGGTGATCTTGTAAAGGAGCGGCTTTTGCGAATGCGAATTTTCAACGACGTTCAGGACCGAAAAATCAGACACGACATAAGCGTGGACGAGAACCGCTGAAGACAGGCAGACCAACGCGAAAACTGCCAGCGCCGTTGGCACGGCTACCGACATGAGCTGCGTGTCGCGTCGGCGGGCACCGATGACAGGCACGATGGACTGAACAATCGACAGAGCCAGCGCCAGCACCAGCGCGAAATGGCCGATCTCGACACTCATATGCAGTCTCCCGATCTGTCCAGCCCTACAAGCATGATTATTTCCCCTCCCAGACGCCTTTGGCTTTCAGGCTGTCGGCAAGATCTTTCGGAACATAATTTTCGTCATGCTTGGCAAGCACGTTGTCGGCGCGGAACACACCATCCTGTCCGAAGCGTCCTTCAGCCACCACGCCCTGCCCTTCGCGGAACAGGTCTGGCGGAATGCCTTCAAACACCACTTTCACGGTCTTGATCGTATCGGTGACCGTAAAATACAGCTCACTGCCGTCGCGCCTGACCGAGCCCTCCTGGACGAGACCGCCAAGACGGAAGCGCGAGCCCGAGGTCAATTCTTGTTCCGTCAAGTCGGCAGGCGTGCGGAAGAACCGGATATCCTGATTGAAGGCCATCAGCATCAGCCCCACAGCCACGGCCAGAACCGCCAGCGCGCCGCCGATCAACATCAGGCGCTTGCGTTTTCTCTGGCCGATTGTCCGGGCAAGACTGCTGGCGGGTTTCGGCTTGCGTGCGTTTTCTTCTGCAGTCGCGCTCATTTTTGTGCCTCTAAGCCCAAGCCGGATGCGAAGCTGCGAAGCTCGGTCCGCTGTTCTTCCGCAAGGGCGGTCATGCCTCGGTTCAGGGCATCAAGCGCCGCATCACGGCGTTGCAGGATCATATAGGAGCGCACGAGACGCTTCCAGCCTTCGACATCCCCGCTATTCTGGCGAAGACTTTCATCCAGACGTTGAACCATGCCCTCGATCATCGCCTGACGATCCTCCGCCGACAGAGACGAAGCCGCTTCGATATCGTCGGATGACGGGCCTTTTTGCTGGGTTGGCTGATTGTCCGAAGGATTGCTCAGCCGCGCGATAGCCTGCTCGACCTGACCGCGCCAGGGAGCATCAGCTGGCGCCTTGTCCAGAAGTGTCTTGAGACGGGCAATGGCTGCGTCCGGGCGACCATCCTGCATCTCGCCTTGCGCGAGATAGAATTGCGGACGCGGATCGTTCGGCTCAAGGTCAACCGCCTTGTTCAGGAACGACTCCGCCTCAGCCGTGATCGTTCCACCGGAAACGGCGGCAAGCCCTTCCGCCAGACCCAGCAGGCGCGGGAAGTTTTCACCGTCGATGCGCATGGATGAACGATAGGCATTCACCGCATCGGCCGGACGGCCAAGACGCATGTAGATCGGCGCCAGCACATCCCAGCCGCGTGCATCATCAGGATTTTTCGCCAGATGCGCTTCCGCCCGTGCCACGAGTTCATCGACAGAACCGCGATCAGGATTGTCGGAGAGACGCCCGGCAAGCGGCATGGATGGCACGTCCGGCTTGCCAAACAGCGGATAGACGCCCCATGCGATCAGCGGCACGGCCAGTACGGCGATCAGTGCCAGAACACGACCTGAGCCCGCAGACTGCGCTGCGCTTGCAGCGTCCTGACTTTCTTTTTCAGCACTTAGAATGCGACGGGAAATTTCAATTCGCGCCTGTTCGGCGCTTTGCGCATCGATCATACCGCGCGCAGCATCTGCTTCGACTTCGCGCAACTGGTCGCGATAGACTTCGAGATCGTTCTTTTCGGCAGGCAAGAATGCCTGCTTGCGCCGCGTGAGAGGCAACAAGACAGCCAAAGTGGCTGCTAACGTCAATAATGCTGCAATCAACCAAAATCCCATGGCTACGACTTAAGCGCAGGCATGGGAAAAACCAACCACTACCTGTCGCAACTGGCCACCTAGGGCAATTCGCCGCAAAGGCGCACAAGCCGTTCCAGTGGTCTGTTTGCGACAGATCAGGTCAGCGGGGTCCAGCTTCCGTCCGTATTACGGCAGGCAGTTCCACGCACGGTTTGCTGCGAACCACCAATGTCGAAGGTATGCGAATACTGGCGGCAGTTCTGCGAACCAACCTGATAAGGCTGCGCAGCTGTCACATCACCGGAGTTCGACCCGGCGCTCCACGAAACAGCCTTCCCGGCTGGAGAATATTCCAGCGCACGATACTCGGCTTCCAGCGCCTTTCTCCGGTCAGCCGCGTTCAGCTGATTTGCGGTATTGCCGAGAAGGCCGTTGCCCAGCGATGCGAGCAGGCTCGATTCAGGTTTTGCGGGTTGTGACGATCCGCCAAGCGACGTCAGCCCCCTGCCGCCGCCCGATGTCCCGCATGCCGACAAGGCCAGCGACAGGGCAATCATGGTCGGAACAACCAGAGCCGGAGAAGAAAACCTGAATTCCATCATCATAACAAACCGGCCCTCATGAACCAATGAGCTTGCATATTATCGCATCATGCGATCTCTGAATGTCAGCTTCTTAGAGCATTTCGAGCAAAAGTGTGAACCTGTTTTGCATGCGTAAATGCTAAAAAGCAAAGACCTCGCGTTAACTTAGAGCGCGTTGCGGTCAGATTCAATCAGACCTAACCGCGCGCGCCGCCTCGTTTCAAAGTGCATCTCAATCTTCCGCGAGCGGCAACACGGTGCGAACGCGCAAGCCTCCCATCGGACTTTTGTCCAGATGCAGCTGGCCGCCATATTCGCGAACCGTATCCTGCACGATTGCAAGACCCAGACCAGTGCCCGGCTTTGTTTCGTCCACGCGGCTGCCACGTTTCAATGCGGCCTCGATCTTGTCATCTTCAAGCCCCGGCCCGTCGTCCTCGATAATGATTTCGAATAGCCGCTGCCCATCCAACGCTGCCGCCACAGCGATATTCACCCGGCGGCTTGCCCATTTCCCGGCATTGTCGAGAAGGTTGCCAATGATTTCCTCAAGGTCTTCCTTTTCGCCCGCGAAGATCGCGTGCGGAAAATCATTGCGCAAGCTGACATGGAGTGCAGGGTTGAGCTTGGCGGTTACGCGATGCATCCGCTCCATCACTGGCGCGACGGAAGTGCGGAAAACCACGCTGTCCCGCTGCGCTGCGATGCGCGCGCGTTGCAGATAATGCTGAATCTGCACCTGCATGGCCTCGCTCTGCTCCTGCACAACGCGCCCCTGATCGCCGCCAATGGCCCGACCTTCATTGACCAGTACGGAGAGCGGCGTCTTGAGCGAATGGGCGAGATTGCCGACCTGCGTTCGGGAACGCTCGACGATTCGGCGATTGTTTTCGATCAGCGCGTTCATTTCGCGGGCAAGCGGCGCGATTTCCATCGGCAAGGACGCATCGAGCTTCGATGAGCGTCCCTCGCGAATATCGGTCAGTGCCTGACGCACCTTATCCAGCGGGCGCAGGCCGAACAGGATGATTGCGGCATTGATCAGAATACTGCCGATACCAAACACAGCAAGATAGGCGGCGAGCTTTGTCCTGAAATCGGAGATCTCGTCCATGACTTCGCTGAGGTTGCCCATCACGCGGAAACGGGCCACGCGGCCAGAATTGTCCAGCACGACTTCCGTTTCGACGATGAAAAGCTCTTCGCCATTGAGGCCGGGCAAGGAGTAGCTGCGCATGAATGAACTGTCGAAAGGCGCCTGCGTTATCGGCATTTCCGGGACGATGCGTCCAATCAGCGATGGCGATTCCAGCTTGCCGCTCACATTGGGTGCAAGCGGGTCCACCGACCAGTACCAGCCGGAAAGCGGGCTGGAATAGCGCAACTCGCCCAGTTCCGGGCGTCCCTGAAGCACACCCTCCGGCGATACGCTGACAGCGCCAACAAGGCTGAACAGATGTGCTGTCAGAAGCCGTTCAAAATTGCTGCGGGCGGCATCGCTGTAAAGCGAACCGATCAGCGTTGCCACCACCACCAGCGCCGCAATCACCCACAGCGTCGACAATGTGACGACGCGAACGGCAAGAGAGCGGAGCGATGGGATGACGCGAAAACGCTTCAGTTGTCGTTCCCCTTCGGCTCAGCGCCTGCATCGGAGCGCATACGATAACCCATGCCACGCACGGTCTCGATGAGGTCGACACCCATC
>Ga0153948_1000139_pt1 | contig 37826 bp, 31 predicted proteins | sample TSNJ032MetaG_FD_104696 | JGI IMG/M metagenome (GOLD analysis project Ga0153948, IMG submission 104696) | Attine ant fungus gardens microbial communities from New Jersey, USA - TSNJ032 MetaG | ecosystem: Host-associated > Fungi > Mycelium > Unclassified | place: USA: New Jersey, Wharton State... | reverse complement strand
TCCGCAATTGATTATACTTTTTCAATGATCTTTCATCATCAATCATCATGACAATGCCGATATTTCTGCGATAACGAATTCTTACCTGCTTCCCTATATCATCTTTTGTAAGGGTATAATTGGAAGCAGCTGCGGAGATATCTAGGCTTTCATCGTCCAGAATAAAACTGACAACAGGAACTCGTCCAACCTATAGTACTCCCGAAAGCAAACAAGCGTACCGTATGTACTAATGCTGTTTGTCGGTGTCAGACGTGAGAGGAACTTAATACATCCAACCAAATAGAAAGAAATAGCTATAGTAACTAATGATAAGACTACTATTTGTGTAAGCACTGATATAAATCTCCTTTCTGAAATTTTATGCTGATGCCCTGACATTGTAATAAAGAGTCTGGCATTCAAATTTATAACTGAACATAAGTCTCGGAATCGTGAATGCAAGCAATGCTATATTACAAACAGCTTCCATATTTGTAAATAGCGCCTGAAAAATCCCCATATCTCAATGTAAGAACCATATTAACGCCTCCTGTTTCTGTAAAAAAAGACTTTTAATGTAACTGCTTCCTTAAGCTATCAAGCACGCTGCCATCCATGCCTATGGTGCTGAACCGTGGGTATTCTTCCAGCTTTGTGCCGTCTTTGTAAGCCCTGACGATAATCTTGTAATCATCCAACTCCGGCGTATACAGAGGAATCATGAATGTCAGTTCTTCCTCTTCCATATATGTGGCTGGGCTGTATTCGTATACCGTATTAAGCCCTGGATTTAATGCAGTCATCTCTTCTGGGAAGATTACTTCCACACGGTCTGCGTATCCAGTGGTTACAATAGTCAGAAGCCCGCTTTCTCCTGTCCTGAAAATGGGATCATGGGGTTCTAATATTCTCTGTATATCAGCACTTAATGTAAATTCTGACAGTCCATGTGTTTCTATCCTTTCATTCCCTACATTATCAACCGCATGAATCTCCACCGTAAAGTCTCCGGTAAATAATGCAGAGTTCTCTGACAGGTTTAATGTTAAGGTACTGCCATCTTCAGAATACAGGGTTTCTGTTATGTAATTATCTGTATTCGTTACCTCTGCATAAAATTCATCCACGCCGCTGCCGGAATCGGATACCTGTAAAACAATCGTACAGTTCTCGTTATCCCGGTCTATGGTGTCAATGTTTTTCAGGGCATCAAGACCATGGATGTCCGGCGGTGTGCTGTCACCGATCAGGTAGATACTGTTAGCCAGATCCTTTGTTTTATCAGAGTATACAGTACCGTTTGTGGAATCAGCTCCTGCAATCGGTGTTACCCTTATCTTTATGCCGTCCATGTCTCCTTGCAGTGTGAATTTTTGTGTGATATCTAAATCCTTACACCAGTTGTATCTTTTTGTGATCGTGTAAGCTGCATCGCAAAGCACCAGATTTCCAGAAATAGTCTTGTCCAGCCTTGCAGCTTTTGTTTCCGTCACATCATTGGTAATGTTGTCCTCCGGTTTTGTATATACATCCATTTGTGCAGCTTCTCCGTTGCCAGGCTGTGATTCAAAAATGCTGTTGGTGATCTGGTAGATTTCCCTTGCATTCCCCTGCATCCAGGAATGGAAACTAAGGGTGAAAGGGGTTTCCTCATTACATCTTACATAATATGTGTTTGCGGTACCGGAAGAATGCACTGATCCCTGTTCGCTGATCCTGATCTGCTCCGTGAAGATATTCCATGCAACTTCCGGATCGGTCTTGCCAATGGTGATGTGGGTTGTGCTGCTTAAATTCCCGGCTTTGTCTATGCAGGCAACGTGCAGGTACTGTAAATCTGCTGTCAGATTAATGATAATGGCTGCTGCTGTGATTTTTGTCGCACTGGCAGTTACCGTGGTGCCTGGGCTTGTATTTACTATATAGTAATATCCATCCACCTTGGAGGTTAAGGTGTTTTCCGTGATATTGGAGGTACTGATCTCCTGTAAGCTGCCTGACACAAAGGACTTTGCCATATGGTAATATTTCGTCCCATTATCGGCCGGTGCGCTCCATGACACCTTCACCTGTATATCGGATAGCGCTTGTTTCACTACCGTAGCTGGGTTTACCGGATTTGGTGCAGCCTTGTCCGGCGAGGATACATTGTTTAGCAACTGGTCTGTGTGATAGCCTATGTTGGATGATACGATATTTGCCGCCCCATTCCCTGTCCTGGCATCCTGACTGCTGGTATAGCTGACTACATATGATGTATTCACATAATTGCTGCCTCCATAAGCCGGGCTTGACGACAGTACCTGACCAGCCGTCATATTACACTGTAAGCCTTCTGATTTCCCACATCCTAAATCGTAATATGTTTCTGGATAGGTGTGTGATCCTGCTGACACTTCCGTTCCCGTTCTATAATAATGGTTGCATTTACTGCAGGTTTCTGTATACCACGTTCCAGATGGACTTCCATTACATTTGTTACTGCTATGACTCACTCCGCGGGTAACTCCAGTGGTCCATCCAGAACATCCTCCAGCGCCGCAATTCCATCCGGCAGTACCATTTATCGTTACCGAATAATTACATGTCAGCGTTTTTGTTTTTGCGATGGTATAGCAGCCGCCGCCACTTGTACTGTTTCCGGAATGGTAATGGTAACAGTTTGTATCATGGCCATGTACAGATACGCTTCCGGAATTGCCGCCAGTGTTTCCGCCACCACCGCCAGCCGCACCGCTTTGCCCGTTCCTGCCGGATATGGTGCTTGCAGTAGACCCTCCTGGGAATCCGACTGCAAGAGTCGTTGCACCTCCACCACCACCGGCAATCAACAAGGTGCCTTTTTGGCTGGATGACAGGATAGTGTATCCACCGCCGTTCCCGTAACTGCTATAGGTAGCAGAGCCGCCGCCGTTATAGCCATTCTGGCCGCCTACAATGATAGTGATTACGTCCCCTTTCGTTAACCAGACATTCCCGGTAACAGATCCGCCTTTTCCCCCGGCTTTCCCATTGGATGCATTCCCACCCTGTGCCCCATAAGCTGTGAATGAATATAATCCGGTATAGGGAACGGTATAAGTGCTGCTGTTACCTGTATAGGAATAAGACTGGCTTACGCTGAAAGTCTCCGCAATATCCGTTGCACCTGCTATCTTTGTCCAGTTAGAAGCATCCAGGCTTTGGTATAGGTAATAGGCTTTGTTATTCCCATCATTTTGGTTCCAGGACAGGTTTACCGCCCCTTTCCCGCTGTTCGCGCTGTAATTGTCCTCTGAAACAAGCAGCAATCCTACCCATTTCGCATACAGGGTGAAATTACCAGCCGGTGTTATTGTCCCTCCGGCTTTCCCGGCAAATTTTGTGCAGGAAGCGTCATAATACCATCCGCCAAAAGAGTAACCGCTGCGTGTTGCAGAAGGGAGATTAATGCTGTTATAGCTGTAAATTGCTGTGATGGTATCTTGCATCCCCCCTCTTCCTAAGTAGGTATAGGTATTTCCCACCAGCTTCCCGTGGAAAGAGGCAGATAATTGCCATTCCGAAAAGGTGCGGGTCTGTAAGATGGGACTGACCGGGTTTCCCTCGCAGGAATCAAAGGTCACGGTATAGCCGGCCGGTGGGGTTATTTTGGAGGAGTCTGCCAAATACGTACTGTTGTAATCTTGTGTCACGGAGGTAATCCTGGTACTTCCTAAATAGCTGCCGCCATTGGGATTAATGTTAAGGGTGCTTTCAGACTTTTTCCATTGGGCATATAAAAAGATAGTAACTTCATTTTCGGTTGTAAGGTTAGGTATTTCCTGGCTATCAGAAAACCATTCGCCTGAACCATCCTGCTTTGTGTTCCATCCTATAAACTCATATCCAATTCTGGTATATGTATTCTTAGAGAGCCTGGTAGATGCATATGCTGATTCGCCTTCATATATGGTTTTGTTGTTATACATATGAAGGCTTCGCTGCATTGTTTGACCATTACCACCGTTTTTGTTGTAGAATACATAATAGCGGTTCCAAGAAATGGCATCACACTCATGTTTCCCAAGCTCTGCTCCCTGCTCCAGATTCCTGCAACCGTCATAAGGGCAAAGGTAATAATAATCCAGATTCATATCCAGGTCTTTTACGGTATATGCTGTAGTTTTATTCATGTAAAAAAGCAAATGAGCTATTAAGTCACCACAGTCTGCACAATAAGCAAACCAGCCTGAATTGTATTGCCGGAAACATTTTGATGTTTCATAATTGATACCATGGTAATACCCGCTTGGGTATGCGTCATGGATGCATTGTCCTGTCGCATGCACAACCTTCCAGTATCCGACCGGAACTATTCCATTCCTGGTTGATTTGTACTTGTGCTCACCCTCTTCCAGCTCCCTGATACTGGAAGTTATGCCTGTATATGCTGTTTCTCCATTAGGATACCATGTATAATTGGTGTCTCCTGCATTTGTAGTAAATGCTTTTCCATCAGGGGAAAAAGTAATATTAGGGTTGTCCGGCAGGGAGGAGGCTTCAGCTTGTATTCCATGGAAAAGCAGTAATCCGATAAAACAAATCAAATAGCTGATATGTTTAATTCCTTTCTTCATAGCACACCTCTTTCTGATAATAAAAAAATCCAAACAATTTATGTTTGGATTTAGAAATATTAATGTTTAATATATTTTCGATTATGTTAACTGGCGTTTATTGTTATTTCGGTTCACCGCAATTGTTGCACATGGTCTCACCCCAATCATGAGCATTAGGATCGCCATCGGTAACTGTATTTGATCCTAATGAAAAACCACAAATGCCACAAGTATGCTGTATAATTTTAGGTAAAGCACAATTTCCCTGTTGAAGTACAGTATCAACAGGAGCATGTGGTAATGGCGATTCAGAAACCCCCTCTATATGTCCACAGGTATTGCAGATATTGTTATAATAACCATTTGAGATACAGCTAGCTGTATACCATACTTCCTGCCGGAAGTTATGCCCTGTTGCTGATCCGCTGCTGGATTCTGATTGTACATTACCGCAGATACTGCAATAGGTTTTTGTTTTCCCAGTTGCTGTACAAGTGGCAGATGTTTTTTCTGTCACGTAATTATGGGCTGTTTTTGCTATCGCTTCCGTTTTTGTCTTTCCACATACGGTGCAGGTATATGTTTTTACCCCTTCGCTGTTACAGTTAGTTGCTGTCGTTACGCTTCCGCTATTCCATGTACAAATATTATGCGTTACTGTTTGGTTGCTTGTACTTGGTGTCGTGCTCTCTTTCGTAGAAGCAGATGATGAACTTGGTGTTGTGTTCCCCTTCGTAGAAGCAGATGAGCTTGGTGTTGTGTTCTCCTTTGTGGAAGCTGAAGAGCTGGCTGTCGTACTCTCCTTCGTAGAAGTAGCGGAAGAACTGACTGTTCCACTCTCTTTTGTAGATGCCTGGCTGCTTGTTGATGTAGTAGTACGTTCTTTAGTGCTACTTGCTGCATTGGATTCCTGTGTTACATCTGTTTTGTTAGATTCATAGCTTTCTTTGGTTTCTTCGGTCTCCTTGGTTTTTTCTGTCTCTTCTGTTATATGAGTATCGGTTTCTGCTTCCGGTAATCCAGTTGTTTCAGTTTTTTTTACGCATCCCCCAATCACTAACATAGATACAAGTAATACCCAGATTACAATTTTTCTTTTCATTTTTTTCACTCCTCGTTATAGATACTTTTTACCTTTGTCCGGTGTCTGACCGTTTTAGCTCAATTATGGTATCATTCTTTATATACAATTTCAATTGCTAATCTTGGCGTGTTATTTTATTGTAAACAAGTTTTGACATATAGCAGATAGCTTGCAATATATCCTACCAATAGGTATGGTGCAAACGCCTTTCTTTCTAAAAACAAGGTACATAAAGATTTTTTACAGATAGCTTTTCCGCTTTCTGCCAAGAGAAAAAGAACAAGCGGTGATAGCAAGAATAGTAAAACAAAGGAGTAATCTGCTTCCCTCTGTAGGATAAGCATAACAGGAAGCATTGCAAAATAGATGCAGCCATCTCCAATTGCAATAGCCTTTGCTATACAACAAAAGATAACGGTCACCACATAGACACATAAAAGCTTCAGGTCTCTCGGTTTGCATGTACCTCCCAAAAAATGAGAAATGATATAAATGAATACATTTTGTGCGAGCAGGTATCCCAGAACAGGTACATCCAGAAACTTCGTCTTAAAATCTGTGAACGCCAGGAAAGATAACACCACTACATTACCTATATGCATCCATAATATCCCTGTGGGGAATCTTCCCAGGGGTACTTTCCCAATTGAAAACAGCATTGTGAAGGATATCAGAGTAGCGAAAAATTGTATTTCCTTCTTTTTTATTGGCAGGTACCCGGAAGTATCCAGATGGTTAAAAAGCTTCCGTAACTGTACATACAAATACATGGCAATAAGGGATGCCATGACAGCTTCTGTAATAGCCAAAACATTATTCCATAATTTTAGATACACGTAATGTCCCCTCTATCACTGCCTCATGAAAAGTTTCTTCCTTATCTCGTGGTATGTACACATTAATTACGGTTGTTGGTGTATCTTTATTGACTTCGTCTGCCCTACTGACCTCCATTCCTGTATTTGTGAAAGCCTTTGTGATATATGTATCCTTGACAATAAGCTCCGATACAATCTGTTCGCCCATCTCATCTTTTTCCTTCCTTATGACATATAAATTGATACAATCACCTTCTCGTAGAATTCCTCCTACTACCTGGTCGTAATTATTTACGCTGAAAGACACTTCAACCGGGTTCTGTATCCCCTTACACATATCAATGGTCTGAAAGCTTCCTGTATTTATGATTTCCATAAGTCCGATTTCTTTTTTGGCATATTGGCCAATCAGCTCCATTGGATCGGAAACATAATCCTCCGGCAGGATACGGCTGTCCCTGGTAACTTTATGGAAAAGGTCATGAACGTTGTCTTCCGTCATCTTTGTATTTTTTTCTATTGTCCTTACCGGAACATAAGCCGTTACTTCATAGTTTTTATAATCATTTACCGCTGCTGACTCAATGGATACCAGTGCTATGTATAAAATAAGGAATCCGAGCACACAGGCTATAAGCAGCCTTGTTTTCTTTTTGGTCTCTTTTTTTTCCCCTTCTGCCTCCTGCAGCCCATCAACAAAAATATCTTTTACCTTCTTTTTCTTAAACATATAACCATCCTTTCTTTTACCATTTTTCAATTTCATAATCCGTTATCTGTGCCATCCTGTGATAATTTACAAAAGTAGTAACTTCTTCTAAATCTGTACCAGCTTCATGTAGCTGTTTGCCGTTTGCCCTTGTATAGAGGCGTAATTCTAAACTGGCTTCTATGGAGGTCTTCTCCAACACCTTTGTTCCGCCATCCCAGGTTGAATGTATGGTAATCACCGGCATATCCGGCCCTTCTAATATTTTTTCCAGTATCCAGGTCCCGTTGTTGCAATAATACTGGGTTACCCGAAAGCCGCCGCTTACCAATCTCTTAACTTCGTACAGCCGGAGAAACTGGACAGTCACATTCCCATGCAGCATCGGATTATTGGACTGCAGGCTGTCATTCAGGTTCAGGTTGGTCTTTAATGAAGACAGAAACCTTTCATAACACCGATCAAGAGATGGATCATTCCGGATACTCCCTATATCACCTGTATTGGCATAATCTGTAGAGGATATGATGATCCCCGTTCCTGTACTGGAAGAATACGTCAGTTCAATGTTTGGGATCAGTGAAGACAATAGGCTGTTGGTCACAGCAGAGTCTATTTTCTCGTAGCTGGCATTTGCCACCATTTCCCAATATGCGGTTATCATGATAAAAAATACCAGGATAAATACACACATCCCAAGGATGAAGATGTGTGCCCCACCTTCCGTTTTCTTAATTTTATGTGCCATTTTATACTCCTCACTTACCCAGGAAGGTACTCTGAAACCGGAAGGTAAAATCATGGTTCCCCTCACCAGCTTGCAGCAGCCACCCGCCGGTATCCAGCATGACAGGGACTTTTATCCTTCCTTTAACATGCAGTACAATCCTGTCTCCATAATCTGCCTGACTCATAGTGGTATCTTCAAAACTTATGTCTGTTACACCAAGATCAGACAATTTCCGTATGAGGGCAGTTTTATTCGTATCTTTCAGATAACCATCTACTTCCATAGCAAGCATATACTCCCGGAGGCTCCATTCTGCCCTCTGTTTCACATTAACCTGACCGAACAGCAGGAGTGCATATGACAACAGCGCCAATAACGGCAGGATTGCTATGAGGGTGCTGATCATGTTGGCATCCCCCTTAACTCTTTTACAAATACTTTTTCTTTTCATATAAATTCGCGTCCCTTTCGCTGCGCTTAGGCACAAACCAGCCATAAAATAGCTGGTTTGTTGCTTCCGCTAATTTGCCCTGGCGTACAGGCTGCACACTTTGATACCCTTATGGGAACAGTGAATTAATCTGTGTTGTTGATTTACTGAAAAAGTTAGTAAAAATGGTAGATATATTTTCCCGGTACATTACTGCAATCACCAAAACAATAATAATCGTTACCAGAACACTCAAAAAATGGCTGTCGCCTGCCGTCTTTCTATTTACCCCTCTTAACATTGTCATCAGCATGATCCATGCTCTGTCTATTATTGTGCTTATATTTTTTTTCATATCTTTTCCTTTCTGCCTCTATGGGCATGCTCACCTGTGGTCATATCCACAAATAGGCATAAAATCAGGGAGCCATACATTTCTGTTTTATTTTGCTCCCTTACTTTTCCTTATTTATTTTTTTGAACTTCAGTATATAATCCTGCTTTTAAACCACCTCCCTTCCCACTTCTAATTTTTGTTGCTATTTAGAAAAGCCCATTGAAAGCGTCTCCCAGGGTTAACATTACAAGATACATGATAATTGCCATGATGCCGATGAATACCAATACTTCCACAAGTAATATAGCGGATTCTTTCTTCTTTTCCTCTTTCAGCAGCATGGCATCATTGATTCCATCAATCTGTTTTGACATGTCATCAAAAATCTTTACAATATCACCGGTTACCATGGACTGCTTGATTGCTATGGCAAGGATGTCAATGTAGTGGTTTGAGAACTTAGCTTTGAAGTTATTTACTGCCGTTTCCACATCCTGCCTGCCTAATATTTCCGTGCTCAGCTCCTGCAGGGCTTTTGCCAGCCTGGGGGATTTTACAATCAGGTGGCATTCATATATGGCATTCACGATATACACGCCTGACCTGGTATGCAGCTTAAGGGAATTATAGATGGTCTCAATGTCACCCAGCATCTCTTCATTATCCAGCTGGTTGTTCTTCTTTATCACCAGTCCCAATGCAAAAAAACCAAATACCATGGCCGCCACTGCTAAGATGAAATGCAATCTCCAACCTATGAAAAAGAATACGATTCCAATCACCACGCATAAGAACTGGTACTCAAACGGGGTAATTTTACCTTTTGACTTATAATGCAGCCCTGTCGCATAAATCATGTCATTTATGCCTTGGAACCGGTTTTTTCCGGCTTTTGCACCAGTCAGACTGCTGATTGTTTTTTCCTTTGCTTTCTGCAGCAACAGTTCCGCCTGACGGGCATAATTCCTCTGGATTACATACAGCAGTCCACCTACGCTCATGCATAAGAGAAACCGCAGGATGATAATCCATGTTGTTAATTCTCCAGTTTCCACTTTGTCCCTCCCTTAATCTTTAACCTGCATCCGAAACATCATGTACCACAGCGAGCCGGAAAACACACATACCATGTATCCCAGCAAGACCTGTCCTGGCGTGCTTCCCTGTAACAACCGGATACCTTCCAGAATATTGTTGCTACCATTCACGGATATCATTACCATATAGAACATGACCATCCCTAGAAGCAGCATGATGGCAATTCCCATGCGTCCTTTGCGTACCGTCACTTTCTGCTTTTCCATGGAGGTATTTTTCTTTTCCGCGACTACCATGAATTGCTCTATAATGTCCGCGTAAGCCAGGGAATGCCTGGAAGTAATCTCAAGTGCTTTTATTAAATCCTTGAAAAGATTATATTCCACCTGGTCACCCAGCCATTTCATTGCTCCTCTTACATCCCCGTCAGCTCGGGCTCTTACAACTGCCATGGATACGTTCTTCCGAAGAGGGTTCCCAACATATCCGGAAGCCGCCTCCAGGATGGTCAGAATATCTTGGTACGACTTGGAAAAGCTTGCGATTACACGCATAAAAACAGGGAATTCCTTCTTTATCGCCTCATACTGTCGGCTTGCCAGTAACCATATGGCAAGGTAAGGCAGTAGTAGTGCTATGACTGTCACAATCAAGGCACCATACACGGTGCCGTATAAGAACCCCAATATGGTTGCCACGCCTGTAGCCAGGAGCGTAAGGAAAAGGTATGTAACCCCATTAAGCCATGGGAGCTTGTTCTGCAGTCCGCTATAAATTATCCGTGTCTCCAGCCGCTCCATCAATGGCAGTCGGAATGCTTCTCCCTGTAATTGCCTTACTTTTTCCACCTCTTCTTTTTTGAGTAGGTGTCCCTGGTGGAGCTGCCCGTACAACTTTTCCCATGATTTTCTGAGTCTCTCTGTTCGTACAAGCGCTATATAAAAAAGAAAGATGGTGGATACAGCGATCGCCAGTGATAATATCTTTATCAAAACAGGATAGTATGCTGACACAATTTCCATTACCTATTCCCTCCTTTTACCGGTTTGTATATTACGTTATTTTCTTCGTTGTCCCACCCTTGTATTTCAATCAGCTCTTTTACTTTAAAGTCCTCCATGAAAACCACATTATTAAAGTTGCTGCTTAAAATGCGTAGAATGTCTTTCTGGGAATAATCGGAAGCGCGTTTTGCCAGGTCCGCCAAACGTACCAGTGCCTCCTCTGCACAGGAGGCATGAAGTGTCGTCATGCAGCTTGCTCCGGTACAGGAAGCATCAAAAAGGTAACGGGCCTCTTCCCCTTTCACCTCACCGATGATGAACCAGTCTATGTCCAGAAGAAGGCCGTTTTTCGCAAGGTCCTTTAATGTATAGTGGATTCCTTCTCCTCTGTTTTCTATGGTGTTTTGGCATATGATGTCGGGATGGTAATGGGAAAACATTTCATCGTTCTCCTGTATGCAGAGGATAGAAGAATCATAGGGAAAGTAATCTAGCAGAAGGTTGATTAATGTGGTTTTTCCGCTTCCCCCCTTTCCACAAAAGATCATGGAGTTTCCTGCTTCCACCGCACGGATCAGATAAGCAGCCTGGAATAATGTGAACATTCCGGTCTTAAGCAGCTCCTCTATGCTGTACTTGAATTTAGGGATTTTCCGTATATGCATACAGGGATACCGGCTGGAATTAATCAGTTCCGTTGTAACATTAAACCGTAGGCGGTAGGTTTCGCTGCTATTAATGTCCGTAAAGTACTGGACTGCATTCAGGTTGCTTAAATTTACCTGGTTCCTTGTGGCTGCTCTTTGAATGAATCCCCTGTAGTGCTCATCGCTGCGAAATGTAATGTCGCTTACCTGCCTTTTGCCTTTGCGTTTCATTGTTATTTTGGTTGGTTCAATCAGCTTGATATCTGATATATCTGGGTCATTTATTAGACCGTCAAGGATATCATAGGACCACATGTATTTCATATATCCCTGCAGCACCTCTTCTTTTTCCTCTTTTGTCAGGGGATATTGGTTGATCCTTTCACGGACATATTCGATGAATTTCTTTTTTTTCAAGAGGCCGGTTTCATAGGAATGCAGCGGCGCCAGGTTCTCTGAGCTGAAATAATGGATTGTTTTATCCACATAATTGTCAGTCACAGTATATTGATTGGCTGTATTTTCTCTTTTTATCAAGCACTCTTGTGTCCGTGTCTTCAAATAGTTCCATAGTTCTGTTTCCTTTTCTTTGCTGTTTCCTAAACTCATTTTACACCTCATATACGTACTTATTTATAGTACAGATATCGTTCCCGGTTTCACCATACACATAAAAGATTTTCTATATTCATCAGTTTCTTCGTTATGTCATTGATTCCGGTAACCTGTTTGATTGTGCTGTCCCTGACCTGGTTCATGTCCGTTCCTCCTGGGCAAATTATATATTCTGGCGGATGATCCTTGAAATCAAGCCGACTGCCACATTCCGTTCCTCATCCAGCCTGGTAACCACAAAGCTTACCTCATCCTTTTTGCCCGGCATGCGGTTATCATAACAGGAATGGGCAATAGCATTGACACCGATGCTTAAGCGGACAAAAACGGTGCCTTTATGGATATCAGTGACAGTGCCGGCATATTTGCCCTGTATTTTACATTTGCTTAAATTGGCTTTACTGGCATTTCCGTTAGCACTCTTAACATCCGCTTTCACCAGGATGTCTTCCACGGATCCTGTCTTTACGCTAAGGATGCGAACCAGGATCTGGTCACCGACGCTGAACCGTTCACTTGCATCCCCCAGCCAGTCCCATGACAGATCCCTGGCCAGGATCGGGCATTCTACGCCGAAAATCTCCACACGGATCACCTTTTCCGCAACGGCAATGACCCTGGCCTGAACAATCCGGTCTTCACATACGCGGGAGTTGCCGGAGGAATCCGGTAAATAGAAGATCTGGCGTTTTTTATACATGGCATCCTTGCGGCTGGCTACTACGCTGCGGCTGGAAGAATCAAGCCCCTTTACAATGAAGTCGATTTCACATCCAAGCATATTGCCAAGGATCTTGTTCTGCCGCTGGGCAAGCTCGCCATAGTCATGGCTTTCGTCTTCTGCAAGGTTGATCATCATCTCGCTTAGCGGGATTACAACACGCATTTCCTTGTAGTAGATGATAGCAATTGTCCCGCCGCCCTCCATCTTTTCGATACCACCCAGGTTCCCGGTCAGTATTTTTCTGGTTCGGTAGGCATTCTGTAGTTCATGCCAGATTACATCCTCCCGGCTTTCCGGTGTTTCCACATCTCCAGCGGAACTGATGGTCAGGATAGAAGAAGGTACGGGTTTCCTGGCAGGAGAGGGCGCTTGGACATCCTGGGCGATCTCCTCTGTTTCCTGGGATGCCGGTAATACTGGTAATGATTCGGTGGCTTCTGTTGTTACAGCTGTTTCTTCAACTATTTCTTCAATTACTTTTTTTCTTGGCATATAAGTCTCCTTTCAAAATTGGTTTCTATTATCTGCTGCGCCTGCAGGGATAATTTTTACAGGTTATGACATAATGGATTTTTTATCTGTAAGGACTATCTGGCATCCGTTATCCTGAGAAAGAACCGGAGCCAGGTCTTCCGGAGCGGATGCTCCTTTTGTGGAACGCTGTTTTGCTGTTTTGGGCTTCTTTGGTGCCGGTTTTTGCTGAACCAGGCTTTTAAAATCAGGTTCCTCTGACTCCTTATGGGATGCCCATTCCGGGATGTGATCCACCGCCCGGCAGGAATGGAGCTTCTTGCTTTCCGGATGCAGGGTGTAATCATATTTTTCCACTCTCAGTACTTTCTGGCCGCGCAGGATAATCAGTGCTTCATCCAGTGGAAGGCGCAGTACCTCATCCGGGGTCAGCAGCTTTCTTTTGCCGACAGAGTTGGTTTCCCGGTACTCCGGCGTGTAATCAGTGATCCTCCAGGTATTCAGCTGTTTTGCTTTGCTGGAAACGTCCACACTGACTTCTCCGGTCCGGTCGCTGATAAACTTTGCCGTCATTTCATCCGTGCATCCCAGGAAGACCTGGGTGTCGCAGTTCCCAATAATTTCTAACCACTGGTTATCCGGATACCGATTCTGCATCTGGGGCAGGTTCTGGAAGATGCAGCTGATGCTCAGGTTACGGCTGCGGATGGTGCTGATTTTCTTGGTCAGGTCTGCAATGGTGCAGCCGCCGTTTGCCAATTCATCTGCAAGGATATGTACAGGTACCGGCAGCTTTCCGCTTTCCCCATATTTGTCTGCATACCTGACTAATTTGATAAAAACAAAGGACATGAACAGGGATGATAAAAAGTCAAAGGTACTGTCCTGGTCTGAGGTAATGCAGAAGTAGGCACATTTCTTATAACCGGGCTGTGTCAGATTAATCTCATCATAGGTAGTGATCTGGCGGATTAATTTGTTTTGGAACACCTGAAGCCTTGTACCTAACCCGATGATGACACCGCTCCGTACTGTATCACTTGCCTGCTTGAAAATGTTATACGGTGATTTAGCAGGGTGGGTGACCGGTAGCAGGTCAAACAAACCGTTCAGTTCTTTTTCCGAACTCATTGTGAGGAGCCTATATACCTGTCCCATGTTTTTACCCTCTGGCGGAAAGCCCTGGTCTACATATAGGACAAGGGCTTTAAGCAGATTCATTTCCGAATTATCCCAGAAATGGTCCCCTTTTATGGATCCGGTATTCTTTATGATGACATCACTAAAGAGCTGAGCCATGATTTCCTGTCCGCCAATTTCCCCAAGGCAGTTCCAACTGTCAGAATTCTCCGGATTAATCAGGTTGAATACCCGGACAGTATAGTCATTATCCTGAAGGTAATGATATAGATCCCCGTACAGCTCTGATTTTGGATCTGTTATTACCAGGCTTTCGCCGCGTTTGACGCATTGGAAGACCATATTTCTTGCATAAGCACGGCTTTTCATGCTGCCGGAGGCACCAAAGACTGCCACATTCCGGTTCATTCGTGTTTCCTCCGGAAGACAGACGGCCTTTCCACATAGTCTGCCTAAGATAATCCCCCTGTTATGAGTAATATCAGGAACCAATTCAAGCACCTTAAGCATTTCTGCTTCGGTCATAAAACCGGAAGTACCGTAGGTTCCCTTATCGGAATAGGTCAGGTTGCGCTCTTTATCATAAACGCCTTTGTTTCCGAAGCCCATCCGCATGACCATGAATATCAGAAGGCCAAAGACTGTCAGGCAGATAAAAATCCCATACAGGCTGTATGGGAAGATAGCAAGGGCTTTCAGGCAGGCCCCTATGGAACCGGAGGGGAAAGTGGGAGAGGAACCGTTACCGGGAGTCCCGCCTGCATCTGTCCAGATCTTATAGTTATATATAAGCTGGGAAACATATCCGCTTGCATAAAGCAGCGTGCTGCACAGCGTGGGGAGGATAAAAATCAGCCTCCAGAGTTTTTTCTTTTTTATGATCAGTGTAAAAACCCCCTTTCAAATTTAGCCAGGTCAATGGTATTTATGGTTACGGATTCCCCACAATATTGAAGCAGGGCTTCTTTCTGAAAATCAAAGCAAATAATAATTCCGTGCCGCCTGTGCATGGAAAGCCCGGTAAGGAACCGGGATATACGGAGCATGTCGAAGTCATATGCCAGAAGCACTGGCATGTCTTCAGACACGGCATCATATTCCAATCCATAATCCGGACAGGTTGGCTTAAGGTCAGATAAGAGAAGCTGCCTTAGTGCTTCCGACAGGGATGGGGAGCAGAGCAGGCGTATCAGTATTTCCCCGGCATGGTTATCGGGAATAAAGTGGAATACATCAAAGCTGGTATCCAGGTAAAAATAACTTCTCCTGTAACCACCGGTACTGGTTAAAAGCTTCACGCTGGTTTCCATGTCATGGCCAATCATAAGGGCCTTTATTGGGGTATCCGGGTGGTAGCATCCGGACAGAAGCCCCAGGCTTATATGATAGGATAGGAGCGCCTTTACACGTATTTCTGTCTTGTACTCCCACTTTATCAGGGAATTATCGGTATAAAAAACGGCGTATATACACTTTTCTGTAAACAATACGCCGATGGTCCTGGAGTTGTTGATTTTCACAGCCTCTGCACCCAGCTCCTTGATTTCTCTGGAGTGGTAGAAGACAGGCAGGGGCAGGGGCTTCTCATCCCCATTTCCCTCCTGGAAAAGCAGCGGCTTCTCATCCCGGAAAAAGGTGACATCGGCATTCTGGAGCAGAACATATACCCTGGAGGACTGCTGGAGACGGAGCCGTCTTGGCAGGTCGCTCCGGGGCTGGTTGGTATCGGAACTTCCATCCAGGTAGAAAGAAAACCGGTCAGGGTTCTTCTTAAGGAGCAGTTTCTTTCCCCTGCTTGTCAGCCTGTATCCCCTGAGCCGGTCCTTATAGTGGGTCTTAATGAGCTTTTCTTCTTTGAGTCTGGTTATTAACTTCTCACCATAACTGGGGCTGATGCCAAGGCGGCTCACAAGCTCAGGGGTAAACTCGCCAGACAGGGCGATTAGCTCCATCAGCCTGTATCCGCTAGTCAAAGTGTCCAATAGGATAGACCTCCTTTCAATTTTTTTACCGTACCAGCCTGAAACCTCGGTAGAATCCGCAACGGGGAATGCAGGTAATTACCGCATTTCCATGAAGCTTCAGGTAGTTTTTACCATAGTCGAAAAATTATTAAAAATTTTATTTAAAAATCCGATATGCTTTCCTGCCGGTTTTCTTTGGCATCCAGCCATGCAGGGAACCGGGATTTGTCCATGATGGTGAGCATGGTGTAATCCTTCTGGGCAAATTCGGTGGTATGGTAGGCATCACAGTAAAGCCCACTGTCATCAATCATTAAAAAGGCTGCCACGGTATCCAGTAGCTGCTTGCACTCTAAATTGTCATAGTCCCTTGTCCTCTTAGATGAGAGGGAGCGGTCAAATACATGGGAGAAGCAGACCACGCATTCCCTAAAGCGAGGAAGCGTCTGTTCTCTTGCATATGCTTCCAGGCTTGCGTGCAGTGGGTCGGTAAGGAAGGTGGTATTTACCCTCCTGATGCGCTTGGGCATTAGGCCGGGGAGGGTGATCTCCACCATGCCTTCCTTATGGGCAATGCTTATGCCGTGTGCCTGTGCCGTTTTTTCCATAAGCACCGGTTTGGGGATCAGGTTGGCGGCATAGATCAGGTTCCGCAGGGAGCAGGCGATCCGCTCTGCACGCAGGGCTGCATCCATGCTCAGCTCCTCGTAGTTTTTGCCGTAAGTTTCGGTATCCGTGATCCTCATGGCGTGCAGGGTATTCGTCAGTTTCGGTAATTCATCCGCAACCCTCATAAGGCGGGATGATAAAGTTTGTCTGTCCATTAAATAAGATTTACTCCTTGCTGTTTATAGTATTGTACTTTTCCGTCTTTCCCCACCATACAGAAGGCTGAAATGTCAGGAAAGGTAAGAAGGCGCATCTGTTCGGGCCGTTCTACTACTACCAGACGTTTCAAAGTCCCTTTACAGGGGGAGGATAGGGCATGGTTAATAAGTATCTCTTTTTCTTCCGGTACGTGGATGACATCATAGCCCTCCGATTCTGTAAAAAAAGTCAATGCCACCGGAAAATCACTGACAGTATGGTAGATGGTTTCCGGCAGGAAATCAAGCAGTACCCAGAAAGCAGAAAGGATGTCCGGATTCGGTACCGTATCCCTGGAATAAAGAACCAGATCCTTATCAGGCAGCCAGATTAACCTTCCTGCTTTTTGAAGCCGCCGGATTAATGTACGTACTGTAGTCTCCGGAAGCTCCGGATAGAGTTTCCTAAGCTGTCGCAGAGAAAGAGCCTGATATAAATAAAGGAACCGTATTATTTCCACTAAGTGGCTTTCCTGCTGTCGGTTTTTGTATTTCATAAATTCTCCTTTCGTGGAAGCAATGGCGGCGAATACGTACATAATACATACGTTTAAGTATTGTGTCATACCAGTCAGGGATTATATGTAAATGTACGTATTCTGTAAGTATTAGATGGCTTCTGCCACCATCTGGCGCCTCTTCTCCCGTTCTATTAGTTCTTTCAGTTCCTGTCTGTCGGAGGTAATGAGTTCCTTTTCCAGATCCGAAGCCTTGAATTCCACGGTCACGTTATTGTTATTGGTTGAAATCAGTCCGTTACCCCGTTCAAAGTGTGTGACTGCCATAGTTTCCGCTTCGGATAAGTGCAGGATGGACTGGACACGTTGGGCCTCTTCATCCTCCAGGTTCAAGACAATCTTTGTCTTGGAGTTGTTGATGATGCCTTTGCCATACTTCCCGTCCTCCAATGCAAAGAAGTCGTTCAAATCCTGGGTGGCACATATGGCACTTCCACCGTATCCTCTTATTATTTTAAAGATCTCCAGGACGAATTCCGCTGCAAGATGGTTGGAGGCTGCCCCGATCAGCTGCCATGTCTCATCTATATAAATGGCTTTTTCCACGGTGCGGTCTTCCTTTGCTTTATCCCATACAAAGTCCAGGGCTACAAACATGCCGACGGTAAGTAAATCCCCAGTCAGCTCCGAAATATCAAGCACGGTGTATTTGTTGTCCAGATTTACATTCGTTTGCTGGTTAAAAGTAGAAGCGGAGCCGTGTACCAGCCGGTTCATGATGTTTGCAAGCCGTCTGGTATCCTCATTTCTTTTCAGGATGTTAAACACATCCTCCAGGATAGGCATTTCCTTATACCGCTGTGGCTGTGTTGGGTCAACCAGGCTTTCGTTATTATGGGTAATCCCTTTCTGGTTGTATGTCTGTATCAGGGCTTCATCCAATAGCTGCCGTTCTTCGTGGTTCATATCCGGAATCAACAAGGAAAAGAAAATATGGAGCCGTTGTATTTTGGCAGCCAGCTCGGATTTGTCTGTAGCCGGGCCATCAAGGAAGTCGTTGGCGGTGGAATCTACTTTACGGATATCCATGATATTGATGCAGTTCCTGGAGGCCGGTGAAATTTGGATGAACTCACCTCCGATGTTGCTGCAGGCCCGGTGGAATTCATGCCCTTTTAAGGGGGCAATGATAAATACCTGTATATTCTTCCGCCGCATACGCAACGCCATCAATTGCATGGTAAAAGTCTTTCCGGCACCGGAGGTCCCTAAGATTGCCATGTTTGCATTCTTATAGACACGGGAGTTAAAGATATCTACGATAATCAGGGAGTTGTTATGTTTATTAACTCCTAAGAGGATGCCGTTGTCGTCGCACATTTCAAAGCTGGTAAATGGGTAGCAACCTGCCACGCTGTGGGTCAATATATTACGTTTGGATCGTTCAAAAAGCTTCTTTTCCAGGGATACTAATGGTAGGGCGGAGAGGAGGGCCTGTTCTTCCCGGAAGTGGCAAGAAACTGCTTCCATGTCCTGAGATAACAGGAGTTTTTTCATTTCCATGGTACGCCACTCCAGCTCATCAAGGGACTCTGCCGTAATGGTTAGCAGGATATTCATGTAATAGAAATCCTCATTGGTGGCAAGCCCGTCTTTTAAGAAATAACCGGAGCGTATGGCACTGTCCAGGTCATCAAAATCGGAGTTGGTGTCCGATGTATCTTTAATTTTGGAACGGTTGATTCTAAGCTGCTGGCCCAGCTTTTGCTGAATTCTGTCTTTTGGCTGTCGGTCAAAGAATATATCCACATCTATCCCGTCCCCGGCATTAACCATGAGGGATATCCATCCGGCACTGACATGGGAGCGGTAGCCTGTGGATGGGATTAGAAGATAAGTATGGTATACACCGTCCATGATGACATAATTTCCATGGGTATAATCAATGGAATCCGGAGCCATGAATTCGGTGGCTGGGATATGGTCCAGCTCATTTTTCCTACCTGTGCTTAAATATTGTCCGATAACTTCATTTACGCGGACGCTTAAGGGTTTTGCCACACTAGTTTTACGGTTTAAGATACTGTAAAACACTTCGGTTGCCATCTCATCCTCATTATCAGGGGTAAGGATTTCATTGCCACATTGCTGAAGATAGGTTCTGGCTGTACGGACTGCCGTTGCCAGGGCTGAAATAGCATCATTTTCCTCATTACTTCGGTTTGCTGTAAAAGGCTCATATTCAAGGACAATAAAAAAACGCCTGGTAATAGCCTCTTTAGAGCCAATACGGCGTATCAGATTTTCGTAATCCTCCTGTAATGCAAGGCAGCGTTCATCCGTTTCTGTTTTCATTTCTTCCCGTATAGCCTCCAGGTGGAGATTGATGTCAGCCCTTCTTGTGAGGACTTTGAACTGCAGCTTCACCGGGCTTATCTTTAAGTAGCTGACAAAGGAATAGATGATGTTTCTTTGTTCTCTTGCGCTGCGCAGCAGGAAGTTGATAGGCACTACCTCAATAATCTTGACATAACGACGGTCCTTTGTATAAAGGATGCCATTTTCTATTTTTAGAATGGGCAGGTAGGCAGCTGCAGGGTTTATTAGGGAAGGGTCCGAATCTTTTATGGAATCTTTCACAGTATGCTTTTTATTGAAGATTGTTGTATGCTTTCCGGTAGAATGTCCCTCCTGTCTTTTTCCCTTTATCTGTCCGAACTCTTCTGCAAAATCCTCTTTTTTTGCTTTTACCCTCTTTTCCTTCAGCCGCCGGTCAGGATTCTTATGATACCCTTTCTCTGCATTCCCTGTCGTTTCCACATCTTCAGTAACCATGCCGACAATACGGCGATTTTTTAAGTAAATGCAGAAATTGATGGCAAAAGAGGAAAGGCTTTCCCCTCCGATGCCGATGATTGCGAACAGGGCAAGGGGCAGGACGGTCAGGCAGGCAATGATGATTTTGGTTGTCAGGGTAACCGGCAGGTGGAACACCGGTATGCCAACCAGCAGGGATAATACGAATGCCTCTGCGGCATTCCTTAATTTTATTGTTCCGCCGAACAGGGTTCCGGTATCTATAAAATTTGGCGGGATAATATAAATGTCATTTTCTTCTTGTTTTATGGCCATTACGCCCTCCTTTTCATAGCAGAATAATTCCAGCCTATTTTATACTGCAGCCTTTAACCAGCATACGGCCGTCCGCATAAAACGATCCTGTTTGTGTTGTAAATTGGGCGGCAGACAACCTTTCTCTTTGAGGAGGAGGCATCCACCACATAGCCGTTGCCGCAGTAGATGGCAACATGGTCGATATGCAGGTACCGGTTATTGATTTTAAAGCTGTAGAATATCAGGTCTCCCGGAGCCAGGCTGTCATAGCTGACGGCTAAGTTATTCTCTACGATATAGCGTCCCTGGGAGGCGGCAGTATCAGAGCCTTCATAGGATAAATTTATACCTAAAGAGGATAGTACCCAGTATGTAAAGGAACTGCAGTCAAAATAGCCTTCCTGGTTTCTTTTATCTTGGTTGTATGGAGTTCCCAGTGTGGTAAGCGCCAGGTCAACGATTGCATTTCCCGTTTCAAGGTCTGGAAGGAGATCCGGGTTTATTTTCACTTTATAGACAGTTTCATACAGGAACAGGTGTAAATTGGATGTGTATTCATCAGCCTTTGCGAGTTGTTCAGCTGTCAGAAGAAATACGTGTTCCGCATAATAGCTGTCTCCCTCATAATCTATAATGTAATCATAATGGGTGATGGTGACTGTCTGCGTCTCTGTACTGTTCTCATTCACGCTCATGGGAATTTCCTGCTCATATGTGGTGATATTCACATGGTAGGAAAATAAGCTGTCTGTTTTATCTTCCAGTATGCTTTTGAGCTTGGATAGATTAATCTCTTTGTAATTATCCTGGGAAGTACAGAACTGGGAAATGATCAGAGTGCTCTGGAATATGATCATATCTGAAAATTCATCGGTTATGCTGTACTGGGTGTTTTCTCCCAGTTTCCTGGCTTCAGCCTCTATTTTTTCCACCACGGCTTTATATTTTTTCCGTAGTATTTCCTCTACTGCCTGCTCCACTTCGGTAATGTTCTCCGTGATGACATTGTTATCTGTTAGTGACCTGTTCGGTTTATCCTTAGATCCGATACCGCCAAATATCAGTGAAGGCAGCATCAGGATATACAGTACGGGCAGCATTAGCAGAGCGGCGCAGGCGGCAATGATTATCCCTATAAGCTTTCGATTTTCCCATAATCCGGCAGCCAACATCCCATAAGGGCCGGCTGCGGCACCCTTGGTGGCTCCGGCAAGGGCTTTTCCAGCTTTCATGGCTCCTTTAATATTGCCAGCCGCAGATGCAGCCTGGGAAAGGGACGATTTCCCAGAGTTTTGTTTTTCTTCAGCCATTTATGTACGGTCCTTTCCTTTCGTATATTTTTCGTTCTTATTTTAACCTTAAATACGATCCTTTCTTTTCGGCATATCCGGAATCTTCTGCACGATGTTTTCACGGTAGGCGATTTTTCCCTCTCCGGTCATATAAGGGGTACGTTCCACGGCATCTGCTGCATACTGTCTATACCATTTTTGATCGTCAGAAGTAGTAACCGTGTCATAATTTTCGCCGGGAGCCATATACTGCTCTGCGTTATACATGGCAAATGCAGTGCCGTTTGGATGTTCGTCAGAGGTTTCCGTACCGGTAATCCGTCCGCCTCCGATTTCCACATCACGGTAGGAAGGGGCATCAGAAGTCCCTGCCTGTCCCATGTATGATGACAGGGCCTGGGAAGCCTGTGCACCCTGCATGGAGCCGGTATAGTTGATGTTCCCTTTTGCCACGGCAGAGGTGACATTATTGGCAAAAGCTCCTCCTTTTTGCAGGGAGGATTCAAATGCCTTCTGGCTGATGGGATTGCCACCCTGCCTGGTGGCACCCTGGATGGCACTCTGGGTGAGCTGCCTGCTGACAACCCCGGTCAGTCCGCCGGATAAAAAGGAGGAATTGCTTGCTTTAGAAAAATTCCCCCCTATGCTGAAGGAACCTCCGCCGGTGATGTTTTTGGCTGAGGTAATGCCCTTAGCTGCCACCATCAACTCTGCCATCATGGAACCTCCTGTATGTCCTACGTTAATTCCCAGGCTGGACATGAAGCTGTCGATTTTCTGGCTGACTTTCAGGAATGCTATGGCATACAGGAACCAGATAAAAACATTTCCGGTAGCTGTTTCTTTCCCGAATTCATCTACTTCGGCTTCTGTTAAGGCATACACCACAAGTGGATGGTAGAGCATAAGGCTGAAGGATAAGTATATGCCTGTTACGATTCTCTTTCTTTTCATATCTGCCTCCTCTTATAGTGATAATGGGTTCGCTAAAAAGCTGCCTACCATGGAGGTGAACAACCGAAGGCACCAGGCGTTCATGGTGAGCAGAAATATCTGGCCGCCCAGCATCCGGCACCAGTTCTTAAAGATGGCCGAGGTGCTTTGGGAAGCTCCCATGGCGAAAGCAACAGGAGCGGTATAGATGATTACTCCAAGAAGTACATATCGTTCTGCAGCTTCAAGCAGCAGCTTAATGTAGTTCAATGCAAGAATCAGGACAAGAATCAGTGCGATGAGTGCCACGGATCCGTTTGAGCAGACTGCCAGGATAGTTATCATGACCGAATTGAAGTCGGCAAAACTGATGGGCGGCAGGTCGGATGATAAGATCCAGTTGTATGGTGTACCGCCCACAGAAAGTATTAAGCTGGTTATCTGGTCACTGAAATAGGCAAGCAGGATAAATAATATGGAACGTATGCTTAACCTTACCGGATCTTCCGCTTCCACGCCGGCAATCAGGCCGAAGTTCTTAAAAAGCTGCCATACCCAGTTAAGAAGTATCAGTCCTATGGCTGTGGCGACTAAGATACTGTACATGGTTTCAGCTGCAGGGAAATAGCGCAGGAAGGTGTCCATGCTGCAGCCTAATGCGCCAAGGACGGAGGTGGTGACCAGATCCAGTAAATTCATGACCTGCTCTGCAACCCATTCCACTATGCCGTCAAGGATTCCCATGGGTCATTCCTCCTTTCTGTTCGGAACATTTTTTTGATCCTGTTGCACTCCTGCCTGTATCAACCGTTCCATTTCCCGTCACTGAAGAATGGGGTAATGTAAGCTAAGACGAATCCCAGGCTGTTTAAGACTACCCATGTGATGGCAATCCGTTTCAACCATGCCCTGGATTCATCCACGGTTTTTCCAGATTTACTGAAGTTCATCATGAGTAAGGCTGTGGAAGCGGTTACGATGGCGGCAATGGTGGAGATGCCGAGGATTTTGTTATAGACATCCTTCATGATGCTTTCTGCTTGGGTCCACATATCCGAGGCGAGAACCTGGCTGGTATTCAGGATGAAGCAATAGGCGACAAAGGATGCGGTAAACAAGAGCTTTTGGTAGGGTATGCGTGGCTTTTGGGACACAGGGAGCTTTTCCTTGGTTTTTTTAAGTTTTTTTCTTTCTTTCAATGAACTGGCTACCTCCTAATTAAAATTTGGGTAAAGAAAAACCGGTTAACTTTGCAGGTTACCGGTTGAGGATAAAAAATAACACCTGTTGGGTACAGATGTCTTAGTGGATGGAACGTTTATTTGGTTATGGATATAGTTTTGAGCATGACCATTATAACATGGGTAAAATGACGTGTAAATCGCATTTCTGTGCCAATTTGTTTTGTTTTCCTGCCAATATGATGTCAGAATTTTGTTGAATTAAATGGAATAATATGGTACTTTGGTATATAGTACATATTTTACTTACTATGAGTATATTTGTATTGATATTTTGGAAGATACGATGCAATGTAATAAATAGGATTCTTCATAAATGTGAAAGAATTATTTAGGGAAGCAGAGGATAACATTGGAGGTGTTCATTTGAAAATATCAAGGATGATAATAAAAAACTACAGAAATTTAAAGGAAATAGATATTCATTTGGGTGATACAGTAGCATTGATTGGAGAGAATAACAGCGGTAAAAGCAATTTTTTAAAAGCAATAACACTTCCTTTTATAACAGAAGATGCAGGTTTTTATGGAAAGAATTTATCATGGATAGATATTAATGATACAGCAAAAAGTGAGTACTATCAATACATTATTGATAATCAAGTGAAAATAGCGGACGGTACGATTTCCTGTGCCGATTTCATTACGCATTTGCCTGTTGTAATGGTAGAGGTGCATTTAAAACCAGAAAAGACTGAAGGATACTTTGTAAAAGATTTGAGTTTTTCTGTAGAAGATGGGCAGGTGAAGTATGGGCTTAGGTATGAATACAGACCTTCGAAGATTGATGATATATACGGCATTGTAAAAAAGATTTTGTCTGATGAAACTGGGAGTTTAGACTGGCAGTCGATAAGTACAGTAAAGATGAATCTGCTGCCGACAGAGTATTACTCATATTCCGTAAGCGTTCCGGATAAGTGTTCAGTTACCTATGATGCTTTAAAGCTATACAAATATATAGCACTCGAAGCTGAAAGAGATGAGTTTTCAAGAACAAAAGAACGCCTAGGTTCAAAGTCACTGGTTAAACTGTTGCAAATAGGGTTGACAGATGGTGACAAGTTGAAAGTCGAAAAAGAATATAATCATTTTTTTGAGGAACTCAAATCCATTAGTAATATGGATAGTGTAATTAATTGGCAAAACGATTCTGAATTGGCCGATGCAAAGGAGTTCTTTTCGCATATTAGCATACTACCCAATATGCCGCCGATGCAAAGTATATTAAGTAGCGTCCGTTTAGGTTATTCTGATGCGGAACTATCGCTACAAGGACTTGGATATAGAAATCTTATTTTACTTTTGGTATTAATTAATTCATTGGTGAGAAAGCAATTCGATGTTGCCCTGAATGTGCTTACAATAGAAGAACCGGAAGCTCATCTGTGTATCAACAATATTAGGCTTATGGTGAGTTTCCTGAAAATATTTACAGTAAAAAATCTTACCACTCAATTATTCTATTCCACACATAGTACAGAGTTCATAAATAAAATGAATTTGAAAAATGTTGTGGTAATGCATGAGGGGAAAGCGTTTTCTTTTATAGATGAACTAGATGATTCAGCAAGAAATTATCTTGTAAAAAATCCAAATTTGGATTTATTTAAGCTGTTTTTCTCAAAAAAATGTATTTTATTCGAAGGAATCTCGGAAGAGATGCTTCTTCGTGCCTATATAGATTCAAGACAAGAGTTGAGCGATATTGAGGTTCTTTCCTTCCACAAAGGCTTTATTGAGATAATAAAAATCTGGAAGAAAATTAATAATAATACAGGAAATAAGCTAGGAATTATTCGTGATTATGATAATCAAGATAAAGCAAAATTGCAACATGATAAATATGATGGGACAAACATATGTATTAGAACAACTTCCGAGTATACATTAGAGCCGGAGATTGTAAAAACAGAAAATAACTTTACTGTTCTAAAAAAGAGATATGGAGAGGTGTTTGGATGGAAAAATATGACGCCAGACCAAATGGAGATGGCATGGAGAGAAGCGAAGGCCTCAGATATGCTTACTATTTGCAAAGATATTGCAAATGGAGAACTCCCAGATTTAAAGATGCCTAATCATATACAGGAAGTGTTTGATTTTTTTAAATAGAATTTTATGTTTGAGGTGGTGCAAATATGCAGATTAGTATAGCTGGAGCTGGAGCTGGAAAAACTACAACAATGGCAGATGCAATTGTGAAGCTACGTGAGGTTACAAATAAAAATAAGTATATTTTCTGCATCACTTTTACGAATAATGCGGTATCATGCATTGAACGGAAATTGCAGAAATATTATGGGATTATTCCGAGTAATGTTATTGTAAGTACAATCCATTCATTTTTATACAGAGAATTTATCAAACCGTATTACTATTTGTTGTTTGGAAAAAATTATGGGCGGATATCTATAGCGTCCCTGCCACAGAATCCAGGATATAGGAATGCAAAGATAAGACGGTTGGAAGATAGTGATATATTACATCAAACAGTTATTCCTGAAAGAGCAAAGTGGGTTACAGTAAAAAAATCCGATGACAGAAAACCCACGAAGGACAAGCGGAAAATCATAATAAGTGTGTTTAAAGAATATTGCGGTGGAATCTGTATTGATGAGGCACAAGATATTGATTCGGATATGCAGTTAATCATTGAAACACTTCATGTAACGGGAATTCCTCTTATTTTGATGGGAGATTCCAAGCAAGATTTAAAGGGACACAAATGCTTCAAAAATCTTATTGAAAGGTACAAGGACAGTGTTGATTACATAGGAATATGCCATCGTTGCCCTCAAAAACATTTAATACTTTCAAATCTAATCGTGAATAGCCAAGAGAAGCAACATTCTAATAAAGCTGGTGGATATATCAAGATATGGTACGAAAATGATAAATCATGCCGTGAATTGATAAGCGAAGAAAATTTCGACTTGTGTTATATTTCCCAAAAACGTGGGAAATATGAGACACACAATACAGAAACAGTAAAGGAAATCCTTATCTCGCTTTCAGAAGAAATTGAGAGTGAAATGCGTAAGCTTCACCCAGATAAGACCGAACTTATTTTACTTAGGACATCATATTATTACGCAGAGATACTATTGGAAAATTATTATACTACTCATGATAAGGTAAAAGCCATGCGTGATACATTCAAGCATGAAATACTGAGCAAAAAGGCGTATGGCGTCATTATTAATATGCTTTCTGATAACTCAGTTGTTCTGGATGACGAAAAGGTTCTGGTCAATTCCATAGATAGTATTAAGGGTCAAGAAGGCGAAAATTGTCTGTTTATCTTGACATCAGATTTAGCAGCATATCTGTTCGGCGCAAAGACAGAAGATATAATACCTAAAAGCAGACTTTATGTAGCTTTGACCAGATCGCTGAACAAACTCACGATTTTTATCACAGAGGAAGTAGAAGCAAAATATAAAAGAAAGAATATCGTTGATTTCTTTGAGGAAAAATTGAATACTTGAATGCAAATAGTATAAAATTATTTACATGATATCAACTAAGGAAATGCCCAATATGTTTATAAGGACCTAGTATTTGTTGGAATATGTTCTAAAAATGATGAGCTATATCTATATCACATTAATACACGATAAGGGAGCAAGTAATATGTTGGCAATCACAGAAATTCTAATCAAAAATTTTAGGTCAATAGTTAGTCTTACATTATCGACAAAAGATCTAAATATGTTTGTTGGCTTAAATGATGTGGGAAAATCGAATATTCTCAAAGCGTTGAATCTTTTTTTTAATGGTCAAACTGATGAAAATAGCAATTTGAATTTTATTTTAGATTATTCTAAACTTGCTCCAGAACGCTCCAATAAGGCAAAAGAAATTGTCGTACAACTCAAGTTTGAAATACCATCAAATTATAAAGACTCTGGCGAGTTTGTTTGGAAAAAGGTCTGGCGGTCATCAGGAATACATTCTGATTCGCTTAGGGAACATACGTTTTCGCCATATTCCAAGACACCAGTATTATTAAGTAGAATAAATTATACCTATGTACCCGCAACAAAGAGTAATGATTATTTTATGCGATTACTTGGAGACCTTTATTCTTGTATTTCGTCAGATGCTGAAAATGAAATTAATAAAAAAACAACTGAATACGCTGAATCTATTCAGATAGTTACAAAAAGAATTGGTGAGATAATAAAAACCAACATTGGCATTGATAGCACATTAGCAATGCCGCCAAGCCAAGTTGATATTTTTAAATTGCTGACTTTCAGTACAAAAGATGTTAAAAATAATAATGTTTATTTAGAACAACGAGGTGATGGAATCAAATCAAGACATATTCCTGCAATATTAAAATTTATTTCGGAATATAATAACAGTACATATAATATTAAGGGATCTGTCCCAGTAACCACCATGTGGGGGTATGAAGAACCAGAAACAGGTATTGAATTGTCACGATGTTTTGAATTGGCTGATGAGCTATTCAAGTATTCAAAAGAAATCCAGATTTTCGCAACAACACATTCCCCGGCGTTCTATACTTTAGAAGGTGATTTTGGTGTAAAAACATTCTACATATCAAAAGATTTAGTCAGTGGTGAAACTACTAATATTAAGGACTTGTCTACCACAGATATACATAAAGAGATAGGATTAATTCCCTTAATTACACCTATGATAAAGAGTAAAGAAGAAGAGATAAAATCTTTAAAAGCCATTCTTCACGATAACTTTTTAACGGATATACCAACTTTATGTGTTGAAGGAAAGACGGATAGAGAAACCCTTGATTTCATCATAAGTATTAAGTCGTTGAAGCTTAAAAATATGATTGCGGAGAACAAGTTGCGGATTCTTACTAAAGAAGAAGGGTGCGGTACTTCTCGATTAGTTGAATGGGTAAAAGCATGGAAATATGCGGGTTTTACAGCAAAAATCTATGTTCTATTTGACAAAGATGAGGCTGGAATAATTGCGAAAAATGAATTAGATGCTCTTCCTTCAGAATTACGCCCCAAAAATGTAAAATCACAATTTTTTCAGCCATCTGAAGAAATAAAATATATATTTAAGCAAATGTCACATAACAAGGGAGCTTTTTTGTATGAAATGGAGCATTTGTATTCAGTAGGATTCATAAAGTTGTTGAAAGACAGTAGGATGCTTCAGCTACGTAGCGATAGCGAAATAAAGAAGATGTTTACTGAAGAAATTGGAAGAACCGAGACTGTAGATTCATACCTTGACCGAGTTTTTGAAGATATAGATATCAGAGACACAATTGTTACATATAACCCGAACGATAATAAGAAAATTGATATTTTCAATAGAGCAAAAAAGGAATATGAAGTCAACAATGAATCTGATATTTTTAATGGATTTCAATCTACGCTGTATGAGTTAGAAAAATATTTTTGCAACTGAACTGACGGTTATGCTTGCTTTTTAAATGTTTATCATCAGTTTCACATTATGTTTGTAATGGACAGATACATTATAGCAATAATATGTGCTGATTATGGCTATGATTTAAGGAGGATATATGCTTACAGAAAAAACGATATTAATGTTGAACGATATTTATTCGCAAGACGAATATCAGCATAATTACTGCTTGAAAATAAGCGAGATACAACAGAATAGCATTGACGAAGATGAAAAAAAGATAATAGAACTGCTTTGGAAAGTGCAACATCCTTATTTAATGTCTGGAGATATGGCTAATCCTTATGGCCGAATGGTGGAGTCTACAGATGGGAGTACAACAATTAGTATTTATGAATTATCTGATAGTGATTTAATGACTTTGCAATCGTTGGATTTAGAATCGCTGCCTATAATGCTAAAAGCAAGGATATCAGATATCCTCTGGATAATAAAAAAAGATTATCAAATGGCTGTATGCGCTTTTTGGTCGTATATATTACTTGGCAAGCAATATATAGCTAAATCCGAAGGGTTTTATCACGGGGTTGAATACATTGAACGCGCAATGTATATATCGAAGCAAATAGGTAAAAGTAATGCAATTCATAGGCAATGGTTCGATGAAACGGAAAAAATATTAATTGAGATTAGTTCTGGTAATGAAACATGGGTTCCAAATAGACTTATAGGGTTTTTATTACAGTCCACGTATAAGGACTATTGTGTGGAGGCCAAAAAAAACGTATATCTTAATATACTTGAGAAACAGATACAGCATTGGGAGAGTTCATTTGCTAATATAACTTTTATAAAGTATGCTTTTACCACTATTAAAGATATTCTTAAAGGCAATAATGAAAAGCAAAAAGAGTATGATATAAAGTTAGCTTTAATATATAGAAATTTTGTGCAACAATCTGGTCATGTAAACCCTAACGAAGTATATGCTTCAATTGAAATGCTGAACTCAGCCAGAGTAATTTATCATAAATATGCTATGAGCGATGAAGTTAGGGAGATTATTGATATAGTAACACCACTACAACAGAAGGCCCTTGACCTGATGGTACCTATTTCAAATTCGATAGATATTTCTGATTTTGTTGGAGAATTCCCATCCATCCTTGAAGCTCTAAATAAAAATGAAAAACTTGATTTTTTATCAGAAATTACTCTTTTTTATCAAAAAAACAAAGCTATAGAAAGGGTCATTGCAAGAAAAGAACAATCCCCTTTTTCAGATTTATTTGCGACCAATATACTGAATGATAGAGGAGAGGTTGAATTGCAACTTCCCCCACTTTCAGATAATATGGATGTGGTGATTTTACATGCATACCGTGATGTAACACAATATGAATTGCCTTTTTATGCTCATTATTTATCAATTATACTTGCCTATATCAAAAACGACACATGGGAAGAAAGTGATTTGGATTTTCTTTTCAGCGATAATTGGTTAATACCTGAAAATGTGGCAAATACACTTAAAAGAGGCATTATATTAGGTATGTCGGGTGATATCAATGCTGCTGCAAGCTTTTTTCTTTCGTCTGTTGAGCCTATAGTAAGAAATTACGTTAATGTCTGCGGTGGTATCATCACACTTCTCCGTGAAGATGGTACTACAGAACTAAAGACACTGGGTAGCTTACTTAAAGATGAGAAGTTTGTTGAAATATGTGATGAAAACATTTTATTTACACTTGATGCTTTTCTTAACAGCAAGGCTGGCTCAAACGTAAAGAATAATTTCTCACATGGTAGGAATAATTGGCAGAATAATACTGTAGTTAACACGTATCTTTTCTGTCTGATTTTGAAGCTTTGCTACATAGGCTCACAGGAAGGCTGTGCGCGGAATGTCAAACTTAAAAAGAATGCAAAATATATGAAAGCCAGTGAAGTATGGGCGAACAATGCGCATTCTCGTATTTTGGAAGAACCAGAAGAAAAATAGCATTCCTTTAAGCGGTTTTTGTATTAGGAGGAGGCATTTATAGTTTCTCAATTTCACATTATGTTTATAATGTAAAGCTCGGTAAGCGGTTCTGAACGCGTTATAATAGCAATAATGGGAAGTTTGGCTATGTGCTGAGTTGTGCTATATATTAGAGGAATCAAGAAGAAATTGTTAGATAAAAGGCGGTGATACATATGTATTATTCTTACACACAAGAGGAGTTGCGTTCAATTTGCAGAAGCCATATAGAGGCTTTTGAAGTATGGGCTAGGCGAATAATTCATAACAAACTAACAACTGAATATGGAGAGAATTATTTTGAAGCTGATATCGGCAATGGTGAAAAACTGTTAAATAAAGAGCACTATAAGAAATATAATAATATTATTACAAAAAATCCAAGCCGCTGTAAGCGACCAGTTGATGCTTTATTTATCGAATCACTCATTTACATTTTGTGTAAACAGAAACTGTATAAAGCATTATTTAAAGAAATTCTTGATTATTCTTATCCACAAGGTGTTGAAGAAGTAAGAGAATTTTTAGGCAGACTCATCGACCCAAGGAACAGATTGGCACATACAAATTCCATCTCTATTAGGCAAGCTGAACAAATCGTGTGTTATGTAAATGATTTCGTTGATGCCATCAAAGAATACTATATCCGTATCGGAGAAGATAAAATGTGGAACATACCTATTATTATTAAGGCTACAGATTCTTTAGGTAAAGAGTATTACCCAAACGAAGACAAGACTTTTTTTGAAGTCTTTAAAGTGAATAATGTTTTTAGTGTAGGTGATACATATAAGGTTTGGGTGGAAATTGATAATTCGTTTAATGAAGACGCTTATCGCATAGAGTGGCACTTCCTTGATTCAGTTGCTATCCTGAGTTCATCATATGAATGTTGTATAACTTTTAACTTAGCTGACATTTCCGCAAACAAATCTTTAAGTTGTAAGATTATACAAAATAAAGGATGGCACAAACATAATAATTTTGAACATGAAATTGTATTTAGCTTTGATGTATTACCTAGTATGGAATGATTCAAGTAATACAATTATACTCATAACAATTTAGATTAATTGCATATTTTCCATATTAGGAGGTCTCTTAAGCATGACATATAATTCTATTCATAAAATGATAAAGGATGTACTCAAAAAGCAAATTGTAGAAGAAACGAAAAAGGGGACTTCCGAGCAAGAGATACTTAATAAAGTTGAAAAGATTGATTTTACAGCAATGTGTTCTGAGATCAACGGAGTTTATTAAAGATTCTCAATTGCTCATTATGTTTATAACATAGTTAATGGGAATATCGGCTAAATCGACTATAACATGTAGTCAGTAATAGAGTGATAAGGTGACATAGCGACAAACAAGAATTTGAAGGAGATATCTATGGTAGAATTTGACGGTTATCAAGTATTAATATCATTCAAAAATATAGATGAACAATTGGAAAAGGAAGTTCACGGCAAGAATATTCCTAAAACTCAAAGAAAGTGTATTTTTTGTGGGAAAGATACTGCAAAATTTACTAAAGTTGCACATGCAGTTTCAGAAACAGTGGGAAACAAATCACTTATTTCCCACTTCGAATGTGATAAATGCAATGAAGATTTTGGGAAAATGTTTGAAGATAGTCTTGGTAAATATATGCTTCCTTATAAAATTATTACTCAAACATTTGGGAAAAACAAACAATTGATTTCAAAAGATTTTTCTAAAGACGATAGTATATCGTATGACAGTTTTCGCATTCAATTGAATAAAAATAGGCCTATTATTGAAGGGATTGAAACAAAAGGATTAATAATTGAGAAAAAAGATACTGGAATAATAAAAAAAGTCAATGATGGATATGAGATTTCTATACCACGACAACATTATCATCCTTCAGCGGTGTTCTGCTCATTTTTGAAAATGGCATATAGCATTATGCCTTTGGAACTTTACGGACAATTTGTAAAACATATTGTCGTATTACAACAATTAGTATTAGAAGAAAGTATGTACTGCGGTAAAGAAGAAAAAAAGGAAGTTATGAATTCTATGCAAAACTGTGGTTTATATTGTTTTTTTCCAGGAGTAAATCCACTCGGAGGAATTAATGTTATGTTGTGGCAAAAATTAAATCCCAAAGAAAAATCATTTCCACAAATGCTGTTTACGTTAGAAATGAAAAATTTTTCATTTACAATTCCTGTTGTAAGCGATAGTGAACAAGGAAATTATCGGATGCCTAGATTTTCGAGCAATAAAGAAATGCAGTATGGAATTTTGGATTTAACAAAAGAAGAAAAGGAGTTTAAGTGCTTAATGAGTGCAAAAGAAATAGAAATAGAGGATTACTTTTCACATGAGGAGGAACTAAGAAATCATAAGCTTTTAAAAAATGATAATGCCAATAATTGAACAAATTCCAGTTTGTGCGTCTTTGTCCACAAATACAAATAAGCTGGGTATTATCCATATTGATAAGATTTTTTACATGATTTTGAATTGCCCATTATGATTATAATGTAAAGCTCGGTAAGCGGTTCTAAACGCGTTATAATAGCGATAATGGGCAGTTCGGATTTGTGCTGGTTTTGACCTTAATGTTTAGCCCGCGAATTGTCTGCGAGGCAATTTGGGAGATTAGCTTATGAGAATAACATTATATCAATGGTGTATTGAAAATAAACGTGAGCAATTACTAAAAGAGTGGGATCATTCAAAAAATGGTGATGTAACACCACAGACTGTTACGTCTGGGTCTGGATTTAGGGCATGGTGGAAATGTTCAATTTGCGAACGAGAATGGTCTGCTTTTGTTTATCATAGAGTGTACGGGGCAGACTGTACTTGTCAACAAAACATAAAGATAGGGAACAGTAATAGAGCCAAACACGTCGCCAAGTCGGGAAGTCTTACACAAAATAATCCTAAATTAGCGAGTGAATGGAACTATGATAAAAACTATGTGTTGAATCCTGATGAGGTTACATCCGGATCAGGTCAGTTAGTGTGGTGGAAATGCAAAAATGGGCATGAATGGGAAGCTACTGTTAATAGCCGTAATAGGGGAAACGGTTGCCCTTATTGTTCTGGAAGAATAGCGACCAAAGAAACCTCGTTAAAGATAGTCAATCCGATGCTATCATCAGAATGGCATCCAATAAAAAATGGTGATCTAACGCCTTATGATATTTTGCCAAATTCTACAAAATCTACTTGGTGGTTATGCAACTCTGGGCATGAATGGAAAGCAAAAGTTGCGTATAGAAACAACGGGGTTGGTTGCCCCATTTGTCAGGCAGAAAGCAAGACATCTTTTCCCGAACAAGCTATCCTGTTCTATCTTAAACAGTATTTTACAACTGAAAGTAGAGCGACTATTGAAGATTGTGAAATAGATATTTTTTTGAATGAATACAACATTGGTATTGAGTATGATGGAATGTTCTATCATAGCTTTGACAGTAGTCAAAATCGTGAAAAAAGAAAAAATTCAAAACTCCGCAAGGCTGGAATAAGGCTAATTCGAATCAAAGAAGTTAATGTCCCGCAGGAAAATGATTTTGCGAACCTTATGATGTATTGTGTTGTGGATAGAGATCAAAAATACATCTCAAATATAGTTAAGGTACTCATTACTTGGATTTGCAAGATATGCAATCTGGACAATAATTTCCAATTGGATATTGACATTGCTGATGATCGTCAAGCAATATTCGAGCAATATATCCAATCAAAAAAAGAGAATAGTTTGACTTTTCATAATCCTGAAGCTGCTAAACTCTGGGATTATGAAAAAAACTATCCGCTTACTCCAGAAAATATATCCTTTGCAAGCAATAAATTATTCTGGTGGAAATGTAGTCTTGGGCATTCATGGGAGGCAAGTGTTAATGGTATCAATAGAAGACCTAATTGTCCATATTGTTCACGGCAGCGTGTTTCCGAATTGAACTCCTTACAAGCTAAAAATACGACTCTTGCTGGTGAATGGCATTATGAAAAGAACGGAATGATAACGCCATCTGATATCTCTATTAAATCCCACAATAAAGTCTGGTGGAAATGTCCAAATGGTCACGTGTACAAAGCATCGGTAGCAGCAAGAAGCATTGGCAACGACTGTCCCTATTGTTCTCACCATCGCGTCACAAAAGAAACTTCTTTGCAAGCCGTTAATCCAACTTTGGCAGCAGAATGGCATCCTACTAAGAATCAAAAACTAATCCCTAGTGTACTGTATCATTGACATTTGGCATCTGTATATCTTAACCATAAAAGCTAAAATATACAGACACACAGCCAAACGTTACAAGCCATATGTAATGATGGTTGGATATAGAGAAATCAGTTTTACCCTTGCATCGGTTGTCTTAAAGTGCCAAAGTATTTTTGCAACTGAATCATTACGGTCTGTCTCCCATGCAGACAGTTCCTGCCTTAGTTTATCAAGATCGTCTATCCGTCTTGTAAGGCACTGCCTGGTCATAACATTTAATTCAATTTCAGCTATATCTAACCAACTGCCATGTTTTGGTGTGTAATGTATCTCCAGGCGCCTGATGATTCGCCTTGCTTCTGCTGGTGGATATCTTTTATATAACGAGGCCGGTTTATGTGTATTGAGATTGTCCATTACCAATACAATCTTTTCTGCATCCGGATACATGACATCGGAAAGGTATTTGATTTCCTCTGCCCAGTCAGTTGCTGTACGGTGTTCCCTGACACTTACGTGACGTATGCCGCCCAAAGGCTCTGTAAATACAAAAATGCTACAGGTTCCTTCCCTGACATACTCGGAATCAGTTTTTTGGTCATCACCGGGACGCATTGGAAGCGGTTCCCTAGCTTCTCCGAGAAGCTGGTATGGTTTTTCATCCATACACACAACAGGATGTGTTTCTTCATAAGGACGTTCATATACGTCCAGGACATCTTCCATGCAGGCTATGAATTCGGCATTTTCTTTTGGCGGAATGCACCAGTATTCGTTTTTGTGAGGTCGAAGTTTGTTTTTTTTAAAGCCCTTCCGATCGTATCCTTGCTAACTGGAACATCAAGCTCGACCCTGCCCTTTTCCTCCAAAAGACGGAGTGTCCACCGGGAATGCCCTTCCGGGGCTGGACCGCAGGCGATCTCAATCAGCTTTGCTTCCGTACGGCCATCAACCTTACGTCTTGCATTGTCAGAATTGACATTCCGATTCAGGGTTGTAACGGACTCCAGTCCTTCCTCCATATACTGTTTTATAGTATTGGAGACAGTTGCAATACATATTCCGTTGGATTTGGCACTTTGCTCATGTGTAAATGGTTTGCCGTGTGCTTCATCAATATCTAAAAGGATTTGGCACCGGCATATAACTGTCTTGGGGGTTTTCTTCCTTCTAATGATGGAATTTAATTGTTTTACCTCATCATCTGAAAGGATAACATTGTATTTTTTAACTCTTGCCATGGATAACACCGCCGTTTCTTTTATTATACTATAAAACGACTATAAAGTCCATATAAATATGCTAAATATCAATGATACAGTACACTAGTAATGTTTTACCTTATTCGGGAAAAAAAGTCTGGTGGAAGTGTTCTATGGGACACGAATGGCAAGCTACCGTTAGTAATCGCTCATGTGGAAGAAACTGTGCTTATTGCAGCGGTAAAATTCTAACAAAGGAACGAAGTTTGGGAACGTTAAATCCGCAATTAGCCAGAGAATGGCACCCAACAAAAAATGGTGACATCACCTCATACGATGTTAGTTTACATTCAGGAAAAAAGGTATGGTGGATTTGTTCAAAAGGGCATGAGTGGGAAGCTGTAATCAATAGCCGCAGTAAATCGAGTAAAAGTAGTTGCCCAGTATGCGCCCGAGAGCGACAGAAGAATAAATAGGAATTAGGGATGAAATTTGTGATAGTCCAATTTCACAGTATGTTTATAATAAGCCGTTAAAAAGCGAAATAAAAATATCTAATTATGAATGATATGCAACGAGATAATTTTAAGTTTGCAGACACTCTCCTTGGAATGTTTAACTCCATATATGAGTGTCTGCGTTAAATATTCAGTGCCAGCTTATGAATCTGAACTATGTTCCGGAAAAAACTTATTCAAAAGATCCATACAATCCTTGGATGTATACCCCCAAAGAACGGTACTCAATGCCTCAATAGCCAAGGGTCGTTTCCGGTAGTAGGTTCGATAAGAGATATTCGTAATATGCGGCCTCAACTTTTCTATGATTT
>Ga0153948_1000136_pt1 | contig 38304 bp, 30 predicted proteins | sample TSNJ032MetaG_FD_104696 | JGI IMG/M metagenome (GOLD analysis project Ga0153948, IMG submission 104696) | Attine ant fungus gardens microbial communities from New Jersey, USA - TSNJ032 MetaG | ecosystem: Host-associated > Fungi > Mycelium > Unclassified | place: USA: New Jersey, Wharton State... | reverse complement strand
TGAGCCCGAATTTCTACGTGCTCAAGGACTATAATATGAGCGATCTCTACGCGCTCTTCATCGGCCATGTCGGCGACCGCGTTGCTTATGGTGCGGGTGATTTCCAGCAGCCATGGGGCAATGTCGGGACAATGTATCGCTCGGATATCGGTGCGATGCAGAAGCGCTTGCAGGCGCAAGGTTATGACGTCGGCAAGCCGGACGGATTACCTGGCTTCAAGACGCGCCGCTCGATTGGTCTGTGGCAAGCAAAGAACGGCATGGCTTCGACCTGTTTCCCGCAGCCTGAACTGTTGCGTCAAATACGCTGACTGGAATCAGAGCCAATCACATCGGCAATGACCTGCAGCGCTTTTATATTATAATGGCATTTATGTAATAAACTAATGAGACCTTCTGTCCTGCACTTGATTGTTTAAGTAATTTATCTTAATGTTGGGATATATTTGCGATATTATTTTTATATTACGAAGGTAAAATTTGCAGAGCTGTATGGATTTCGCTATATCGGCTGCCGATTCTTTTGCTCACGTTCGTATTATAAACGGAATTGGCATTGGTTTATGCCTTTCCAGAATACTCGTATTTTTATCTTACTTCGTTCAACATCCTGGAAAACATAGGGTTTCTATCCTTCACTTCCTTTGGGTCTTTTATATATTCCTATTCATAATAGAATATTGGTGGGGGTTTCTGAATTACAAATCCGAAATCGGATATGGGCATCTATCATATGTCATAAGTATAATTAACGTATTCGGAATATATTTCTTTTGTGTCATAATGACGCCGTCTGATGTTTCTGAGTATGGCGATTATAAAAATTATTTTCTGACAAAAAGGTATTGGATATTTTTTATCGCTGTCATTATGGATTCTATAAATTTCTTCGACGATTTCTTCATATATAAGCATGGTAATATTTACTATTATTCTTTATTGAATGTATTATTCTATGTAGCCATGTTTTTGTTTATTTATTTCAGATCTATAACCTTTCAGTATCTGTCGATCATTTCTCTCATCGTTATTCAATTCGCTGAATTCCTTTCAGATCTATAACTGCATTCCCATTGAGCGGGTTAATTTTCATCGGTGATAAGCTGCAAGAATGCGCTCAGGGCCTTTGTGCCGTGCCGCTCCTTATGCGTGATAAGTAAAAACTGGCGTTGCGGCAGGGCAAAGTCCGCCTTGACGAGCGTGCCGGCGGTAAGGTGAGGCGCAGCTACCAGTTCGGAGATGGCGGTGACATAATCACCGGAGCGCACTGCCGAACAAATCGCCTCATTGGACGGTAGTTCCAGCGCCACATTCAGCCGCGAGGGGTTATAGCCGCTGGCGCGCATGGCATCTTCGAAAACGCTGCGCGTGCCAGACCCCTGTTCCCGCAAAATCCATTTTCCTTCGAACAAACGGTCCCAAGAAAGGCGGCCTGCGTCGCTCCACGGGTGGTCGGGGCGTGTCACCAGAATAAGCTGATCGGTTGCCACCTTGCTGATGGAAAGCGATGGTGCCTGTACGGAACCTTCTACCAGACCGATATCAGCTGCGCCGTCCTGCGTCGCTTCAGTCACGCTTTCCGTATTGCCCAGTGTCAGGCGCACCTCGATCATCGGGTAGGCGCTGTGAAACTGCGCCAGAAAGGGCGGCAGCCAGTAGCTTGCGATGGTCTGGCTGGCGTGGATCGAGAGAATGCCGCGCTTGCCGCCACCGAATTCAGACAGCATACGTTCGGCAGAACGCGCGCGCGCCAGCGTTGCGCGCGCCTCATCGAGAAACAGACGACCGTCGCCAGTCAGTTCGATGCGGCGACCGATTCGGTTGAACAATGTCGCGCCATAACGTTCTTCGAGATTGCGGATCGCCGAACTGACTGCTGATGGCGTCAAATGTAGCGCCTCGGAGGCGCGGGTCAGATGTTCGCGTTCCGCCACTTCAATGAAAATACGCAGTTGTTCCAGGGTCATAGCATTAACCGTTCGATTTAATAGAACGATTTATGACATATAATGAAATGGATTGAACAGAGAAAATAAGGCATCAAATCGGAATGGAATTCTCTTTCGATATGAAATGCCGATAATGACATACTCAAAAATCCAGAACATCCTCCCCGGACTTGCACTCAGCATCGGTGTCGCCGCAGTTGCCATCGGTCTTGAAAAGATCGAGGCGCATTACGCTGGCAGGGCATGGCTTGAAGCGCTGGTGATTGCAATTCTGCTCGGCACGATGGTGCGCACGTTCCTGCGTCCCGGCAAGCAGTTCAGTAAAGGCATCGGCTTTTCGGCAAAGATGATTCTGGAAATCGCCGTCGTGCTTCTTGGCGCATCCATCAGCGTCAGCGCGGTGATCGCGGCAGGTTCCGGCCTTATTCTTGGCATTGCCTGCGTCGTGGTGGTGGCGATAGCCTTGAGCTATGGCATCGGACGGCTGCTGAAGCTGCCGCATCGTATGGCGGTGCTGGTGGCCTGCGGCAATTCGATTTGCGGCAACTCGGCCATTGCGGCAACGGCGCCGGTCATCGGAGCTGAAAGCGAGGATGTTGCCGCCTCCATCGCGTTCACGGCAATTCTCGGCGTGGTCGTGGTGCTGTGCCTGCCGCTGCTGGTGCCGCTTCTTGGCTTGTCCCATACTCAATATGGTGTGCTCGCAGGGCTGACAGTCTATGCCGTACCGCAGGTGCTGGCTGCGACGGCTCCCGTTGCGACGATTAGTGTGCAGCTCGGCACGCTGGTTAAGCTGGTGCGGGTACTGATGCTCGGCCCGGTTATTCTGGCGTTGGCTGTGCTTGCGGGCAACAAGGATGCGGGTGCAAAGCCGGGATTTTTCCAGCTGGTACCGTGGTTCATCCTGGGCTTTCTTGCGATGATGGCGCTGCACTCACTGCATCTTATTCCGGAAACACTGCTTCCTGGCATTCAATATGCCTCGACGCTCCTCACCATCATTTCGATGGCGGCGCTCGGTCTTGGTGTCGATGTGCGGTCGGTCGCGCAGGCTGGCGGGCGCGTAACGCTGACGGCGGTTCTTTCGCTCTTGTCGCTTGGTGTCATTAGTCTCGGACTGATTCACCTGCTTGGCGTCGTGTGATCGAAACGGCCCTGCCTCAAGGAGAGATCAGGGCCGTTTCCTGAACAGAGGTCAGCTCTCGATCAGAATTTATAAGCAACGCCGAGACGAATATCACTCGAGTTCATCTTCTCGTTGGCCTTGAGACCGGGAACGGCAAGATCAAGATTGCGTTTGCCGAAATCGGTGTAGCGATATTCAAAACGCGTGACGATATTGTCGGTTACCGCATAGTCAACGCCGCCGCCGACGGTCCAACCGGTCTGCGTCTTTGACTGCGAGATGAGCCGCGTTCCCAGAATGTGCGCTTTATCGCCAATATTGCCGAAAGCCGCGCCGCCAGCGATATAAGGCAGGAACCGGTCAAAAGCGTAACCCACACGTGCGCGTGCGGCGCCAGACCAACGCAATCGTGTCTTCGCCGATGCGAGGTCTCCATGGGAGATGGTTTCACCAACCGATGTCCCCGTAAAGTCGCCATCCACGCCCAGAATCACATTTGTTCCGGTGTCAAAATTATAGCCTGCATAGACGCCCCCAAGGAAGCCACCCATGTTGCCCTTGAAGGCAGCTGCCGGGTCCACCAATAATTTCGAAGATGCCCAGCCATAGCCGACCTGTCCGCCAATGTAAGCGCCACTCCAGTTGAAGTTTGTGGCAATCGGCGCGGCTGGCGCCAGAGGTGTTTCCGGAACGATGGCATCCGCTGCGTGGGCGCCAGTGGCCAGTAAAGCTAAAACTCCGGACGCGATAATGGAAATTCTTGCACCCAATATAGTTCTCCTAAATATAGTAAAGCAAATATAAGAAACAATTCGGGATAAATCGGATGAATGAAAGAGTCAATTGAATTTTAGAATTGATTAAAGTATGATAATTCTGAATTTTATTAAATTTCAGAAGTTAAATCCCGCCATAAATTGGGGTATTCTGCATTTATCTCTATCATTATTTGTTTATTCTGGATGAGCTTAAATTCGGAGGCCGGAATACGGGCAAGGGCTGCGTCCGAGGGCGCTCATAGTTGGGGTGGTGTATTGATATTACCAGACCAAGCCCGCGCCTCGCCTGAGCGCAAAGAAAAAGCCCGCCAGAAGGCGGGCTTTTCCGTGTTTACCAGAAGAGAAAAGATTAGTTCTTTTCCTGCTTCTTCAGAGCGGCACCGAGGATGTCGCCGAGCGAAGCGCCGGAGTCGGTCGAACCGTACTGAGCAACAGCTTCTTTTTCTTCAGCGATTTCGAGCGCCTTGATCGAGACCTGCAGCTTGCGGGTCTTCTTGTCGAAAGCGATGACGCGAGCGTCAACCTTCTGACCGACCGTGAAGCGTTCCGGACGCTGTTCTTCGCGATCACGCGAAAGATCCGAGCGGCGGATGAAGCTATCCAGGTCGTGATCGACCAGGCGAACTTCGAGGCCACCATCGGTAACAGCAGTCACTTCGCAGGTTACAACGGCGTTCTTGCGCAGTTCGCCCGAAGCTGCTGCTTCGCCGACCTTGTCGCCGGAAAGCTGCTTGATGCCAAGCGAGATGCGTTCCTTGTCGATGTCGACGTCGAGAACAACAGCCTTGACCACTTCGCCCTTGTTGTACTCTTCGATAACCTGTTCGCCTGGACGGTTCCAGTCGAGATCGGAGAGGTGAACCATGCCGTCAACGTCGCCGTCGAGACCAATGAACAGGCCGAATTCGGTCTTGTTCTTGACTTCGCCTTCAACAACGGTGCCGGTCGGGTACTTCTGAGCGAACGTCGTCCACGGATTGTCGAGGGTCTGCTTGAGGCCCAGCGAGATACGGCGCTTGACCGGATCAACTTCGAGCACAACGACTTCGACTTCCTGAGTGGTGGAGAGAATCTTGCCCGGATGGACATTCTTCTTGGTCCACGACATTTCGGAAACGTGGATGAGGCCTTCGATGCCCGGCTCGATTTCCACGAATGCACCGTAGTCGGTGATGTTCGTGACAGTGCCGGTGATCTTTTTGCCGATCGGGTACTTCGCGCCGATGCCATCCCAAGGATCGCTCTCGAGCTGCTTCATGCCGAGCGAGATACGATGGGTTTCCTGGTTGATGCGGATGATCTGCACCTTGACCGTCTGGCCGATGGTGAGGATTTCCGACGGATGGTTGACGCGGCGCCATGCCATGTCGGTAACGTGCAGGAGACCGTCGATGCCGCCGAGGTCAACGAACGCACCGTAATCGGTGATGTTCTTGACGACGCCTTCAACGACCTGACCTTCTTCAAGGTTCTGGACGATTTCCGAACGCTGTTCCGCACGGCTCTCTTCAAGAACGGTACGACGCGAGACAACGATGTTGCCGCGACGCTTGTCCATCTTGAGGATTTCGAACGGCTGCGGGACGTGCATGAGCGGGGTGACGTCGCGGATCGGACGGATGTCGACCTGCGAACGCGGCAGGAAGGCAACAGCGCCGTCGAGGTCGACGGTGAAACCACCCTTGACCTGATTGAAGATCACGCCGTCGACGCGCTCGCCATTGGCGAACTTCTGCTCGAGCTTGACCCAGCTTTCTTCACGGCGTGCTTTTTCGCGCGAGAGAACAGCTTCGCCGAGAGCGTTTTCGATACGCTCGACGTAAACTTCAACTTCATCGCCCGGCTTCAGCGTGCCGTCTTTGCCCTTTGCGCCGAATTCCTTCAGCGGTACGCGGCCTTCGACCTTCAGACCGGCGTCGATGATCGCCATGTCCTTTTCGATGGCGACGATGCGGCCCTTGACGACATAGCCTTCAGCAAGATCGTTTTGCGCGAAGGATTCTGCCAGCAGGGACTCGAAATCTGCGCGGGAGGGGTTGGATTGAGACATATATACTCCTGATGCATCCGGAAAATTCATCGGATGCGGCGCCGGGGGTTCGTGTTGTACACTGTCCGACCTCGGCTCCGTCTTTGCAGACAACCGGCGCGTGGAACGCGAAGTCAGACTATTCATTATTCGGCATGACCTTTCTCGAAAACCGTTTCGCAGCTTTCGAGGCCATGTTCTATCAGAGCAGCCTATATAGGACTGTTCTGGCATTTTTCCAGCATTTCCGGGGCAAATTCAGGCCAAACAGCCCTAATATGCCTGATCATCATGCCTTGTGACGCGCGAGAGCCTCATCAATGAGGTTTTTCGCCGCCAGAAATGCCGCTTCTATACTCATTTCGCTTGTATCAAGCAAGTGCGCGTCTTCAGCAGGGCGCAGCGGAGAATCAGTACGGTTGGTGTCACGTTCGTCACGCTTCTTCAGATCGGCGAGAATTTCGCCAAGATCGGCAGCACCGCCCTTCGAAACGATTTCGTCAAAACGCCGCTCGGCCCGCACTTCCGGCGAGGCGGTGACGAACAGTTTTATCTCAGCCTTGGGGCAGACCACGGTGCCGATATCGCGACCGTCTAGAACGCTGGCGGGAAGGGCCGCCGCAAAATGGCGCTGGGCTTCGACAAGCGCACGCCGCACGGCTGGCATGACCGCCACCCTGGATGCGGCCTCGCCGATATCGTGCGCGGAAAGCACGGTCTTGTCCATTTCGCGTAAGTCGAGATGACGTGCGGCATCGGCGGCCAGCAATTCATCGTCGAGCGGCAGGTTCTTGTCGAGAAGCGCCTTGGCGACTGCACGATAGGTCAACCCGGTGTCGAGATGCGGTATGCCGTAATGCGTGGCGATGCGCCGGGCAAGGGTTCCCTTGCCCGAGGCTGCCGGTCCGTCGATGGCGACGATGAATGGCTTCATTCGGCTTCGCTCGGCTCGATCTTCGCGCCCATTCCCGTCATGAGGTCCATGAATTCCGGGAAGGAGGTTGCAATCATCGTGCTGTCGTCGACCGTTACAGGCTTTTCGGAAGCTAGACCCATAACGAGGAAGCTCATCGCGATACGGTGATCGAGATGGGTTGCGACGACACCGCCGCCGAGCCCCTTGCCGTCCGGACGGCCGCGAACGGTCAGCGACATCTCGCCTTCCGTGCAATCGACACCATTGACTTCAAGGCCGCGAGCAACAGCCGCGAGACGATCCGATTCCTTGACGCGCAGCTCATCGAGCCCATCCATCACCGTTTCACCTTCAGCAAAACTCGCTGCGATGGCCAGCACCGGATATTCGTCGATCATTGAAGGCGCGCGTTCCGGCGGAACGGTGACGCCCTTCAGCCGGGACGATTTCACGCGCAGATCGGCGACATCTTCACCACCGGCAAGGCGTTCATTGAAGACTTCGATATCCGCGCCCATTTCCTGCAAGGTGAGGATCAGGCCTGTGCGGGTCGGGTTCATCAGAACGTTGCGGATGGTGACATTCGAACCTTCGACCAGCAGTGCCGCTACCAGCGGGAAAGCCGTCGAGGACGGATCGCCCGGAACATCGATGGTCTGGCCGATCAGCTTGCCCTGTCCGGTGATGCGAATATGGCGCACGCCGTCCTTGTCGGTTTCGACGGTCAGGTCAGCGCCAAAGCCTTGCAGCATCTTTTCGGTATGGTCGCGGGTCATGACCGGCTCGATAACCGTCGTGACGCCCGGCGTGTTGAGACCGGCCAGCAGCACTGCCGATTTCACCTGCGCGGACGCCATCGGCACGCGATAGGTGATCGGATTGGCAACGCTCGGTCCAACAAGGGTCAGCGGCATGCGGTCGCCATCGGTCGACTTCACCTGCACGCCCATCTGACGCAGCGGGTCGAGCACGCGGCCCATCGGGCGGCGTGAAAGGGAAGCGTCGCCAATAAAGGCGGTGGTCATGTCATAGGTGCCGACGAGGCCCATGGTCAGGCGCGCACCGGTGCCAGCATTGCCAAAGTCAAGCGGGGCTTCCGGTTCGAGCAGGCAGCCATTGCCGACGCCATTGATGATCCAGACGTCACCGTCTTTCTCGATCCTGGCGCCCATCGCCTGCATGGCGCGACCGGTATTGATGACGTCTTCACCTTCCAGCAGGCCGGTGATGCGGGTCTCGCCCGATGCGAGGCCGCCAAACATGAAAGAGCGGTGGGAAATGGACTTGTCGCCCGGAATGCGAATTTCGCCGGCCAGTGCCTCCGAGCGGCGGGCGACTGCAGGTTTCGGGGAAGCGGAATGGGACATGGATTTTTCACTGTCGCATTTTTGGCGCGAACACGCGCCGGGATTGAGAGATAAGCGGGGCTTCACTAGCATAGTAATAGTGAGCGGTCATCCGCGAATACGCCGCTGACAGGCTGTCGGACGCTGCCATTAGAAAGAGTCTGCGTTATTCGGAGTCTTTCGCTTTGACAAATGCGCCAAATTGCGTTTATGCACCGAACAACACAGTTAAGGCGCGCACCACCCACTTTTCTCGCTATGCAACGGGCTCCGGGGTATAATAAGAACCATAGTGGTGGCCTGAGAAGCTCAGCAGGCGCGTTTTTGAAATGAATTTATGCCCCCCTTATAAAAGTGGCCACGCGCCACGGGCGTAACGGGAATAAAACTCACGAGGCTCAACGTGGCAAAAGCTGAACTTGGTACCAAGCGCATCGACCCGGAAACGGGCAAGAAGTTTTACGATCTGAATCGCGATCCGATCGTTTCGCCTTACACCGGCATCTCCTATCCGCGTTCCTATTTCGACGCGAATGCAGAAGCCCGCGTTGTTGAAGAGGAAGCCGAAGAGGAAGAACTGGATACGGCATTGGAAAAGCCGGATTTCGTTTCTCTCGAGGATGCCGACGACGAAGCAAAGGGCAGCGGCGACGATCTGCCGGATATGGGCGACGACGACGATGACGTCGATCTGGGCGACGACGATGACGACACCTTCCTCGAAGAAGAGGAAGACGAGGACGACGATATGTCGGGTATTCTCGGCGGTGGCGTCGGCGGCGACGACGAAGAAGGCTGATCCTTCGGGAATCGCTTCGAATTTTTGGAATTGCAGACAGGGCAGCCCAGCGGGCTGCCCTTTCTTTTTGGCGTGACAAGGGAGCGCTTTCCACAGCCTCCGGCGGCGGATGCGGGCATTCGGCAAATTATTTTCGCAGATGTGAAAAGAGTTGCGATTTAGCTCTTGATCTTCTGGCAAACGCCATTTAATAAGCCGCCACACCAGACAGCAAGTTCTGTCTGGCCCACCTCGAAAGAGGTCTGATGGGGCCATAGCTCAGCTGGGAGAGCGCCTGCATGGCATGCAGGAGGTCAGCGGTTCGATCCCGCTTGGCTCCACCAAATTTTCCCAATCGAAAACTTCAAAACGCTTTTTGATCAGCAAACTTGCTGTTGGTTCAATTCGGCTTTCGTCGAATTTTTGCAATTAAGTTCATTTCACGCTCGACTTTATCGCAGAAGCAGATACTGACATTGCCTAGTAAGTATTTGTGCGATGTTTTGAAATGAAGAGACTTCCTGATTTCGACGGTCTTCGGTTTTTGTTATGTGCTGGGATCGCATTTTTTCACTATTCTTTTCAGTTCCCCATAGGTAACGAACAGATACATTCTGTTATATTAACTTTTGCTTATTTTACCGATATCTTCTTTGTCCTATCCGGATTGTTTCTGGCGCTTCGTTCCAATTACGACTGGAATCTTGTCCGCTATGCCTCCTTCATTGGCAAGCGGCTTGCGCGAATCTACCCGTTGCATGTGGTCGCGTTTTCGTGCTTCGCGCTGATATCGCTGCTGGCAGCGGCGGGGCTGTTTCACCCATCAACTCCACCCAATATGAACTGGCGAGACGGCCTGGCTCAGTTGCTGCTCGTTCACAGCTGGGGAATGGGGCAGAGCCTTTCCTACAATTATGTCAGCTGGTCGCTCAGCGCGCTTTTCCTGATGTATTTGTGCTTCCCGCTGTTCGACTGGCTCTGCAAGCGCTTTGGCGATTGGATGCTTGTTCTGGTCGTCGCGGCGTTACTCGGCGGCGAATATGCGGCGCGGATGCTGGCGACCCCCTCGCTGACACGGGTGCAGTTTGCCGATCTCGGCGTGCTTCGTGTGCTGCCGTCCTTCCTGTTCGGCATGTGGCTTGCACGACAGCAACACGGCGACTTGCCGAAGACCTTCATCAAACTCGCGCTTGCCACCTGTCTGGTGGTCTTCCTGTTCTATCATCCGGTAAGCGGAATGCCGGACACGGCAACGCTTGAGGGGCCGTGGCGGCTCGTTTTTCTCTATTTCAGCGTCTATGTGCTTTTCGCCGCGTCTCGGCAGAATCTCTACACGCCATTGCAATGGAGCGGCTTCGTGAAGATGTCGCGCTATAGTTTTGGCATTTTCATTCTCCACCCGCTGGTCGGCGGGATCTTTTTCAAAATGTTGCCCGGTAGTTGGGGGCAAACGACATTCAGTGCAATTGTGCTGATCAGTATGGGCGTTCTCGTCAGCATTGCTGCCGCCATCGTCGCATGGCATATGTTTGAAAATCCGGTTCATCGCTGGGCGGTGCGGCGCATCGATATGTGGGCGGACAAGCAGAATGAAAACGCAAGAGTGATGCGCCGACGCGACGCATGAGTCTGAAAAGCATGGACCTGCCAGGAAGTCTATTTTAGAAAACTCTGACGACGCAGCCCGCGACCGGCTATGGCTGCGTCTGTTTCAGGGAGGAATGATGAGCACCGAGGCAGTTTCCACGCAGTTTCCGCACGACCATCCGCTATGGCAGCCAGATGCGCAGCGCATCGCAGCCAGCACGCTGGAGCAATTTCGTATTCGCGCCGAACAGCGCACCGGCCTTGATCTGTCGGATTATGCGGCATTGCATCGTTGGTCGGTGGAAGATCGCGCGGGATTCTGGACGCTCATCTGGGATTTCTGTGGCGTTATCGGTGAGCGCGGCCAAACGGCTCTTGTCGACAAGGGACACATGCGCGAGGCGAAATTCTTCCCCGAAGCGCGTCTCAATTTCGCAGAGAATCTTCTCCGCCAGCAGGGGCATGAAGACGCCATCGTGTTTCGCGGCGAGGACAAGGTCGAGCGCCGCCTGAGCTGGAATGAACTTCACGCGCTGGTTTCCAAGCTCCAGCAATTCATGCTGTCGGAAGGTGTTGAACCCGGCGACCGCGTTGCGGGCATGATGCCCAATATGCCGGAAGCGGTTGCGCTAATGCTGGCTGCAAGCTCCATCGGTGCCGTCTGGTCGTCGTGCTCGCCGGATTTCGGCGTACAGGGTGTACTCGACCGTTTCGGCCAGATCGAGCCAAAACTGTTCTTTGCCTGCGATGGCTATTGGTACAATGGCAAACGCATCGACGTGGCCGACAAGGTTGCGCAGGTGACAGTAAAGCTGCCGGGACTGCGAAAGTCAGTGATCGTGTCCTATCTGGGCGAAGCGGAAGCCGTCGCCCAGAAAGCCGAAAAGGGCGTTGCGCTTGACGAAGCACTGAGCGCCTTTGCCGCCAAGCCGGTGGAATTCACGCGTCTGCCTTTCGATCACCCGATCTATATTCTGTTTTCTTCCGGCACGACCGGCATTCCGAAATGCATCGTCCACCGCGCCGGTGGGGTACTGCTGCAGCATCTGAAGGAACAGCAGCTCCATGCGGATATCCGCGAAGGCGACAAGTTCTTCTATTTCACCACATGCGGCTGGATGATGTGGAACTGGCTTGCCTCTGGCATCGGTTCAGGAGCCACATTGCTGCTCTATGACGGCTCGCCTTTCTATCCCGATGGCAATGTGCTGTTCGATTATGCCGCTGCCGAAGGCATGACCTATTTCGGCACGTCGGCGAAATTTATCGATGCCGTGCTGAAAGCCGGACTGAAGCCCGGAGAGACACACGATCTCTCTGCGCTGCGCACCGTTTCGTCCACCGGCTCGCCCTTGTCGCCGGAGGGCTTTGCCTTCGTTTATGACGCGATCAAGCCGGATGTACATCTTGCATCCATTTCCGGCGGAACGGATATCGTATCCTGCTTCGTGCTGGGCGTGCCGACCGAGCCGGTATGGCTGGGCGAAATTCAGGGCGCGGGCCTCGGCATGGCTGTCGATGTCTGGAACGATGACGGCCAGCCGGTGCGCATGCAGAAAGGCGAACTGGTCTGCACAAAGGCGTTTCCATGCATGCCGCTGCAATTCTGGAACGATCTGGATGGAGCGAAGTATCAAGCAGCCTATTTCGAGCGCTTCGACAATATCTGGTGCCATGGCGATTTTGCCGAATGGACCGAGCATGACGGCATCGTCATCCATGGCCGTTCGGACGCAACGCTGAACCCCGGCGGCGTGCGTATCGGTACGGCGGAAATCTACAACCAGGTTGAACAAATGCCGGAGATCGCCGAGGCGCTCTGCATCGGTCAGGACTGGGACAAGGATGTCCGGGTTGTGCTCTTCGTGCGTCTTGCCCAAGGTGTGACGCTTGATGACGATCTGAAGGCACGGATCAAGACCAAGATCCGCACCGGCGCAACGCCGCGCCATGTCCCGGCAAAGATCGTTGCGGTTGCGGATATTCCGCGCACCAAATCCGGCAAGATCGTTGAGCTTGCCGTTCGCGATATCGTGCATGGCCGTGACGTGAAAAACCGTGAGGCGCTGGCCAATCCGGAAGCTCTGGAGCTTTATCGGGATGTTGCCGAGCTTCAGGAAGATTGATCTGATCGACCTCCAACTGCTTGGAATTGCCGGATAACATGCGCAATAAAATTTCGTTATCCGGCAATAAATAGCCACAGAACGCCGCGTAAAGCCATTGCCTATTTGGCCGCCACGGGACACTCTGACCAAACATAACCGTCTTGCGAAAGGCGGATACCGGGCAGAACTTGTGGAGGACGAGTATGTTTGCTTCGGGCATGAATTTCGGTCTTGGCGAGGAGATCGAAGCCCTTCGTGATACTGTGCGCCGTTTCGCTGAAAGCCGCATTGCGCCGCTTGCCGCCGAAACCGACCGCAATAACGCATTTCCCATGCATCTGTGGCGTGAACTGGGTGAGCTTGGTGTGCTCGGCATCACCGCGCCGGAAGAATATGGCGGCGCGGGTCTGGGTTATCTTGCCCATTGCGTGGCCATGGAAGAGATCAGCCGCGCCTCGGCCTCGATTGGCCTCAGCTATGGCGCGCATTCCAATCTCTGCGTCAATCAGCTCAAGCGCAACGGTTCGCCCGAACAGCGCGCGAAATATCTCCCAAAGCTCATTTCCGGCGAACATGTCGGCGCGCTTGCCATGTCTGAGCCGGGGGCCGGTTCCGACGTTGTTTCGATGAAACTTCGCGCTGAAAAGCGGGGCGACAGATATGTTCTTAACGGCAACAAAATGTGGATCACCAACGGCCCGGACGCGGATGTGCTGGTGGTCTACGCCAAGACCGATCCGGCGGCTGGTTCGCGCGGGATCAGCACCTTCATTGTCGAAAAAGGTTTTGCGGGTTTTTCGACAGCGCAAAAGCTCGACAAGCTAGGCATGCGCGGTTCCAACACCTGCGAGCTGGTGTTCGAAAATTGCGAGGTTCCGGCTGAAAATCTGCTGGGCGAGGTCGGCAAGGGCGTCAATGTGCTGATGTCCGGTCTCGACTATGAACGCGTGGTGCTGGCGGGCGGCCCGCTCGGCATCATGGCGGCCTGTCTTGATGTCGTGGTGCCTTATGTGCATGAGCGCAAGCAGTTCGATCAGCCGATTGGCGAGTTCCAGCTTATGCAGGGTAAGCTTGCCGACATGTATGTGACCTTCAACGCCTCGCGCGCCTATACTTATGCAGTGGCGGCGGCCTGCGACCGGGGTGAGACGACGCGCAAGGATGCGGCTGGCTGCATTCTCTATACTGCGGAAAATGCGACCCAGATGGCCTTGCAGGCCATCCAGTCGCTGGGCGGTAACGGCTATATCAATGATTATCCCACCGGGCGTCTGCTGCGCGACGCCAAGCTTTACGAAATCGGTGCAGGCACGTCGGAAATCCGGCGTATGCTGATCGGACGGGAATTGTTTCAGGAGACCCGTTAATGCCGGTTCTGAAATCCGAGATATCGACGCGCGGCACTACCTATCAGGCCAACCGCAAAGCCATGCTTGAGGCCATCGATATCGTGGCCGAGGCGTCTCGCCTTGCCATTGATGGCGGCGGTGAGAAAGCGCGCGAACGTCACATTTCTCGCGGCAAACTGCTTCCCCGTGACCGCGTTGCGCAATTGCTCGATCCGGGTTCGCCCTTTCTGGAAGTTGGATTGACGGCGGGGCACGGCATGTATGGTGGCGCAGCTCCGTCCGGCGGCATCATCACCGGCATCGGGCGCGTATCGGGTCGTGAATGCATGATCGTCTGTAACGATGCGACGGTGAAGGGCGGCACCTATTATCCGGTGACGGTGAAAAAGCATCTGCGCGCGCAGGAGATTGCGGGCGAAAATCGCTTGCCCTGCATTTATCTGGTTGATTCCGGCGGGGCCAATCTTCCCAATCAGGACGAGGTATTCCCGGATCGCGACCATTTCGGGCGCATCTTTTATAATCAGGCGCAGATGTCAGCAGCGGGTATTCCGCAGGTCGCCGTGGTCATGGGGTCATGCACCGCAGGCGGCGCTTATGTGCCCGCCATGAGCGACGAGACGGTGATCGTGCGCAATCAGGGCACGATCTTTCTGGCAGGTCCGCCGCTGGTGAAGGCCGCAACCGGAGAAGTGGTGACGGCGGAAGATCTCGGCGGCGGCGATGTGCATACAAGGCTGTCCGGCGTGGCCGATCATCTGGCCAATGACGACGCCCATGCCTTGCAGATTGCGCGCGCCATCGCAGCCAATCTCAACAGTGAAAAACGCTCCTTCATTCCGAAGGGTGAGGGGGCCGCTCCGCTCTACGATCCGGAAGAACTGCTCGGCGTGGTTTCCGCCGATACGCGCATTCCCTATGATGTGCGCGAAGTGATCGCACGGCTGGTCGACGGCTCGGATTTCGATGAGTTCAAGGCGCGATACGGCGCTACGCTGGTTTGCGGCTTTGCCAGCCTCTACGGCATGCCGGTCGGGATTATCGCCAATAATGGCGTGCTGTTTTCCGAAGCGGCAACCAAGGGCGCGCATTTCATCGAGCTTTGCTGCCAGCGCAATATTCCGCTGGTGTTTCTGCAAAATATCACCGGCTTCATGGTCGGGCGCAAATATGAGGCCGAAGGCATCGCCAAGCACGGGGCAAAGCTGGTGACGGCGGTGGCGACGGCCAATGTGCCGAAGCTCACCATGCTGATTGGCGCATCCTATGGCGCGGGCAATTACGGCATGGCGGGGCGGGCCTATTCGCCGCGCTTCCTGTGGACCTGGCCGAACAGCCGCATTGCGGTGATGGGCGGCGAACAGGCGGCAGGCGTACTGGCAACCGTCAAGCGCGACGGGATCGAACGCACCGGCGGAACATGGTCGGCAGAAGAGGAAGCGGAGTTCAAGCGCCCGACGCTCGAAATGTTCGAGCGCCAGAGCCACCCGCTCTATGCCTCTGCGCGACTTTGGGACGATGGTGTCATCGATCCGCGTAAGTGCCGCGAAGTGCTGGGACTGTCGCTTTCCGCAACGCTGAACGCGCCGGTAGAGCCGACGCGGTTCGGCTTGTTCAGAATGTAGGGAGGTAATCAGATGTTTGGGAAAATACTGATTGCCAATCGCGGAGAAATTGCCTGCCGGGTCATTCGCACGGCGCGTGAATTCGGTATCGCCACTGTGGCGATCTATTCGGATGCGGATGCCAATGCGCTGCATGTGGAAATGGCCGATGAGGCCGTCCGCGTCGGCCCGGCGCTTTCGGCGCAAAGCTATCTCAATATTGAGGCGATTATCAAAGCCGCGCTTGAAACCGGCGCGGAGGCGATCCATCCGGGCTATGGCTTTCTCTCGGAAAATGCCGGTTTTGTGGATGCCGTCGAGGCGGCGGGTCTCACCTTCATAGGCCCATCGGCGAAAGCCATCCGCGCCATGGGGCTGAAGGATGCTGCCAAGGCGTTGATGGAAAAGGCCGGTGTGCCGGTCGTTCCGGGCTATCACGGTGACAATCAGGATGGCGCTTTCCTCAAAAGCGAGGCGGATCGGATCGGCTATCCCGTGCTGATCAAGGCGCGGGCTGGCGGCGGCGGCAAGGGTATGCGTCGTGTCGATCAGACGGCGGATTTCGCAGCGGCGCTGGACAGTGCACGTCGCGAGGCCGAAGCGTCGTTCGGCGACAGCGCCGTGCTGGTGGAAAAATATATGACCAAGCCGCGCCATATCGAGGTGCAGGTCTTCGGCGATGATCACGGCAATGCGGTGCATCTTTTCGAGCGCGATTGTTCGCTGCAACGCCGCCACCAGAAGGTGATCGAGGAAGCGCCAGCGCCCGGCATGACGCCGGATATGCGTGCGGTCATGGGTGAAGCGGCGGTGAAGGCGGCCTTGGCCATTGGCTATTCCGGCGCAGGCACGGTGGAGTTCATCGCCGATGTTTCGGAAGGGCTGCGGCCTGACCGGTTCTTCTTCATGGAAATGAACACGCGCTTGCAGGTGGAACATCCGGTGACGGAGGCGATCACCGGCCTCGATCTGGTCGAGTGGCAATTGCGCGTTGCGTCGGGCGAAGCCTTGCCGAAGCGGCAGGACGAACTCGCCATCCATGGCTGGGCCTTCGAGGCGCGTCTTTACGCCGAGGACCCAGCCCGCGACTTCCTGCCTGCGACAGGCAAGCTTGCGCTATTTGCTCCGCCGGAACAGGTGCGCACCGATTCCGGCGTGCGGTCCGGCGATACGATCACACCGTTCTACGATCCGATGATCGCGAAGATCATTGTCCATGGCAGCAATCGCGACGAAGCGCTGAACCGGCTGGATACGGCGCTAAGCAAGACCCGCATTGCCGGTCTCGTCACCAATCGCCAGTTTCTGTCGGCACTCTGCAAGCTGGGTGCTTTTCGCAGCGGCGATGTCGATACCGGGCTGATTGCGCGGGAAGCGGCACATTTGTTTGCCGATGAGCGGCCCTCGGAAATCGCCTTTGCACTGGCGGCATTGACGGCGCTCGATCTTTTGGATGCGCCAGCAAAGGGTGATCCATGGACCAGCCTGCGCGGCTTCCGTCTGTGGGGCGATGCATCGCGGTCGGTCACGCTGGATCATCAGGGTGATCGCCGGACGATCCGCTTCACGATCGATGATCAGGGGCGTTTCGGCTTCGACTTCGGCTTGGTCGAAATCCGCAGTCACGAAAACGGTGTGGTTCGGTTCAACCTGGATGGCGGCGTGTCGCAAGCATCCGCTGTGCGGATCGGGCAGGATGTGACGGTGCAGTTCGACGGGCGCGACACCATATTTCATCATGTGCAGTCTGCCGGGGCGGAAGACGATGTCGCCACCGAAAGCCGCATTCTGGCGCCGATGCCGGGACTGGTTCGTCTTGTATCCGCCGTGGAGGGCGCAAGCGTCGCCAAAGGCGATCCGCTGGTGACGATGGAGGCGATGAAGATGGAACTGTCACTGACCGCGCCGCGCGACGGCAAGGTTGCGACGGTGACGGTCGCAGCGGGCGATCAGATCAATGAAGGCGCGCTGCTTGTCGAACTCGAGTATGATCCCGAAAAGTGGGAACCGGTTTTCGGAGAAGATCATACTCAAACAAAAAATAGAGCGGGATAATGAGCGGTTTACGATATCCCGCTCGGGAGGACGACCATGGCTGACCATGTCGAAATCGTTGAAATGGCGGCACGCGACGGGCTGCAAAACGAGAAGCGCTTTGTGCCGACGGCTGACAAGATCGCGCTGATCGATCGTCTGTCCGGTTGCGGTTATGCCCGCATCGAGGCGACGAGTTTTGTCAGCCCGAAATGGGTGCCGCAACTGGCCGATGCGGCAGAGGTGATGGCCGGTATTCGTCGCGCCGACAGCGTGCGCTATTCGGTGCTCGTACCGAACATGAAGGGCTATGAGGCTGCTGCTGCGGCCAATGTCGATGAGGTTGCGGTTTTCATTTCCGCTTCGGAAGGCTTTTCCAAGGCCAATATCAACTGCACGATTGCTGAGAGCATTGAGCGTCTGTCGCCGGTTATCGGTGCTGCGATCAATGACGGTCTGGCGATACGCGGCTATGTCAGCTGCGTCGTCGAATGCCCCTATGACGGGCCGACTGCGCCGCAGGTCGTTGCCGATGTCACCGAGCAACTGTTCTCGCTCGGCTGCCATGAGGTAAGCCTTGGCGACACGATTGGGCGCGGAACTCCGGACAAGGTCGCGGCCATGCTGGATGCGGTGCTTGCCATTGCGCCTGCGCATAGTCTGGCGGGCCATTATCACGACACGGGCGGTCGTGCGCTCGACAATATCCGTGTCAGTCTGGAAAAGGGCTTGCGGGTATTCGATGCGTCGGTCGGCGGTCTGGGCGGATGCCCGTTTGCACCGGGCGCCAAGGGTAATGTCGATACCGTTTCCGTTGTCGAAATGCTGCATGAAATGGGTTTTGAAACCGGGCTTGATCTGGACAAGCTACGGTCGGCGGCATTGTTCGCGCAGGCACTGCGTCAGGATAAAGCTGCATGAGCGACTTTGAGACCATCGATGTTTCAATTGACGCGCGCGGCGTTGCAACGCTGACGCTGAACCGGCCTGAGCAGCACAATGTGCTGTCCGGCCTGATGATCGATGAACTGACCACCGCGACGCTGCATCTGGCCGATGATGCTGCGGTCAGGATTGTCGTCCTGACGGGCGCGGGTAAAAGCTTTTGCGCGGGCGGCGATCTGGGCTGGATGCAGGCGCAGGTGAATGCCAGCCGTGCGCAGCGGATTGAAGAAGCGCGCAAGCTCGCTTTGATGCTGAAGGCGCTCCGCGATATGCCAAAGCCGCTGATCGGGCGCGTCAACGGTCAGGCCTATGGCGGCGGTATCGGCCTTATCAGCGTTTGTGATGCCGCCATCGGCGTCGCTGGCGTGCGCTTTGGGTTGACCGAGACAAAGCTTGGTCTGATACCTGCAACCATTAGCCCCTATGTCGTGGCGCGCATCGGGCAGGCGAATGCCCTGCGCACATTTACCTCTGCCAGATTGTTCGACACGCAGGAGGCAATGCGCATCGGCCTGCTGCATGACATGGTCGAACCCGAACAGCTGGACGCGGCGGTGGAAGCGGAAATCAAACCGTATTTTTCCACCGCACCGGCAGCAGTTGCGGCGTCGAAACGGCTCGTTCATGCGCTGGTCGCGCCGATTGACGAAGCCGTCATCGATATGACGCTGACCCGTCTTGCCGACACTTGGGAAACACCGGAGGCCGCGGAAGGGATCGCGGCCTTTTTTGCGAAACAATCACCATCATGGAAGGGAGGGAACGCATAAAAGGGAGGAGCCGATTTTCGTTGTAATTGTGGATACTTGGCCCCTTGCAATCGAAAGCCGGAAATGCATTCTTAGCACATCACGAAAGCGGCTCCCGTTTTGGAGCAGTTTTCCGAAACCGCCGAGGCTGTTTTGGATAATATTATGGCTCCAGTCCCTTTTTGGGTGCGGTGCGGCGCGCTTTTGGATCGACCCTTTGAAATCGTAAGATGAAACAAAAGGGAGGGCCCGGCAATTCGGCAGCATATGAGCGCTGAGAATTGACCGGATGGGTTGCCATCATGGGTTAGATGAGGGCGCGTCCCTGGACGGCGCCCCACCAAAGGAGAAAAAGAATGAACCTGAAACTTCTGTCCAGTGTAGCTTTCGCAGCTACACTCGGTTTTGCCAGCGCCGCTTATGCGGATATCACCATCGGCGTTGTTGCACCGCTGACGGGTCCGGTTGCCGCTTTCGGCGATCAGGTGAAGAAGGGCGCAGAAACCGCTGCCGAAGTCATCAACAAGGCTGGCGGCATCAAGGGCGAGAAAATCGTTCTGAAGTTCGCCGACGATGCCGGTGAGCCGAAGCAGGGCGTTTCCGCCGCCAACCAGATTGTCGGCGACGGCATCAAGTTTGTCGTTGGTCCGGTCACGACCGGCGTTGCCATTCCAGTATCCGACGTTTTCTCGGAAAACGGCGTTCTGATGGTCACCCCGACCGCTACTGGCCCGGACCTGACCGCACGCAAGCTGGAAAACGTGTTCCGCACCTGCGGCCGTGACGACCAGCAGGCTGAAGTCATGGCTGATTTTGTCCTGAAAACCATGAAGGACAAGAAGGTCGCCGTGATCCACGATAAGGGCGCTTACGGCAAGGGTCTGGCCGACGCTTTCAAGGCTGCGATCAACAAGGGCGGCATTACGGAAGTTCATTACGACTCCGTCACGCCGGGCGACAAGGATTTCAGCGCACTGGTTACCAAGCTGAAGTCGGCTGGCGCTGAAGTCGTTTACTTCGGCGGCTACCATGCTGAAGGCGGTCTGCTGTCGCGTCAGCTGCATGACGCTGGCATGCAGGCACTGGTTCTCGGCGGCGAAGGCCTGTCCAACACCGAATATTGGGCAATCGGCGGCACCAACGCACAGGGCACGCTCTTCACCAACGCCAAGGACGCCACGAAGAACCCGGCTTCCAAGGACGCTATCGAAGCGCTCAAGGCCAAGGGCATCCCGGCTGAAGCGTTCACCATGAACGCCTATGCTGCTGTTGAAGTCATCAAGGCTGGCATCGAAGCCGCTGGTTCGGCTGATGATTCGGCTGCTGTTGCCAAGGCTCTGCATGACGGCAAGCCGATCGAAACCGCAATCGGCACGCTGACCTATGGCGAAAACGGCGACCTTAGCTCGCCGAGCTTCGATATCTTCAAGTGGGATGACGGCAAGATCGTCGGCCTCGAATAAGACTTTATCGAGCAAATAAGAAAACGCCGGGCTTGTCCCGGCGTTTTTGTATTCAGGATCTGGTTAAACGGCGAACCGTCAGGAATCGGGAAATCCGAGGGCCGGTTCCAGCTCTTCGAAAGTGTCTTCCATCGCGTGGGTTGGGCTGCCCGGAAAACCGAAATGCCCATAGGCAATCGACATCTGCTGTTCCGCCTTGCGTTCACCGCCCTTGGAGACGGCTGCCACATAAAGCGCCGCAGCAAGACCTGTGCGATCCGAACCTGACTTGCAATGAATGAGGATCGGCTTTTCTGCGCTCTGCATCAGCGCAATCAATTCCCGCGCGCGTTGGGGCGTCAGTCGTTTGCTGGCCGACATTTCAAAATCAACATGCTGGATGCCAAGAGCATCGGAGGTTTCGACTTCCTTGTCGTACCAGGGAGAACCGGTTTCGGGGCCGCGCAGATTGATGATGGTCTTGATGCCATAGGCTTTTTGCAGCGCCGCAATTCGCGCCGGATCGGGCTGATTTGAGCGGTAGGCCTGTCCCGGCACTATCGCGTGGACATTGCCGTTATACTGGATCGTATAGAGATAACCGCCCAAAAGACTTGCGCTCACCAAAGCAGCGAGGCCACCAAGTTTGGTGCTGTTGAACGACCAACGGGCGTATGTTTTGAAAAAAGTCATGTGAACGCTTTAAAAGAGTTTTATGAAATAAATACCATCGCCAGTTTTTGCTTGGCTTTGTCGAAACATAGAGTAAGAATGAGACTTATTCTTGTTCGGTCGGACTATATTCTGATCGTGTTTTTTACAGCGTACGTTTCATAATTCATATTGGGCGACGGCGATGAGCCGTCAGGGGTAATATTAGCGTCAGTTGCGTGGTGTCAGTCAAAGTTGCGTAAGTTTTCCGTGGCTTAAGCCTCGGTTAACCATAAGTGTCTAGTCTGAAATCATGATGAGCTGGGGCAGATAGCGGAGCAGGTTTATGCAGCGCTACAGATTTGACGATAAAATGATTCTGACGGAAGCGATTGTCGAGCTTCTCAACCGTGGTGTTGAGCGCGATGATCTTGATCTGGTCTTGAGCCGGATTGGTCCGGTCGATCTCGACTTGATGCATCAGTGTCTGGTCGAGGTTTGGAACTATAATCATCCGGAATATGCCGAAACGGCGATGGCGGCCTGATATCAGGCGGCTTGCCTCGGGAGGTGATTTTCTACCTGATGGTAGAAATCTCCGGGATGTCACAAACTTGAAACGGAGAGGGCCTATATCTACCTCCGTATCGGGAATTCACTTGGGAAGACGACCGCGGATGAACCGGCGTCAACTCAGGTGAAAGCGGAAGGTCGGGTTCATCCCGGCCTTTTTCGTTTTTGAGCACTCTTGTCGTTGGCGTTTTTGCTTTTCCGTCCGGTGCAAACTGGCGTAAGAAACACTGTTTCCAAACAGCGGTGAACCTCATGATACGTCATATTGTTCTTATCAAGTTCAAGCCGGAACTCGACGGCGCAGCCATTGATCAGGCGCTGGCTTCGGTCGTTGCTCTCAAGGGCAAGATCGACGGCATCATTTCTGTCACGACTGGCACCAACAACAGCCCCGAAGGACTGGAAAAAGGCTTTCGCCACGGCTTTGTGGTGGATTTTACCGATGCTGCGGCACGCGATGCCTATCTCCCGCATCCAGAACACGTGAAGGTTGGCACAGGTCTCGTCGAAGCCGCCGAAGGCGGTCTTGATGGCATTCTAGTCTTCGATTACGAAATTGAGAGCGCATCCCGAAAAGTGTGAAACGGTTTTCGGACAAGATGCGCGTCATGACAAACTGTTAGAGCGCCGATCTGATCCAATCAGATTGAAACGCGCTCTCAGCAATAGCTTATAACAGAAGACCGCCGACACCCATGCGGGACAGGTCTGTCGAACTGAGGTCCATGCCTGCCATCAGGCGGTCGAGCACCCAGTCGAGGCTGTTTTCCCGCATGCTGCGGGCGGAACCGGGCGCGGCGACGATATATTTTTCGTCGCGCTTTCCCAGCACAAGCAGATTACCGGGATCGACCGGCATGCCCACGCGCAGAATTTGTCCGCCGCTTCGCAGGATTGAGCGCGGCACGATGTCGGTGGCGTCGGCAACTGCCGATGCACTGAAAATCACGAGGATATCGCAGCTGTTGCTGAGGTCCGCTATGGCGCTGCCGAGCGCTTCCGTCTCGTGGATGACGCGTTTTTCCGCGACCAATGTACCGCCGTTGCGCGCCGCGCGTTTTTCCATCAGCTCACGCGTCTTGTCGAGTACGGTTTCGCGGATCGAGGGGAGGCGCGACTGGATCAGGCCGATACGCAGAGGACGAAACGCCTTGACCTCCATCGCCCGGTTTCCAAGGAGCAGGGGGCATATGTCGTCAATCAGGCTCTTCGGTAGGGCAAAGGGAATGATCTTGACGGTCGCGACCATCTGGCCCGCTTCCACACGCATATGATTGCGTATCGTCGCAAGAGAAATGCGCGCATCATGCGCATTGACGGCGTCGATACGGGACGCATCGACGCAAAAGACACCATCTTCACTGGCGAACAGGTTGATGCGTCCGGTGGTCGCTGCGCCGGTACGGATCGTGCAGGAGGCGAGGGTGGCCCCGATTGCCTGAGCGGCTTCATCTTCGCCGATATCGCCCGGTTCGAAACGGGCAGCGAGAACGCTTGTGAGGCCCGCTTGTTGCAAGGCTGCGCAATAATCGCTGTTCAGCACGGTCCCCTTGCGCAGGACGAGCGCACCTGCCGTTACCGCATAGGCGAGTACGGCGCCTTCGGCTTCATCGAGCGGCAAGTCTGCGAAAATCATGGGGCCCCTTTCTCACTATCCAGATTGTCTTAGTCGCGGCTTGGCGACTTCACAATGTTGTTTGTTGTCTCGCCGCAGGGTGGAAAAGCCGGATTTTATCCATTGGTCGCACTTGCACGCGCGGAGAAGAGCGGTTAATTCACCGCCGCGTCGGCGCTACAGGGGTTCCATTCCCCGTGATCAGACGCTTGCGGAGCCATCTGTTTCCGCCAATTGGAGTCCGTTTTGCGGGGTTTTGACCGCGACATTACGATCCAGCACAAATCTCGCCAGACAGGTGACAAACGGAATTATTCGATATAACGGTACTTTTGGAATTTTCAGAATTTACCGAAAACTGAAAAACGACATACGTGCCGGATTTGACGCTCGCGACATGATGAACCTCTGCGGTTCCACTGTCAGGGCAGCCTGAAAGGGATTTCAGGTTCAAAGCCACACTGACGACGAAATCGCTCTGGTGCGATCTGAAGAACTGAGACGCCTGACCGCAATCATCCGCGGCAGCGGGTTTCAGATTTTCAGATCGCATCGGTGCAGGATGGAAAGACAAATGAAACTCGGCACCCCTCGGACGATCGCTTCGTTCGCCGTACTGGCCCTGACTGCGTTTCTTGCCGGCTGCGAGAACCAGGTTCTTCTTTCTCCAAAGGGAGAGGTCGGCGTGGCAGAACGTGATCTCATCCTTTTTGCGACCGGCCTCATGCTGCTCGTCGTGCTGCCCGTCATCTTCATGACGCTGTTCTTCGCCTGGAAGTACCGCGCCACGAATGAAAAGGCGGATTACCAGCCCGACTGGCACCACTCCACCAAGATCGAACTGGGCGTCTGGCTCATTCCTCTGGCGATCATCGTGGTTCTCGGCACGGTTACCTGGATCAGCACGCATAAGCTCGATCCGTACCGCCCGCTGGAATCCAGCGTGAAGCCGATCAATGTCGAAGTGGTTGCGCTCGACTGGAAGTGGCTTTTCATCTATCCCGATCTGGGCGTCGCCAGCGTCAATGAAATGGCCATGCCCGTTGATGTTCCGGTCAACTTCAAGCTGACCTCCAGCAACATCATGAATTCCTTCTTCATTCCGGCCTTGGGCAGCATGGTCTACACCATGCCGAGCATGCAGACGAAGCTGCATCTCGTCGCCAACCATGAAGGCGAGTTCGACGGTATTTCCGCCAATTACAGCGGTCAGGGTTTTGCCCAGATGCGCTTCAAGGCGCATTCCTACAATCAGGCCGACTTTGACAAGTGGGTTGCCGACGTGAAGGCCAAGGGCGAAGAATTGGGCCGCGATCGTTATGCATCGCTGGTTCAGCCGAGCGAAAAGCATGCAGTGCAGTTCTTCACCTATAATGACCAGACGCTGTTCCACGACATCGTGAACCGCTGCTGGGACGGCAAGTCCGTCTGCATGGATGACGAAATGCACCGTCAGCAGATGATCCGCGAAGCACGCGCAAACCTGCGCAAGTCTTCGCCTGTCGATTTCAGCCAGTGGGCGAGCGACATCATCTGTGCAGTAGCGCCGCAGCGTCTGTCGCAGCTCGAAAACTGATCTGCCTTTGCGCCGTGATCTCGCATGAGGTCGCGGCCATTCGCATTCAATCTTTTGTTTCACGCGGTTCCGGAATGAAAGCCGTCACTGGCTTTACCGGAATTGCTCCAATCGAAGCGTGATAAAAATGTTCGGAAAACTTACGCTGGAAGCGATCCCGTACCACGAGCCGATCATCATGGTCACATTGACCGCGGTGGCTGGCGGTGCGCTCGCTATTCTGGCAGCCATCACCTACTACGGAAAATGGGTCCCGCTCTGGAAAGACTGGCTGATGTCGGTCGATCACAAGCGTATCGGCATCATGTACATCATTCTGGCTTTCGTGATGCTGTTCCGCGGCTTCTCGGACGCTGTGATGATGCGCGCGCAGCAGGCTCTTGCCTCGGGCGCGAATGAAGGCTTTCTCCCGCCGCATCACTACGACCAGGTCTTCACTGCCCATGGCGTGATCATGATCTTCTTCGTGGCGATGCCTTTCGTCGTCGGTCTGATGAACTTTGCAGTTCCGCTTCAGATCGGTGCACGCGACGTTGCTTTCCCCTACCTCAACTCGCTGAGCTTCTGGCTCACGGTCGCCGGTGCGGTTCTGATCAACCTGTCGCTCGGCATCGGCGAATTCGCCAAGACCGGCTGGCTTGCTTATCCGCCGCTGTCCGGCAAGGAATTCAGCCCGGATGTCGGCGTGGATTACTATATCTGGGCCTTGCAGATTTCGGGTATGGGTACGCTGCTTTCCGGCGTCAACCTGATCACCACGATCATCAAGATGCGCGCGCCCGGCATGGGCATGATGCAGGTTCCGGTCTTCACCTGGACCGCGCTCTGCTCGAACGTGCTGATCGTCGCGGCTTTCCCGATCCTCACCGTCACGCTGGCCCTGCTGTCGCTGGACCGCTATCTGGATTTCCACTTCTTCACCAATGATGCTGGTGGCAATCCGATGATGTATGTGAACCTGATCTGGATCTGGGGTCACCCGGAAGTCTACATCCTCATCCTGCCTGCTTTCGGTGTCTTCTCCGAAATCATCGCGACTTTCTCCGGCAAGCGTCTCTTCGGCTACAAGTCGATGGTTTACGCAACCGTTGCCATTACGGTCCTGTCGTTCCTCGTCTGGGTGCACCACTTCTTCACCATGGGTGGCGGCGCTAACGTCAATGCCTTCTTCGGCGTGGCGACGATGATCATCTCGATCCCGACAGGGGCGAAGGTCTTCAACTGGCTGTTCACGATGTATAAGGGCCGCGTCCGCATGGAAACGCCGGTTCTGTGGACCATCGGCTTCATGTGCACCTTCGTGGTTGGCGGTATGACGGGCGTTCTGCTTGCTGTTCCGCCTGCAGATTTTGTGCTGCACAACTCGGTGTTCCTGATCGCCCACTTCCACAACGTGATCATCTCGGGCGTACTGTTCGGCTGCTTCGCCGGTCTCGTTTACTGGTGGCCGAAGGCTTTCGGCTTCAAGCTGAACGAACGTCTGGGCCGCAACGCATTCTGGTGCTGGCTGGTCGGCTTCATCATGGCCTTCATGCCGCTCTACGTGCTCGGCCTGATGGGCATGACCCGTCGTCTGAACCACACCGAAAATCCGGCATGGCACATCTATCTGATCATCGCCGCCGTCGGCGTTGCCATCATCATGTGCGGTATCGTGTTCCAGGTTCTGCAGATCGCCGTTTCGATCCGTGACCGTGAAAAGCTGCGCGACAACAATGGCGACAGCTGGGGTACGGGCCGTACGCTGGAATGGTCGCTGGCTTCGCCGCCTGCATTCTACAACTTCGCCGAAGTGCCGCATGTCCGCGATCACGACAGCTGGTGGGATATGAAGCAGAACGGTTATGTGCGCCGCACGGAAAAGTTCGCCCGCATTCACATGCCGAAGAACACTGGCACCGGCTTCATCATCGGTATCATGACCATTCCGCTTGGTTTCGCTCTGATCTGGCATATCTGGTGGCTGGCGATTGCTTCTGCCGTGGGTGTGCTGGCCGTTGCGATCTTCCACTCGTTCAACAATGACAGAGACTATTACGTCTCGGCCGAAGAAGTGCAGAGCGTCGAAGACCTTCGCACCCGGCAACTGACGGCTCAGGAGGCTTGATCCATGAGCGCTAGCATTTCAACTGCTGGTCCATTCAAGGGCGGCAACGAGCATCCTGCTCACGAGGACCATCACGATGCAGGGTCGACCACGCTGGTCGGCTTCTGGATCTACCTGATGAGCGACTGTGTCCTGTTCTCGGGCCTGTTTGCAACCTACGCCGTTCTGGCGCACCAGTTCGCGGGCGGCCCGACCGGCCGTGAACTCTTCGACCTGCAGTTTGTGTTGACTGAAACCATGCTGCTGCTGGTGTCGTCGCTGACCTATGGTCTGGCGACACTGTCCATGTACAAGAAGAACCGTGCAGGCGTGCTGTTCTGGCTGGGCGTAACGTTCCTGCTGGGCGCGGCGTTCCTCGTGATGGAAGTCTATGAATTCCATCACCTGATCCTCGAAGATGCCGGTCCGAGCCGCAGCGCGTTCCTTTCGGCCTTCTTTGCGCTGGTCGGAACCCACGGTCTTCACATCACGTCCGGCCTGATCTGGATTCTGGTGCTTTCCGCCCAGCTTCTGCGTGACGGTCTGACGGAAAAGAACCAGACGCGCGTGATGTGCCTCAGCCTCTTCTGGCACTTCCTGGACATCATCTGGATTGGCGTCTTTACCCTTGTCTATCTGCTGGGTGTACTGTGATGAGTTCTGCACACGAAACACACGATCATGCCGCGCATGGCAGCCTGAAGTCCTATCTGATCGGCTTCGTGCTGGCGGTTATTCTCACCGTCGTTCCATTCCTTCTGGCGATGAACGGCTATTTCACGCCTGCCACGACCGCAGCCGTTGTTCTCGGCATCGCTGTCGTTCAGATCCTGGTGCATCTGGTTTACTTCCTGCACCTTGATCCGAAGTCGGAAGGCGGCTGGAATATTCTGGCGCTCATCTTCACGGTCATCATTCTGGCTATCGTGCTTGCCGGCTCCATCTGGGTCATGCATCACCTCGATACCAATATGATGCCGATGTACATGTCGCCTGACGACGTGCGCAACCTGCCTTAAATAGTTCGCGCCTGGCGGGGGTGGTCTTGGACATGTCCCCGCTGAGCTACCATTTCTCCCGTGCGCCGGACCTTGGTCCGCGCACGGTTTGAATCGCGGCTTTATCCTCCCTCTCTCCCCCCAAAGCCGCGTGGCGCTCCGGTTCCCTCCGGAGCGCCTCCCTTTTTTAAAACCTCTTCATATTTTGCATTTTCCGGCGCGAGCTATGTGTCCCTTGCGACCAAGCGTTGCGTAAAGCTGTGGTAACGTTAACACTCCTTTGACTGAATCCGTTCATATCTAGAGACTAATCTGTAGGCTCAGGACCTGTTAATTTGATGGAAATGGCACCAGAAATGACAAGATCTGCAAGGAGAGGCGTGAAGAACGGGGTGTTTCCCCCGGTCGAGCGGCTCGGCGCCGCAGATCGCCAGTCATTTCGGTGTCCAGAGGATGTGGTCCATCCGTCCGGCTACTTTGTCGAAAAGGCTCGAAAATGAATTACATTTCCTTCGCCTTCTCTCCTCGTATCCGAAAACGGATGGCCCCACACCATTTTCACCAAATTAGCAGGCCCTGAGCCTCGGTTGTTGCTTGGCCCCCCGGCCTCCCTATGGTAATCCCTAAATCGTCCTGGGTGGGGAATAAACGGGACGCTGCCAGGCGACCGCAAAGACAGGAACCGGACAGTAGCGCGTATGACTTGGAGTAACAGGACGATACAGGGAAAAGGCATCGCCATGCTTTTGCTGGCCGCTCATTTTTCCTCCTTTACAGTGTCGCCCGCTTTGGCGTTTGAGCTTTTTGGCGTCCGTCTTTGGGGCGAAGACAAGAAAACCGATCCAGATATCATCGATCCGAAGACCTATGAGGTCGAGGTTGCCACAACCGGTAATCGCAAAAATGCGGATGGCACCGAAGCCAATCTGAAATCCGTCGTCGAAGGCGCATCCGGTCTGGTTACAGATGCGGACAAGCCCGCTTCAGGTTCTGCTGGTCTGCTTGCCAAGGCCCGCGGCGATTATCGGCGTATTCTGGCGGCCCTTTATGGCGAAGGCCGCTATGGCGGCACGATCTCGATTCTCGTCGATGGCCGCGAGGCGAACGACATTCCGCCGGATGCCGATATTCCCAACAATGCCAAAGTGGCGATTTCGGTCGATCCGGGGCCGCAATTCCTGTTTTCGCGCACGGCCATTTCCAATATCGCCCCGCCTGCGACGGACAAGCGCGATATCGTGCAATCACCCGAGGATGCAGGTTTCGCGCCCGGTCGGGTGGCGCGGTCCGGGACAATCATCAAGGCCGAGCGTCTTGCCGTCGAAGCATGGCGTCAGCAGGGCTATCCCAAGGCGCGGGTGACCGGCGAGGATGTGGTCGCCGACCATGATGGCAATACGGTTGCCGCCGATGTTTCGCTCGATCCGGGCCGCAAGGCGCATTACGGGCCGGTCAGCGTGGTTGGCACGGCGCGTATGGACCCGCAATTCGTCGCCTGGATGACGGGACTGACGCCCGACAAGGAATATGACCCCGACGACATCGAAAAGGCCAAGAAGCGTCTTGGCCGCATGGAAGTGTTCCGTGCGATGAGTTTCGAGGAAGCGGAAACCATTGAGCCGGACGGCAGCCTGCCGATGACGCTCAATGTGCAGGAGCGTAAGCCCCGCCGTTTCGGCTTCGGTGCTGAATATTCGACCATCGACGGCTTCGGTGTCACGGGCTACTGGATGCACCGCAATCTGTTCGGCAAGGGCGAAAATCTGCGTTTCGATGCCAAGATCAGCGGTATCGGCGGATCACAGGATAATTCGTTCAGCCCGCAAAACTATTCCTATCTTCTTGGCGGCACGTTCAAGAAGCCCGGCGTTTATACGCCTGATACGGATTTCGTTTTGTCGCTTGATGCCAAACGCGAAGTGCTCGACGCCTATACCGAGACGTCGATCAACGGCAAGACCGGCTTCACGCAGATATTCAGCGACGAACTGTCGGGCGCGATCTATGCCAAGGCAAGCCAGGGCCGCTACACCGACTATCCTTTCGGCCCACGCGACTTCACGACTGCGGGTCTGGAAGGTAGTGTGCTTTACGACAGCCGCAACAACAAGCCGGACCCGAGTTCGGGCTTTTATCTGGAAGGCAACATCCAGCCCTTCTACGAATTCCATTATGGCAATTTCGCCACCCGCTTCACCGCGGAAGGCCGCACCTATTATGGCATCGGCGCAAAGGATCGCGTGATTCTGGCGGGGCGCGTGAAGGTGGGGTCAATCGTTGGCGCTTCCATCGAAGACCTGCCGCCGAGCCTGTCGTTCCTTGCGGGCGGTGGTGGCTCGGTGCGCGGCTATGCCTATCGCAATATCGGCGTCGATGCCGGAAACGGCAACATTGTCGGCGGACGTTCGCTGGTGGAAGCTTCGGGCGAAGTGCGCACCCGCATTACCGATTCCATCGGTGCAGTCGCCTTTGTCGACGCGGGCTATGTCGGCGAAAAATCGTTCCCGGATTTCTCGGAACAAATGCGCGTGGGTGCGGGTGGCGGTCTACGCTACCTGACCGGCCTCGGGCCGATCCGCCTCGACGTCGCCATACCGCTTAACCGCCGCTCGGGTGATCCGAGCTATGCATTCTACGTGGGCATAGGACAGGCGTTTTGACCAGATTTATCGCAGTTTTCCTTTTCCTGATTCTCGCTGTTGCGGCGGCCGTTCTGGCCATACCAGGCGCATGGGTTACGCTTGTCGGCGTGGATACGCAGACCACGGCATCGATTGTCGCGCCCGCACAGGCGCAGGATCAGAGCCAGAGCACGCAGCAGGCTGAAGCGTCTGAAAGCAACGAAGAGCAAAAATCCTATTTCCTGTCTTTCGTTGAAAGCCAGCTTTCCGCGCCGAACCGCCGCATTTCGCTGTCGGGCATCAGCGGTGTTCTGTCGTCGGAAGCTTCCATAGGCTCGATCACCATTGCCGACCGTGAAGGCGTCTGGCTGCGCATTGAAAATGCAAAGCTGAACTGGAGCCGCACCGCGTTGCTGCTCGGTCGCCTCAGCATCCAGTCACTAAGCGCGGAACGGATCGATATCGCCCGCAAGCCGCTGCCGGACAACAGCCTGCCGTCGCCGGAATCGTCGAGCTTCAGCCTGCCCGAACTGCCGATTTCCATCAGTCTCGATCAGCTCGATGTGGCGCGCCTGCATTTCGGACAGGAGATTTTCGGCCTCGAATCGGAAGTCTCTGCGACCGGCAGTCTTTCGCTTGCCGACGGCTCGCTCAATTCGACCTTCGACATCAAGCGTCTTGACGGCCCCGGCGGCAGTTTTGCCCTGCGCGCGGCCTATGCCAATGCCGACCAGAAGGTCGACCTCGATCTGAAAGTCGCCGAACCGGCCAATGGCATCGTGGCCAACCTGCTCAATATTGACGGTCGCCCGCCGGTTGATCTCACTTTGACTGGCGCTGGCCCGCTCGATGAGTTGAAAGTGGATCTGGCGCTCGACACCAACGGCAGCCGCACGCTGACCGGCGCATTCACGCTCAACCGTCAAGGCGAAGCGCCGAATGGCGGCCGCGTTTTCGCAGCCCGTTTCAATGGGCCGATTGCCGTTCTGGTGCCGCCGGTTTTCCGCGACTTCTTCGGGTCTGAAACCGTGCTTTCTGCCGATGGCTTCCTGAAGGATGCGGGCGGTTTCCGCCTTGATGATCTCGCGCTGACAAGCGCCGCATTGAAGCTGAAGGCCGCTGCCGAATCCGGCAATGATCATTTTCTGAACAAGCTCAGCATCGACGCGTCGATTGCCGATGAAAGCAAAGGCCGCGTCCTGCTGCCGGTCAAGGGCGCCGAAACCTATATCGACAATGCGCGGTTTCAGGTTTCCTATGGCGACCGTCCGACCAATGACTGGACGGGCAAGCTCGCCGTCAATGGCTTGAAGAATGCAACCATTTCCGCCTCCAGCGTGGCGCTGGATATGGGCGGCGTTGCCGAAAACCTCAACGATGCCGCAAACCGCCACATCACTTTCAAGGTGACTGGCGGCATGGATGGAATTTCATCGCCGCGCGCGGAATTGGCCGAAGCATTGGGCAGCAAGATTGCGCTTCTCATCGATGGCGGCTGGCGCGCCGGTTCTCCGGTGGAGCTTGCACAGGCCAATATCGAAGGCAACGGACTCAGCCTCGATCTAAAGGGCAATATTGACGACTTCGTCTTCAATGGCGATATCGCCGCCAAGGTTGCAACCCTTGCGCCATTTGGCGCTTTGGCCGGAAAAGATCTGGCTGGCAGTATCGACGTTAAGGCCAAGGGCACGGTTCGTCCGATCAGCGGCGCATTCTATCTCGACCTTGACGGTACCGCGCAGAACATGCGCACGGGCACTGAGGCGGTCGACAATATTCTCGACGGCGAGGTGCGTCTGGCCGGTGCAGTCGGTCGTAGCGCCGAAGGTTTCTCGGCCCGCGACTTCCGGATCGGCAACGAACTGACCGAAATCACGGCTAATGGCTCGTTCGCATCGGACAAGGCGAATTTCGATTTTGGCGTGATGCTGTCCGATCTGAAGCTGGTTTCGAAACAGGCCTCTGGTCGCATGACGATCAAGGGCAGTGCGCGCGGTGACGACAAGCTGATCGCGCTTGCGCTGCGTGCCGATGCGCCGCAGGGCACGCTGGCTGGCCGCAAGCTTGCCGATGCCGGTCTTGATTTCAACGCCATGCTCGACGGCAACGCCACAACGGGTGCAGCTTTGTCGGGCAAGCTGGCGGGCAATGCATTCCTCAACGGTGAGCGCATCGAACTTGGCACGCTGATCGACATCGTCAATGACGAGAAGCGCCTGACCAATCTCCTGTTCAATGCTGGCGGAGCGCATCTTTCCGGCAATGTCACGCAGACCCCTAAGGGCTTGCTCAATGGCGCGCTGAAGCTCGACTCGCCGGATATCTCCACTGCCGCCGCGCTGTTTCTTGCTGAAGCAACCGGTGCTGCCAATGCCGATATAGCGCTGCAAGCCGATGGCGACCGTCAGAATGCGACCGTCTCTGCCGACGCCAAGAGCGTGAAGGTCAATGGCAACCATATTGCGTCTGCCAATATTGCGCTGACCGCGCAGGATCTGTTTGGCGTGCCGGTCGTGGACGGTAATGCTGCCGCGCGCGATATCATGGTGGGAACATTCGGCATCGACACTTTTGACGCCAAGGCCAATGCTACCGGCACCAAGACCGATTTCAGCGCCAATACGAAGCTCAAGATCGGCACGGTGGCCAATGCCGCCGGTTCGCTTGAGCCGAAAGATGGCGGTTTTGAGCTGGGCCTCGCATCCGCTGATGTAACGCAGGGCGCACTGCGCGCCAATCTGGCTGCGCCGGCAAATATCGTCATGAAGGGCAGCGAGATTTCCTTTGGCGATATCGTCATCAACACCGGCGCCAATGGCACCGAAGGTCAGGTCAAGCTCAACGGCTCTGTCGATGAAAAGCTTGACCTGTCGGTGGCGCTGTCCAATCTACCGCTGGCGCTTGCCAACACCTTCAAGCCGGACCTCGGCCTTGGCGGCACTGTCAACGGCACGGCGCGTCTGACCGGCTCCCGCGATGCACCGAATGTCGCCTTCGATATGGCGGCGCGCGGCGTAACGGCGGCGGAACTCAAGAAGCAGGGCATTGCTGCCCTGAATGCCGACGCCAAGGGCACCTCTGCCAATGACCGGCTCAATGTTGACGCCCGGGTGACCGGGGGGGCAGCAAGCGGCAATGGTATCGACGTCACAGCGAAAGGCGGCGTGCCGCTCGGCAAGGGCGATCTTGCTGTCGACGTGACGCTGGCCAATCTGCCGCTCGGTATTCTCAACGACGCTGTGAAGGGACAGGACCTCGCAGGTAATGTCACCGGCACGGCCCGCGTAACGGGTCCGCTGACCAATCCTGCCGCGACCTTCAATCTCAAAGGCTCCGGCCTTGCTGCCAAGCCGCTGCGCGACAACGGCCTTGCTCCGCTCAGTTTGCAGGCGGCAGGCAGCTATGCCGCCAAGGCAGTCGATATTTCATCGCTGACGGTGGACGGTCCGCAAGGCCTCAATGTCACGGCGAGTGGCAAGGTGCCGTTCTCCGGTCAGGGGCTCGGCGTTAACGTCAACGGCAACATCCCGCTGGCGCTTGCCAATCGCTTCCTGGCGGATCGCGGTGCGCAGGCCAGTGGTACACTGACGCTGACTGCAAGTGTTTCCGGTGGTTTCGATCGTCCGCAATTGCGCGGCATGTTCTCCACCAGCAGCGCGACTTTCATCGATCCAGAAACCAATGTCCGTGTGAATAACATCAACATCATGGGCAGCATGGACGGCGAAACCATCACGCTGCGGCAGGTCAATGCTGCATTTGGCAGCGGCGGTTCCGTGTCGGCAAGCGGCACGATATCGACCAATGCGGCGGCGAATTTCCCGGCCAATATCAATATCAAGCTCGACCGTGCGCGTTATGCAGATGGCAAGCTGGTCGTCGCAACGGTCAATGGCGGCATTTCGATCACCGGGCCGCTGGCGGGCGATATGCTGATCGGCGGTCGCATCGATGTGGAACGTGCGGAAATCTCGGTGCCTGAAAATCTGGGCGGCGGCGCAACCTATGTGCCCGTCGAGCACAAGAATACGCCGAAGAATGTCGCGAAGACGCTGGAGCGCGCCAAGGTCGAAACCCGCAAGGGCAAGGCCAAGTCGGTGGCGCGGACAACTTCCGCCGGACCGCGCCTCGATGTCGTCGTCAATGCGCCGAACCAGATTTTTGCGCGCGGTCGCGGTCTCGATACGGAACTGGGCGGTCGCGTGCGGCTCACCGGGCCGGTCAGCGATATCAAGCCGGTTGGTTCCTTTGACCTGATCCGTGGTCGTATTGGCATTCTCGGCCAGCGCATCACCTTCGATGAAGGCCATGTCACGCTGGTCGGCGATCTCAATCCGCAGCTCAATTTCGTGGCCAGTTCAGAAGGCAATGATATCACTGCCATTGTGACGGTTACGGGTACGGTCGATAATCTCAACATCGTCTTCTCCTCGTCGCCCGAACTGCCGCAGGATGAAGTACTGGCGCAGCTGATCTTCAAGCGCTCCATCAGCGAATTGTCGGCATTCCAGATCGCACAGCTCGCGGCTGCTGCTGCGGAACTTGCCGGCGGTCCCGGCGGTAATTCGCTCATGAACAAGCTGCGCGCCGGAACGGGACTGGACGATCTAGATGTTGTGACCGACAGCAACGGGCAGACTGCCGTTCGCGCCGGGCGCTATATCCGCGACAATATCTATCTCGGTGTGGAAGCGGGTTCCGGCGGCTCAACCAAGGGAACCGTCAATCTCGATATCACGCGAAACCTCAAGGCCAAGGGCGCCCTTGGTGCGGAGGGAGATTCCAGCGGCGGTATCTTTTACGAAAAAGACTACTGATCGTTCTCATGATTTGACTGAAAAAGCCGGGCGTTTCGTCCGGCTTTTTCTTTTCAAATGCTGCATCCTTCGGTTGAACTTTCGCGCTTGTGCTATTCTTTTATGAGTATCGGAGCGCTTAGTTTAACGGTTCCTCAACCATAAGACTGCAAATTACGGTTAATACCGAGCGGCATGATGCCAGCTCCCTGTCACCTGTGTTTTGGGCGTTTTGCATGTCAAAGTTGAGTGATGATCTGAGCCGCCGCCGTTTTCTGCTTGGCACCGGGGCCGTCGTTCTGAGTGGCGTTGCAGGCTGCTCGCAGACGATGGATATGTCTGCCTTTCAGGTAGACCCGATGTCGACGGGCGGCATCTCGCCGATGCGCCCGCAGATCAGTGTCGATCGCGCCATCACGACGCCGGACGTTATGTATGCGTCAGTGCAGGAAGGGCCTTATGCGCTGCCTGCTATTCCTTATGACAAGGTGCCGAAGCAGTTCCGTCGCCAGATTGTGCCGGATCCGACGGGTCAGGCGCCGGGCACCATCGTCGTCAGCCTGAAAGACCATTACCTCTATTATGTGCTGCCGGGCGGCGAAGCGCTGCGCTATGGCGTCGGCATCGGCAAGGCGGGCTTTGAATGGCAGGGCCGCGCCAATGTGCAATACAAGAAGCAGTGGCCGCGCTGGACGCCGCCACCGGAAATGATCCAGCGCAAGCCGGAACTCGAAAAATACCGTAATGGTCAGGAGCCGGGCCCACAGAACCCGCTCGGCGCACGCGCGCTTTACATCTACCAGAATGGTCGCGACACCGGCTATCGTATCCATGGCTCGCCGGAATGGTGGTCCATCGGCCAGTCCATGTCGTCAGGCTGTATCCGCCTGATGAATCAGGACATTATCGACCTGTATAATCGCGTACAGGGGCAGGCGCCGATTGTCGTCGGCTAACCGGCCCGTCGAGATATATGCTTAAACAAAAGGCCGTCAGAGACGGCCTTTTTGTATTCTATTCGTAGCGAACCGACTTCGGCATCGCTTCGCCAAGCCTGACGAAATGACGGAACTCGGCGCGCAGTGTGTCGGCAGAAGCCATATGAATCTGCTTTTGTGGCGCAATGTCGTTTTGCGCAATCTGGGTGGATACGCCCGGCATGACAAATGCTGCTGCGGTCAGTACGAGGGCAGCGGCAATGCCGAGGCGTCGTTCGGTTCTGGCCTGCATTTCTATCTCCTTGCGCCGCGTCGCGACGACTTAAAAATCAGAATCGATATTATTCGCAAAGGGTTTGACTTCTTCAGCTCAGTGAAAAGTCGCGCGATGCGTAATGTTCAAAGCGGTGTCGATGGCGTGAATCGGTATTGGCAGTAAAGTCTGGCCGAAATCGGCCAAAGCTTCGGCAAAATTGCTTGCCGCGGCTGCCACATCGTCGCAGCGCCTTTTGCAGGCAATAGCTTCAAGACACGTGTCGAGCAACAGAGCGTCCTGATTATGCAGACCGGAAATCAGCCCCAATGTCAGGCATTCCTCGCGGCAGACATGATGCGAGTCGAACGGGAAAGCGCGCAACTGGCAGCTTGCACAATGACGCAACACGCGGATGAAGTGCGAAAGCTCGCCGACAGCGCGCTTTGCCTCCGATGGTCCGAGCACTTCCGAATAGAGACCCCAGGTCATTTCCCACGGGATGATCGAGCCAGTCTCGAAACCCGCAGTCCAGCGACGATAACCTTCGAGCACCAGCTTTTCCGGCAGGCGGTCGAAATAGCCTGCGGTATTGGCGCCGTTCAGCTGCGATATACGCATATTCATGTGCGCCTCCACGATGAAGCATCGGAAGATGCATACGAGGCAAAAGACTTGCCCTGTTTGCGCTGAACGGGACGTTCCGTTTCACCGCGTATATTGCAGTATCCGGTCGGCAAGAGACTGAGCTGCCAGGGCAGGCCGTCGATATTTGCGGACCGGCATTCGCCGAGACCAACCATTGGGTCCTCCAATCGAACGGGTTCAAGGCCCAGACATCAAAGGTGCGCAGGATTGCGCGAAGGGTATAAAAGCCGCAAATTGATCTGGAGTCAATTAGTCAACTTTTAAAAAGCTTAGATATTTCAATACTGTAGAATTATTCTAGACTATAATAGTCATGTTTACAGCATTTGAATGATTACGCAACCGCTGTGGGGGAGCAGCGGTTGCGGCAAACGGGCGCAATGCCGGTGGAGGGGGAGAGAAAGCACTGCGCCCCATGCTCCGGGAATTAGTGACCGGAATGCTCGCCCATCTGGCCATTCTGGGCCGTGACGGGGAAGTTGATCTCGACCTTGCCAGCCTTTTCGAATTCGAGCGTGACCGGCACGGTTTCACCTTCGGTGTAAGGCTTCTCCGGCTGGATGAACATGAGGTGATAACCGCCGGACTTCAGTTCAACGGTTTCGCCCGCAGGCACGTCGAGACCGCCATCAAGCTTGCGCATCTTCATCACGTTGTTTTCCATGCTCATTTCATGGACTTCCACGCGCTTCACGCCTGTAGTCGTGACCGATACGAGCTTGTCGGCATCCTTGCCGGCATTGGCGATTGTCAGGAAACCGCCTGCCACCTTGGCGCCGGGCACCATGGCACGAACCGAAGGTGATGT
>Ga0153948_1000135_pt1 | contig 38480 bp, 41 predicted proteins | sample TSNJ032MetaG_FD_104696 | JGI IMG/M metagenome (GOLD analysis project Ga0153948, IMG submission 104696) | Attine ant fungus gardens microbial communities from New Jersey, USA - TSNJ032 MetaG | ecosystem: Host-associated > Fungi > Mycelium > Unclassified | place: USA: New Jersey, Wharton State... | reverse complement strand
CGTCGTGGGTTGCAGCCGATCGACTTTCTTTATGCAGCCATGTTGTGCAAAGTCAGGCTATGTAGCCCCGGTGTCATCGCCATGAACGTTTGGTGATGCTTGTATGACAGCCCACAAGGAGCCTCTTATGCCCTGGCCCAGCCTGCTCGAAAGCCGTGAACGCCTGCCCGCCGTGGCTGATCTGGCGGAAGGTTTCGCCACCTTGCTGCATCAATTGGGCAATGTGACGCCGTTCGAACTGGCAGTGGCCGGAGGCCGGCGGATGGCGACGCCGGGGCTGGCATTTCTGGTGGGGTATCAGGCGGCGTTGCGCATGCTCTGGCCCAGCGCGCCGCCAAGTCTTGGCGCCCTGTGTGCGACCGAACAGCGCAGTTTGCGTCCGGCGGACATGCAGACGCGCCTGACGGATTTGCGCCTCAACGGGCGAAAGGATTTCGTCACCGCCGGGGATGCGGCGGACTGGCTGCTCATCGCCGCGCGCAGTGAAGAGCCCGGCGAAACGCCGCGCCTGAGTCTGGCGGTGGTCTATCCCGGCGAGCCCGGCGTGCGCGTGGAAAAACTCCCGGCGCTGCCGCTGATGCCGGACATCAGTCACGGTCGGCTGCATCTGGATGGCGCACTGTGCGAGCTGCTCGCGGGCGATGGCTGGGATGCTTATGTGAAGCCGTTTCGCACCCTGGAAGATATCTACGTGCTGAGCGCGATGACCGCGTGGTTGTATGGCGTCGGTCAGGACAGTGGCTGGTCGCAGCCGCTGCTGTTGCGCTTGCTGGCGCTGTTGGCCGGGTGCGCGGAAGCGAGTCGCCAACCGCCGAACAATCCGGCGGGGCATGTGTTGCTGGGTGGGTTGTTTGCACAGTTCGATGCGTTCAAACCCGAGATCGATCAGGCGTTGGCCGAGGGTAATCCGGAGTGGGCGCACATGTGGCAGCGTGATCAGGGGGTGATGCAGTTGGCGGCGGGAGCCAGGGCCAAGCGCTTGGCCAAAGCTTTGGCGGTGGGCTGATTGGCCCTATCGCGAGCAGGCTCACTCCTACAGGTGAAATGCGTTCCTTTGTAGGAGTGAGCCTGCTCGCGATGGCAGTCTCGAAAACACCACACATCTGTCATCAACCCCGACTACCCTCAGCAGGTTGTCCCCAAGAGCCCTCACCATGATCAAAGGCCTGTCCCTGTTTCTGCTGCTGATCAGCTTCACGGTCGAGGCCGGGCAATGGCCCGGTGAGCAATGGCCGACGGGCGCAAAAATCAGCGGCGCAGCGGTCGAGGCGTTAGAGACCTACGCCTTCCCACCCCGCGACGACACTACCCGCCAAGGCATCCGCACCGACGCTCTGCTGATCATCCGCGACGGCCAGTTGATCTACGAACGCTACGCCGGCCCGACCCGTGCCGAGACCCCGCACTTGACCTGGTCGATCAGCAAAAGCCTGATGGCCACCGTGCTGGGTGTGGCCTATGGCGAAGACTTGTTCAAACTGGATGATCCGGTTTCGAAGTTTTATCCGGCACTGGAACAACACCCCACGATCAAAATGGCTGACCTGCTGCACTGGGCTTCCGGGCTGGACTGGCAGGAAGACTACGAATACGCGCCGCTGAAATCCTCGGTGGTGGCGATGCTCTACACCCGTGGGCACCGCGACATGCCCGCGTTCACTGCCAATCACGACGCTTATGCGCCGCCGGGGCAGACGTTCCGTTACTCCAGTGGCGACAGCAATCTGCTGGCGGCGGCGCTGAAGAACATGGTTGGCCCGCAGCGTTATCCCGACTATCCATGGACAGCGCTGTTCGAGCCGTTGGGCATCCGCCACGCCGTGTGGGAAACCGATGCCGGCGGCACATTCGTCGCCTCGTCTTATGCCTATCTCACGGCGCGGGATCTGGCGCGGGTCGGATTGCTGATGGCCCGCGACGGACGTTGGCACGACCGGCAATTGCTGCCCAAGGATTGGGTCGCCTTCAACCGCGAGGCTTTTGCCGGCTACAAGGCGCACCAAGACGAAGCGGTGCCCGGTGGCCAGTGGTGGCTCAATCGCCCGGCGGATGGCGCCGCCGCGCCATGGCCTGACGCGCCACCCGACACCTTCGCTGCCCTCGGCCATTGGGGCCAGGCGCTGTATGTGATCCCCAGCGAGAAACTGGTGATCGTGCGTTACGCCGATGATCGCGACGGCAGCTATCGCCACAACGACCTGCTCAAGCGCGTGCTCAAGGCGGTGCAGCCATGAAGCTGGTCAAGCGGATTCTGCTGCTGGCGCTGATCGTGCTGCTGGGCTGGATCTGGCTCGAACGGGACAACCTGTGGGCGTTCCCCGACATCATCAGTGCCTATACAGCAAAGGAATATTGTTCGTGTCGCTACGTGATGAACAACGATGCCGAGTATTGCCGGGGCTATGTGAAACAGTGGCTGCCGACCAGCGGGTTTACCGATGACAGTGCGAGCAAAACCGTCACCGTCAGTGGCATGGGCCGCAGCAACCGTGCCCAGTGGTTGAGCGAACGGCAGGGCTGCCGCCTAAATCCCTGATCTGTGGAGCGCCACTTCCCCATTGTGGCGAGGGAGCTTGCTCCCGTTGGGGCGCGCAGCGGCCCTTTGCGCGCTATCTGTAAAACTGTGTAGGCGGGTCATGCGACTGCTACGCAGCCGAGCGGGAGCAAGCTCCCTCGCCACAGTGATTTTTATTGTCGGCAGATTTGCGCAGATTGAACATTTGCAATAACGGCGTGGGCGGTTAAGGTTTGTGCAGGTTTATCGCCCAACGAGTGTTCAATGTTCAACCGCTCCCTCTACAAAGCCTTCGCCAGTCTGCTGCTGGCCGCTGCCGCGTTGCCGGCGCAGGCCAACTGGTATCTGGACGGCGAATCATCGCGGCTGTCGTTTGTCAGCACCAAGAATGCCCATATTTCCGAAGTGCAACGCTTTCTGGTGCTGCACGGCAAGGTCGATCCGGATGGCCGCGCCGAGGTCGAAGTCGAGCTGGAATCGATCAACAGCGGCATCCCGCTGCGCGACGAGCGCATGCGCAAGGAGCTGTTCCAGATCGAGCAATTCCCCGAAGCGACCATCAGCACCCAAATCGACCTGCGCCCGATCAACGATCTGGCCCCCGGCGCGCAGCTGGAATTGCGTCTGCCGCTGACCGTCAATCTGCACGGCAAACAACACGAATACCCGGCGGAGTTGCTCGCAACCCGCCTCGATGACCGGCGTTTTCAAGTGGTGACGCTGGAACCGCTGGTGATCAACGCCGAAGACTTCGACCTGGTGCCTGGGCTGGAAACCCTGCGCAACCTCGCTGGTCTGTCGGCCATCAGTCTGTCGGTGCCGGTGGGTGCGGTGCTGATTTTCACGGCGCGCTGACATGCGCGGCGCGGTGTTCCCATGGCGTGACGGCAACCGTTTCGAGCTGTTGATCGACGGCCCGCAATTCTTCCCGCGCATGCTGGTGGAGATTGCCCGCGCCGAAGAGCAGGTTGAACTGGAGCTGTATCTGGTGGAGGCGGGCGCCTGCGCCGAAGCCGTGGTTCAGGCACTGGTCCAGGCTGCCGAGCGCGGCGTGCGGGTACGCTGCCTGTTCGATGACTACGGCAGTCTCGCGTTTACCCTGCACCTGCGTCAGCGCCTGACCAAGGCCGGGGTCGAATTGCGTTTCTACAATCGCCTGAGCTGGCGGCGCTGGGTCGGCAACTTCTATCGTGATCACCGCAAATTGCTGCTGGTCGATCAGCGTCTGGCATTCGTCGGCGGCACCGGTGCGACCGATGAATTCTGGACGCCGGAGCAGGACAGCAGCGAGTGGCATGAAGTGATGGTGGAAATCAGCGGCCCGCTGGTGCTCGACTGGCAGATACTGTTCGACCGGCAATGGATCGCCAACCGCCGTCGCCGGGCCTGGAAACCGTCGGCGCATGTCGGCCTGCCACGCCTGCCCAAGATGCCGGACATGGGCGAGGGCATGGGCCGCGTGGCCTATGCCGATGCGCGTCAGCATCGCGACATTCTGCAGTCGCTGTTTCGTGCACTGAACAGCGGGCAGAAACGCATCTGGATGGCCACCCCGTATTTCCTGCCGACCTGGAAAATCCGCCGCTCGCTGCGCAAGGCTGCTGCCCGTGGTGTCGACGTCCGGTTATTGCTCACCGGGCCGCGCACCGATCACCCGTCGGTACGCTACGCCGGCCATCGCTACTACCCGCGCCTGCTCAAGGCCGGGGTGCAGATCTTCGAATATCAGCCGTGCTTCCTGCACTTGAAAATGGTCCTGGTGGATGAGTGGGTGAGCATCGGTTCGTGCAACTTCGATCACTGGAACCTGCGCTTCAATCTGGAGGCGAATCTGGAGGCGCTGGACCCGGCGTTGACGGCGGTGGTGGCGGAGAGTTTCGAGAGGGACTTCGGCCTGAGTCAGCAGGTCAGTCTGGAAGAGTGGCAGCGCCGGCCGTTGTGGCGGCGAGTGAAGCAGCGGATCTGGGGCTGGGTGGATCGGCTGGTGGTGAATATTCTCGATAGACGCGGCTAGCAGTCGCACCCCAAAACCAAATGTAGGAGTGAGCCTGCTCGCGATGGCGTCGTGTCATTCAGCATTGATCTGGCTGATAGACCGCTATCGCGAGCAGGCTCACTCCTACAGGGGGTTATGTGTTGCCTGAATAATTACAGCAACTCAAAACTCTGCTGCGTCACATCCTGCGAATCCAGGCCGATCTGCACGTTGAACTTGCCAGGCTCGGCTGCGTACTTGAGCTGGGCGTTGTAGAACTTCAGGTCATCCTCGGTGATGGTGAAGTGCACGACTTTCTGTTCGCCGGCCTTGAGCATGACTTTCTGGAAGTTCTTCAGTTCCTTCACCGGGCGGATCATCGAACCGGCGACGTCCTGGATGTACAGTTGCACCACGGTTTCGCCGTCACGTTTGCCGGTGTTTTTCAGGGTGACACTGGCATCGAGCTTGCCGGTCTTGTTCAGCGTGGTTGACGACAGCGCCATGTCGCTCAGCGTGAACTGGGTGTAGCTCAGGCCGTAACCGAACGGGAACAGGGGACCGGTGGTGTCATCGAAATACTGCGAGGTGTAGTTGCCCGGTTTGCCCGGCGTGAACGGCCGGCCAATGCTCAGGTGGTTGTAGTAGGTCGGGATCTGGCCCACGGAACGCGGGAAGGTCACCGGCAGTTTGCCCGACGGGTTGTAGTCGCCGAACAGCACGTCGGCGATGGCGTTACCGCCCTCGGTGCCGCTGAACCAGGTTTCCAGAATCGCATCAGCCGACTGGTTCTCTTCGAGGATGGTCAGCGGACGGCCGTTCATCAGTACCAGTACCAGTGGTTTGCCGGTGGCTTTCAATGCGCGGATCAGCTCGCGCTGGTTTTCCGGGATGTTCAGGTCGGTGCGGCTGGAGGACTCGTGGGACATGCCACGGGACTCGCCAACGGCGGCGACGATCACGTCGGCGTCCTTGGCCGCTTTCACCGCTTCGTCGATCAGCACGTTGGCCGGGCGCGGGTCATCGACCACTTCCGGGGCGTCGAAGTTGAGGAAGTTCAGGTAATCCAGCACCTTCTTGTCGCTGGTGATGTTGGCGCCACGGGCGTAGATCAGGTTGGCCTTGTCGCCAATCACCGAGCTCATGCCGTCGAACAGGGTGACCGACTGCGCAGGTTTACCCGCAGCGGCCCAACTGCCCATCATGTCGATCGGCGCCTTGGCCAATGGGCCGACCAGCATGACTTTCGCGTCTTTCTTCAGCGGCAGGGTGTCGTTCTGGTTCTTCAGCAGCACCAGGCTGCGACGCGCCACGTCACGGGCCTCGGCGCGGTGCAGACGGCTTTCGGCGTAGGTGTCGGCCGGATCATCCTCGGCCTTGCCGATGCGCAGGTACGGGTCCTTGAACAGACCCATGTCGTACTTGGCGGCGAGCACTTCGCGCACGGCGTTGTCGATGTCTTTCTGTTCGATCTCGCCGGATTTGAGCAGCCCCGGCAGCTCTTTGCCGTACAGGGTGTCATTCATGCTCATATCGATGCCGGCCTTGATCGCCAGCTTCGCCGCTTCACGACCGTCGGCGGCCACGCCGTGCTTGATCAGTTCGAAGATCGCGCCGTGGTCGCTGACCGCCAGGCCCTTGAAGCCCCAGTCCTTGCGCAGCAGGTCGTTCATCAGCCAGGTGTTGGCGGTAGCCGGAATGCCGTTGATCGAGTTCAACGCCACCATCACCCCGCCGGCACCGGCGTCGATCGCTGCACGGTACGGTGGCAGGTAGTCCTGGTACATCTTGACCGGGCTCATGTCGACGACGTTGTAGTCGCGACCGCCCTCGACCGCGCCATACAGGGCGAAGTGCTTGACGCTGGCCATGATGCTGTCGGCCGCGCTCGGCGTGTCACCCTGATAGGCCTTGACCATCACTTTGGCGATGCGCGAGGTCAGGTAGGTGTCTTCACCGAACCCTTCGGAGCTGCGGCCCCAGCGCGGATCGCGGGAGATGTCGACCATCGGCGCGAAGGTGATGTCGAGGCTGTCGGCCGCGGCTTCCTTGGCGGCAACGCGCCCGGACTGACCGATGGCGTCCATGTCCCAGCTCGAGGCCAGGGCCAGCGGAATCGGGAAAATCGTACGGTGACCGTGGATCACGTCGTACGCAAAAAACATCGGAATCTTCAGGCGACTGCGCATCGCCGCGTCCTGCATCGGACGGTTTTCCGGGCGAGTGATCGAGTTGAACGTGCCGCCGATGTTGCCGGCGGCGATCTCTTTGCGGATCAACTCGCGAGGCATTTCCGGGCCGATGCTGATCAGGCGCAACTGGCCAATCTTTTCATCGAGGGTCATTTGCTTCATCAGATTGCTGATGAACGCGTCCTTGTTTTCCAGGGGTGCCGGGGTCGTGGCGGCCAATACTTGATGACTGGCCAGGCTGACGAACAGACCCAGCAAACACAGCTTCTTCATGAATATTTTTCTCAAGGGCCCAAGCGGCAATGCAATGCCGGCCAGCCAAAAGTTAGGGAGCGACTATTGTTGTTCGGGTGCAGGCTCAAAATGACCGAGCCAAAAACGCCCGCCGACACTCGGCAGCGTTTGCGCAGGGCCTCTTTTTAGCCCATTGGCCCGTTGCAATCCAGTGGCGCGGCCGATTATGCCCCAACCGCCGATGCAGAAGGTTTCACGGTCGGTTTTTTATGAAATACGCCAGGGAGCATCACTTTGATGAATGTCAGTCCAACCTACCGTTCGCGTTTGCAGGTCGCCACGATATTGGTGCTTGCCACTTTGTTGACTGCATGCGGCATCAACAATATCCCGACCCTCGACGAACAGGCGAAAGCCGCCTGGGGCCAGGTCCAGAACCAGTATCAGCGCCGTGCCGACCTGATCCCCAATCTGGTGGAGACCGTGCGGGGCTACGCCAAGCATGAAGAAGCGACATTGACGGCGGTGGTCGAGGCGCGGGCCAAGGCGACGTCGATCCAGGTCGATGCCAGCACCCTCGACAATCCGGAAAAACTCAAGCAGTTCCAGCAGGCTCAGGATCAGTTGAGTGGCGCGCTCAGCCGTTTGATGGTGGTCTCCGAGCGTTATCCGGACCTGAAGGCCAACCAGAACTTCCTTGCCCTGCAATCGCAGCTCGAAGGCACGGAAAACCGGATTGCCGTGGCGCGGCGCGATTTCATTCTGGCGGTGCAGAAATACAACACCGAGATCCGCACGTTTCCCGGGCGCCTCTGGCACAGCGTGATGTACAGCGACCTGCCAATTCGCGAAACCTTCGAAGCCACCACCCCCGGTGCGGAAAAGGCCCCGGAAGTGAAGTTCTGATTCGAGGTTGCCCATGCGTGTGTTGAAGATAGGCCTGGTGCTGATGCTCTGGCTGTTCGCCGTCAGCGCTCGGGCCGAGTTGACGTTCCCGGCGCTGAGCGGGCGGGTGGTGGACGAAGCGCAGATGATCGAGCCGTCGGTGCGCGCCCAGTTGAGCCAGCAATTGCAGGCTCACGAGCAGGCCACCGGCGAGCAACTGGTGGTGGTCACGGTGCCTGATCTGCAGGGCACCACCATCGAGGATTACGGCGTGCAATTGGGCCGGCACTGGGGCATCGGCCAGAAGGACAAGAACAACGGCGCGCTGCTGATCGTCGCCCGGGACGAGCGCAAATTGCGCATCGAAGTCGGTTACGGACTGGAGGATCGGCTGACCGATGCGCAGACCTCGGTGATCATCCATCAAGTGATCACCCCGGCGTTCAAGTCCGGCAATTTCAGCAAGGGCATCAGCGACGGTGTGGCGGCGATGCTGGTGGTGCTCGGCGGTAATCCGCTGGACGAACCTTCGACGGTGTACGAGTCGAGCGGTGATCCGCAGAACGATTTTGTCTCGCGTCATCCGCTGTTGTTCGTTTTTCTGGTGGTGTTGTTCATCCTGACCGTGTTTGTCTGCCAGATGCTCGGTATCCTTCCCGCCGGCCGGGGTGGCTCCGGTGGCGGAGGCGGTTTCGGTGGTGGTGGTTTTGGCGGCGGCGGTGGAGGCGGGGGCTTCAGCGGCGGCGGGGGCAGTTTCGGCGGCGGCGGTTCGTCCGGCGGCTGGTGAACACACAACAATAATGATCAGGCACTTTTCGACATGGCATTACTGACTGAACACGAACAACGCAAAGTCGCCGAGGCGATCGCCCGGGTCGAGCGCGACACCGACGCCGAACTGGTCACCGTGCTGGCGGCCCGCGCCGATGACTACGCGTACATTCCGCTGTTGTGGGCCAGCCTGCTGGCGCTGCTGGTGCCGGGCATCGTCCATTACCTGACCGGCTGGCTGACCATGCGCAGCCTGCTGCTGGTGCAGTGGGGGTTGTTCATCGTCCTGTGCCTGCTGTTTCGTCTGCCGAAAATCACCACCCACCTGATCCCGCGCCGTGTGCGCCACTGGCGCGCGTCGAACCTGGCGCGGCGGCAGTTTCTCGAACAGAACCTGCATCACACCGTGGGCAGCACCGGCATGTTGATCTTTGTCTGCGAAGCCGAGCGTTACGTGGAGATTCTGGTAGACGAGGGGATCTCCCGACGGCTGGACAACAACAGTTGGGACACGATTGTCGCCGCGTTCACCGAGCAGGTGCGTCAGGGCCGCACGCTAGAAGGGTTTGTCACCTGCATCGAGGCCTGCGGTGAACTGCTCAAGGTGCACGTGCCGGTGACGCAGGTGAGGAATGAATTGCCCAATCGGTTGATTGTGCTGGGTTGAGTCTCTGGGCGTAGTCATCCCCTGTGGCGAGGGAGCTTGCTCCCGCTGGGGCGCGAAGCGGCCCTGAACCCGGTAAACGCGGTTTGTCTGGAGTAAGTAGTCGCCTGTTTTAACGACAGCTGCGCAGCCGAGCGGGAGCAAGCTCCCTCGCCACAAAAGACCCAGTGCATTAGGTCCTTGTGCCGTTGGGTAAATAAGAGCGTGTCCCCAATCGCCATCCCCCCTAAAATACCGGCCATTCCCGATTTCGCCTGCCCGAGGCCGCTTGTCCATGTCCGTTACCGCCCCCTCCACCAAACCCACGCCAGACCATCACGCCCAGTTCATCGAGCTGCTGCAAACCAGCCTCGAACAGAACGGCTTCATCAAACTGGTGCTGGCCAAGTACGTGGGCGAAGAGGCGGATCTGCAGCGGATCATCATCAAGGCAGTGACGGTCAAGGCGCAGCCCAACCTGTCGTTCGTGTATCGCTACAAGACCCGCGACATCACCAAGAACCTGCCGCTGAGAGAAGGCGTGGCGGTGATTGCCGAGCTGTTGCCGGCCGCGTTCAAGAATGCGCATTTGCTGACCGTGACCGACGAAGCCCAGCTCGAATACAGCAAAAAGGGCAAGAGTTCGCTGTTCAAGAGCAAACCTCAGCAATTGCGTGAAGCACCGTCCGCCGAGCACAACCGTGAGAAAAACCGTTTTCTGGACCTGAGCCGGCCGTTCCTCAAGGATCTGGGCGTGACCAACGCGCAGCATGAGCTGATCCCGGCGATGTCGCGCAAGTGGAAGCAGATCAACAAGTTCATCGAAGTCTTCAGCCACGCCCTGACCTCGTCACCGCTGGCGCTGGACAAACCGGTGCGGGTCGCGGACTTCGGCTCGGGCAAGGGTTACCTGACGTTTGCCATCCACGATTACCTGCGCAACACGCTCGAGGCCGAAGGCGAAGTCACCGGCGTCGAGCTGCGCGAAGAAATGGTCAACCTGTGCAACGCCGCTGCGGCCAAGCTGGAACACCCGGGGCTGGTGTTCAAGTGCGGTGACGTGCGCAGCGTGGCGCCAAGCGAACTGGACGTGATGATCGCCCTGCACGCCTGCGACATCGCCACCGACTACGCGATCCACACCGGCATCCGCTCGGGCGCTTCGATCATCATGTGCTCGCCGTGCTGCCACAAACAGATCCGCCTGCAGATCCAGAGCCCGGCGCTGCTCAAACCGATGCTGCAATACGGCCTGCACCTGGGCCAACAGGCGGAAATGGTCACTGACAGCCTGCGTGCGCTGTTCCTCGAAGCCTGCGGTTACGAAACCAAAGTGTTCGAGTTCATCTCGTTGGAACACACCAACAAGAACAAGATGATTCTCGCGGTGAAACGCGCCGAGCCGGTGGACCCGGCCCAGTTGCTGGTGAAGATTCAGGAGCTCAAGGATTTCTACAACATCAGCGAGCACTGTCTGGAAACGCTGCTGCGTTCGGATGGATACCTCTGATCCTGTGGGAGCGAACTTGCTCGCGAAAGCGGACTGACAGTCAACGATGATGTCGACTGTTACGGCCCCTTCGCGAGCAAGCTCGCTCTCACATTTGATTTTACTGCGGTCTTGCGCCCGAGCATCACCGTCGCGATCACCCCGCAGGCAAACACCCAGGTGATCGGCTCGACATGTTCACCAAAGAACAGCGCCGAAAACGCGATGGTGAAGAAGATCTGCAGCAACTGGATCTGACTGACCCGCGCGATCCCGCCCATCGCCAACCCGGCGTACCAGGCGAAGAAGCCGAGAAACTGCGAGAACAGCGCCACATAGCCGAACGCCCACCAGGCCTTGGCTGACACAGCACCGTGATGCTGCAGCGCCAGGTACAACACCGGGCCGATCAGCAGCGGCGTCGACAGCACCAGCGCCCAGCAGATCACCTGCCAGCCGCCCATCTCCTTCGCCAGCCGGCCACCCTCGGCATAGCCCAGACCACCGACGGCAATTGCGCCGAGCATCAACAAGTCACCGGCCTGAATGCTCCCGGCTCCGGTGTACAACGCGTAGCCGAGCACCAGCGCACTGCCCAGTGCGGCGCAGGCCCAGAAGGCTTTCGACGGGCGTTCATGGGACAACCAGGCGGCATACAGCGCCACGCACAGCGGCTGCAAACCGTTGACCAGTGCGCCATGGGACGCCGGCAAGGTCTGCATGGCCCACGCCGACAGTACCGGGAAGCCGAGAATCACCCCGGCGATTACCAGGCTCAGGCCTTTGACTTGTTGCCAGCTCGGCCACTTCTCGCGTCGCCACAGCAACAACGCTGCTGCCGGAATTGCCGCGAACAGCGCCCGGCCCAGGCCGTTGAGCAGCGGATGCAGTTCCTGCACCACGATCCGGGTGAAGGGCAGGGTCAGGCTGAAAATCACAACCCCGAACAGGCCGAGGGCCATGCCGGTGTTTTCGCGCGAGGACATGATGAGAACCAGAATAGAAGGTGGCAGGGGATTGTCTTAATCAAGCCATAAACCGGGGCGCTCGGGCTGGTACAGCCAGGCAAAGAGTTATCCATACAGTTGGATCCCCTGTGGCGAGGGAGCTTGCTCCCGCTGGGCTGCGAAGCGGCCCCCGCTTTTTTCAGGAAAACTGTGCAAACAGGTTTTGCGCCTGCTGCGCAGTCGAGCGGGAGCAAGCTCCCTCGCCACAAAGGCGGGGAGGCGTAGTAGCCGGTTGTTACCCGCCCGAACCGATAAGGTCTACCTTGAATACTCCTGCAAGCCCTTTCCCAGAGGAGTCCTCCCCATGGCCGCGAAAAAAATCCTGATGCTGGTCGGCGATTACGTCGAAGACTATGAAGTGATGGTGCCGTTCCAGGCCCTGCAGATGGTCGGTCACACCGTACACGCCGTGTGCCCGGACAAGGCCGCCGGCAAGACCGTGCGCACCGCGATCCATGACTTCGAAGGCGACCAGACCTACAGCGAGAAACCCGGACACCTGTTCGCCCTCAACTTTGATTTCGCCAAAGTTGCCGAGGCCGATTACGACGCGCTGCTGATCCCCGGCGGACGAGCGCCGGAATATCTGCGCCTGAACGAAAAAGTCCTGGAGCTGGTGCGCGCCTTCGACAAGGCTGGAAAGCCGATTGCGGCGGTCTGCCACGGCGCACAATTGCTGGCAGCGGCGGGGGTTCTGGAAGGTCGCGAATGCAGCGCCTATCCGGCCTGCGCCCCGGAAGTGCGGCTGGCTGGCGGCACGTTCATCGATATCCCGGTGACCGACGGCCACGTTCAAGGCAATCTGGCAACTGCGCCAGCCTGGCCGGCGCATCCGAACTGGCTGGCCGGTTTCCTCGGCCTGCTCGGCACCCAAATCATCCTGTAACGAGGATTCGTCCATGTGCGAGCTCTACGTCAAGGCCGACCCGATTCTCTATGAATCCCGCTCGCGCTCGCTGCGCATCTGCGGCGTGGTGACGACGCTGCGCCTGGAAAACCAGTTCTGGGACATCCTCAGCGAAATCGCCGAAGTCGATGGCATGACCACCAACCAGTTGATCGCCAAGCTGTATGAAGAGGTGATGGATTATCGCGGGGAGGTGGTGAATTTTGCTTCGTTTTTGCGGGTGAGCTGTACGCGGTATCTGAGCCAGCGGCGCACGTCTGCGCCGGCGTTGGCGGTGGTACGGGCGGTGAAATGATCGAGCCCGACGGGCCTTGTTCGCGAGCAGGCTCGCTCCCGTTTTTGACCGGTTTCTCAAGTGGAATGCGGTCAACTTCAGGAGCGAGCCTGCTCGCGAAAAGGTCAGATCGGGTCCTGCAAAATCCGCATCAGAAGAACCGCGTCACACTCACCTTGGCGTTGCGCCCCTGACTGTAGGCACGGTCACCGCTGAGTGCGGGGCGATAGTCTTCGTTGAACAGGTTGTCGACGGTCAGGTTGACCTCGGTGCCCTTGAGGTACGGCTGCTGCGGTTTCCAGTTGGCGAACAGGCCTTGCACGTTGTAGCGGTCGTTGGCGTACTGGTCGTAGAACACGTCGCCCACGGTGTTTTTGCCCGACCCGTATTTGTCGCTCGGCAGACGATCGGTCTTGCGCACGAATTCGCCTTGCCAGCCCACCTGCGCATCCCAGCTCGGAATCTTCACGCCCAACACGGCGATCCACTTGGCTGGCGGGACGTCACGCACCCACACATCCGGCCCCCAGGGATTGGTGTACGCGCCTTCATGGGTGCCGGTCATCCACGAGTAGGACAACGAGCCGAACGCGTAGGTGGAGTCGTAGAAACTCTCGATTTCGAAGCCCTTGATGGTCAAACCGCCAATGTTGCGGTAGTTGCCCATCGGCCCCGAACCCTTGCAGTCGGAGGCAATGGTGCCGCCCTTGATCGCCTGATTTTCGCAGCCGACGCCGGTGGCCTTGAAGATTTCGTCGTCGATCTTGTTGCGAAACAGCGTGGTGCGGATTTGCACGTTGTCGCGGTCGGTGAGCACGTTGGCGAAGTTGCTGATGTTGCCGGCGCGCCAGCCGGTGATGCGCTCCGGGTCGAGGTCGACACTGGTGGCGGTGCGGCTGCCCAGACCCTGGACTTCGTACTGCTCGTCAATCACCGGCGCACGCCAGGTTTTGCTGTAGTCGACGAAGAAGCCGACATCCGGAGTCATGCGCCAGAACGCCGACAGGCGTGGCGACCAACCGGTGTAGGTGCGGTCGCTGTAATCGTGACCGAAACTCGGATCCGGGTTGCTGTAGTACGGCGCATCGTTGGCTTCGCCCCGATTGCGTACGTGGTCGTAACGCACCGACGGGGTCAGGGTGAAGTCGCCGAGGGTGATCGCGTCTTGCAGGTAGGCGCTGTTGGTGTCGACCTTGCCTTGGGGCATGAAGCTTGGCTGGAAGTGGCCGTAGTTGTATTTCGGCACGTCGTAGGTTTTGCCCGGCATCCACATTTCGGTGTCGCGGCTGTGCTTGCGGATCTGGATGCCACCGGTGACGGCGTGGGCCAGCGGGCCGGTATCGAACAGGCTGATGTTGCTGGCTTCGAGGATGCGGTCCTTGTAGGCGGTGTCCATCTTGCGCCCGCCGGTGGAGGTCTGGAAAAACGCCGTGGCATCACGCTCGTCGGTCTGATCGGTATTGGATTCCGAATAGCTCAGCTTGAAGTCGACCAGGCGGTTGTCCAGCGGCTGATACTGATACTTGGTCGACCAGGTGGTGTCGGTGGTTTCGCGGTTGGCAAGAAAGCGCTTGAGCGCGTTTTCGTAGCCGTACTGTTTGATGTTGGACGCGCTGGGCGGCGTCGGATAGCTGGCCGAGGAGAACGGCGTCCAGCGTTGGCTTTGCGAGCGCGAATACGACAGGCCGACGCTGTGTTCATCGTTCAGGTGCAGGTTGAACTTGAGCAACTGTCCGTCCAGATCCTGCGCGCTGTTGGGCAGGCGCTGCGGGTTGATCGGGTACTGGTTGTCCGGATCGGGCGGGGTTGCGGCCAGTTTCATGTCGCCGCCATCGCGTTTGGTCAGATAGACCAGCGCGTCGGCCCGGCCATCGTCGGTGCGACCGAACACCGCGCCGGTGTACGTCTGCTGATGGTCGTTGCTGGCGTAGCCGTACTTGAGCATGGCGCCGGTGTTGCGGCCTTCTTGCAGCAGGTCCGGCGCGTCTTTGGTTTCCATATGCACGGTGCCGCCGAAGCCGCCGTTGCCGGTGAGCATCGAGTGCGGACCTTTCTCCACCTCAATGCGTTTGATCAGTTCCGGCTCGATGAAAATCGTGCCCTGCTGATAGCGCTCGAAACCGCTTTTGGTGGCGCCATCCACCGTCAGTGGCACGTCCTCGGCATCGCCCAGACCCCAGATATTGATGGTCTGGCCACCGGGTTTCATCGAGCCGCCCATGCTCACGCCGGGCAGCGTCGCCAGCAGGCTGGGGATGTTGTTCGGTTGATGGCGGTCGATGTCGGCCTGGGTCAGGGTCGAGCGGCCGACCGTGCTGGAGTCGACTTCGGTGCCACTGCCGATCACGCTCAGCGCATCGAGCTGGATGCCGTCGCTGCTGCTGGTGAGCGGTTCTTCGGGACGCACGACGTAAGTCTGGTTGACCTTGATCAGGCCGAACTGGCTGTTGCCGAGCAGTTGGCGGATCGCCGTTTCCGCGCTGAACTCACCGTCGATGGCCGGTGCCTTGAGATCGCGCAACTGCGCCTCGTCGAACAGCAACTGGATTTTTGCCTGCCGAGCAATCTCGCTCAGCGACGTCGCCATCGGCTGTGCCGGCAGATGCAGTCTGATGGACTCGGCATGGGCCTGCACGCTCAACGCCAGGCAGGCAGCGAGCAGGGTCGGACGAAGGCCGGTAAGTGGGTACGGCGAAAACACGCGAAACATGGAATCCCCCAAAGTGGCTGAAAGGCCAAAAAAGGCCTGCGTCAGCAACGCAGACCGGAGGAAGACGCGGCAGGCAAAAAAAACCTCACATGCGAATGCAAAATATTCTCATGTGAGGTGTTTCAGCGGTTTTCGATGCGGATGCGGCCGTCGGCCAGGGCCACGGTTTTCACCGGGATCAGTGCGGGGAGGGCATTGATCAGCGCATCCGGATCCTCGACATCAAGGTTACCGGAGACTCGGATCCGCCCCAGTTGCGGATTGGCCAGCAGCACCGGTTGCGCGCGATACAGGTTCAACTCGTCGATCAGGCTGGCCAGTTCACGGTTGCGAAACGCCAGTTGCCCTGTGCGCCAATCGGCCACCTGACTGGCGGCCAGTGTCTGCTGTTGCAGCGAGTCGCTGATGAGATCGGCGGTGGCCTGTTGTTGCGCACCGAGCAGCAGCGGCGCACGGTTGTCTGGTGCAAAGGCCACCTGACCGTGAGCGACACTGACCACCAGTTGCCTGTCGCTGCGTCGAACGTCAAAACCGGTGCCGACCACTCGCACGGTCGCATCACCGGTTTGCACCCACAGCGGCCGCTCCCTGTCCGGTGCGACTTCGACGTAGAACTGGCCGCGCTGCAGAACAATCCGCCGCTGATGGCTATCGAAGTCCACGTGCAGTTGCGTGTTGGCGTTTACCGACAAGGTGCTGCCGTCGGGCAGTTCGAAGGTGCGCATGCCTTTGGCTTGCGCGCTGATCTGCTGCTGGTAAATCCCGTGCGAGGTGCCCAGAGGCGTGGTCAGTACTGCGCAGAGCAACGCCGCCGCAATCGCCAGTGCGGGGCGCCGGTTCGCTTTGGGTTTTTGCGTCTTGAGTGGAGTTGGCGGGTTCAGGTGCTGCAGCTCACCCAGATCCGCCCAAAGCGCCTCGAATGCCCGATAAGCCCGGGCATGTTCCGGTTCGCGCATCCATTGCTCGAATGCCTGGCGCACGCTGTGCCCCTGCGGCTGACGATTGCGGGTAAACCACGCGGCGGCCTGTGCGTCGATGCTGACGTCGCCCGGATCGCTGTCGAGTTCGTAAGGGCGGTTCATTCGGGCTGCTCCGTGCCGTTGTCGTTATCCAGGCGTTGCTTGCAATGCATCAGCGCGAAGGCGATGTGTTTTTCCACCATGCTCAGTGAAATCCCCATGCGCGCGGCAATCTGTGCCTGACTCAAGCCTTCGAAGCGGTGCAGCATAAGGGCCTCGCGCCGGCGAGGCGAGAGTTCGGCCAACACTTGCTTCAAATGTTCCAGCCGTTGCTGGCGCTGTGCGGCTGCCATCGGGTCGTGATGTTCGTCAGTCACCGGTTCCACATCGCTATCGTGATTGGGTTGAACAATGTGCCGCACCTTTTGCCTGCGCCAATGATCACGCAACAGATTGCGCGCCATCTGAAACAGGAACGCGCGCGGCTGCTCGACCTTGGCCCGGTCGCGGTAGTCGAGCCATTGGGTAAACACGTCCTGGGTCATGTCCGCCGCATCGCTGGGATTTTCCGTGCGTTTGCGCAGGTAATGCAGGATGTCCCCGTAAAACCGGCGAAATGAATCCGCCGACAGGGGATCGGGCGTGAGGCGGGGCATGGATATCCTTCTTGACGAAGCCGGCACAGAAAGTCGCGGATGATATCGAGAATTATTGTCATTTGTCATGTTGCCAATAACACCTGGCGTCCCGCAGTGGCTAAACCATCGAAACAGTCTTTACTTTCGAGGGTTCAATCGACAGGAGTGGCAACATGTCCGGATGGTACGAGTTGAATAAAAGCAGCAACGGCCAGTTCAGGTTCGTGCTGAAAGCGGCGAATGCCGAAACGATTTTGACCAGCGAGCTGTACACCACCCGCAGCGCCGCTGAAAACGGCATTGCAGCGGTGCAGACCAACAGTCCGCTGGATGAACGCTACGAGAAAAAATCGACGAAGGACGGCCACCCCTACTTCAATCTGAAGGCGGCCAATCACCAGATCATCGGCAGCAGCGAGTCGTACTCCAATGACGCCGCGTGTGCCAAAGGTATCGCCAGCGTCAAGGCCAACGGGCCGAGCAAAGTGATCAAGGACAAGACCTTGCCGGTGCTTTGAAATAACCCCACGCCTCAGTCGCCAGAACAATGGCGACTGAATTCTGGCTATGTGCCACTACATCGCTTATCCTTCGCGGCCAATCCATGGAAGGGGCGGCGGTCAATACTCTTTCGTGCGTTTTTCAATGTTTACGCGAGAGTTTTTCCTTTGAAGATTCGCTTTTTCGCTGTTCTGACGGCGCTGCTCGGCCTGAGCGGTTGCTACAGCATGTCACCGACTCACATTGACGATGAACTCAAGCCAACCGCCGATTCCGGCGTGGCTTATGTGGTAGGTGTGGTCGGCATCTGGCCCAAGACGAGGTTTTCAGCGAAGGAACAAATGCTGATGATCCGTAAGCGTGGAAGCGACGATTTCGCCACCGCGCGCCTGTACAACGAGTTTTACGCCCGAACCGAACGAGATGTACGCGAGACCGATCACGGCATCGGCACGTTGTTTGTCATGCCGCTCAAACCCGGCCGTTACGAGATCTACAACGTGCGATTCGATCGTGGACAGTCGGTGACGTGGAGCCGCGAAGACTTCACCATCGGCATGCAACTGGAGGCGGGCAAGGCTTATTACCTCGGCGATTTTCGGGCCGGGTGCCTGATAGGTGTCCAGCCGTCATGCCTGTTCCTGCACAGCGATCATCTTGAACGTGATGCGGCGCTGGTTCGTGCCAAATACCCGCACGTACCGGGATTGCAGCGTCTGGACATGCCGAATCTGGACAGCATCACGCCGTTCATTCGCGAAGAAAACGGCCCCAGCGCCTCTTTCTATAAAGCCATGCTGTCAGGAAAACTCTAATGCGCCTCAAGCTTCTGTTTCTGGGATTGCTCATGTTGCTGGGTGGCTGTCAGGCAACTCACAGCCTCAAGGCCCCCGATACCGACTACAGCCAGCAACTGCCGGCGATCAACGTGAATGTGCTCGGTCTGCCGAGCTGGATGTTGCGGGATGAACTGCGCCGGCGCGGTACTTTCGACGAAGTTCGCGCCGGTCGAAGCGAGGATGGCTACAACGTCCTGGTCGTCGCCAACAGCGATGTCGGCGCGCTTCAGCCTCAGTTGTTCCTGAGTGCCTTCACGCTGTTCCTGGTGCCGGTACCCGTGAGCTTCGACAGTACGGTGGTGTTCAGTCTCAGCCATGGCAAGGAGATACTGGGTGTCTATACCGTGCACAATCACACAGAGTCCTGGCGGGGCGCCTTCAACGCCTCGGGCGGGCAGTTCGAACATGTGCGCTTGATCACTGACACGTTCATTGCGCAGGTCCTGAAGGATCAGCCCTTCCACCGTGAAGCGATGAAGCACGCCGCGAGTCTTTGACCACGGGCAGAAAAAATCCCGCCCGGAGTGTTCCGGGCGGGATTTTTTACATCAGCGCAAAACGTTGAGCAGCGCGGTGAGGTGATGTCTGCCGGTGTCACTCAACGGAAACACCGGCAACCGCGGATCACCGACCGCCAGCCCCGTCTCGCGTAGCCCGGCCTTGATCGTCGCCGGCAAACCGCCCTTGAGGATGAAGTCCAGCAGCGGCAACTGGCGATAGAACAGTTCGCGCGCCCGCTGCAGATCGCCGGCCAGAGTGGCTGCGTACAGATCCAGGTTCAGCTGCGGGATCAGGTTGGGCGCGGCGGTGCACCAGCCCTTGGCCCCGGCGGCAAAGGCTTCCAGCGCCAGCGGATTGCAGCCGTTGTAGAACGGCACCTGACCGTCGCCCAACAGTTGCAGCTTGTGCATGCGCTGAATGTCGCCGGTGCTCTCTTTGACCATGGTGACGTTTTCCACGCCGTTGACGATGCGCAGAATCAGTTCGACCGACATGTCGGTGCCGCTGGTGGCCGGGTTGTTGTAGAGCATGATCGGCACGCCGATGCTGTCGCCGATGGCGCGGTAATGGGCGAGGATTTCCGCTTCGCTGAGTTTCCAGTAGGAGGCCGGCAGCACCATCACCACGTCAGCGCCGTGGGCTTCGGCGAAGCGTGCGCGGCGTACGGCTTTGGCGGTGGTCAGGTCGGACACGCTGACAATGGTCGGCACCCGTTTGGCCACGTGTTTGATGCTGAACTCGGCGACCTGATCCCACTCGGCGTCGCTGAGGTAAGCGCCTTCGCCGGTGCTGCCCAGGGGGGCGATGGCGTGGACGCCGCTGTCGATCAGCCGATCGATGGATTGGCCGAGGGCCGGCAGATCGAGGCCTTCGCCGCGGGTGCCAAACGGGGTGATGGTGTAGCCGATGATGCCGTGAATGTTGGACATGATGAGTCTCCGGAAAAAGCTGAAATCAGTTCAGACAATCGGCGTGTTGGCGCAGGTTCTGCCGGGCGTAGTAGTTGAAAGCGGCGGCGTGGCGCTTGGGTTTCGACACCCAGTCGTGGGCCTCGCGCCCCAGTTCCGGAATGATCGGCTTGATCGTCCCGGCGGCCATCGCCAGTAGTTGCAGTCTGGCGGCGCGCTCGATCAGTTGGGCGATGACACAGGCCTCTTCGATCGTGCTGCCGGTCGACAACTGGCCGTGGTGCGAGAGCAGAATTGCGCGCTTGTCGCCCAGCGCACCGGCGATCAGCTCGCCTTCTTCGTTACCCACCGGCACGCCCGGCCAGCCTTCGAGAAATGCGCAGTCGTCGTACAGCGGGCACAGGTCCATGTGGGAGATTTCCAACGGCACTTCGAGCATCGACAACGCGGCGATGTGCGTCGGGTGGGTGTGAATGATGCAGTTCACGTCCGGCCGGGCGCGGTAGACCCAGCTGTGGAAACGGTTGGCCGGGTTGGCCATACCGTGGCCTTCGAGCACTTCCAGGTCTTCGTTGACCAGCAGCAGATTGCTCGCGGTGATTTCATCGAAACCCAGGCCCAGTTGTTGAGTGTAATAGGTCCCCGGTTGCCGGCCGCGAGCGGTGATCTGCCCGGCCAGACCGGAGTCATGACCGCTCTCGAACAGGATCCGGCAGGTCAGCGCCAGCTTTTGCCGGTCAGTCCACGTATTATCCGCCAGGCTTTTTTGCATTTGGGTCAGTGCTTGCTTGACCAGTTGCGCTTTGGGTAGTGCTAATGTCTTGGCCATGTCTGTGTCCTTTGGGTGATTGCAAATGACACTAAAGAGCCTATATGACACAAAGTGTCATAAGCAAGCATGAATTGTCGCTTCCTTGATGGAATAACTGCTGCGCATGTCTATCCGTTTGAAATTATTGAGAAAAAAACTTGGCGTAACGCTTGAGGCACTGGCCGAAAAATCCGGCATGACCAAGAGTTATCTGTCGAAGGTCGAGCGCGGGCTGAACACCCCGTCGATTGCGGCCGCGCTGAAACTGGCGAAGGCGTTGAATGTGAAGGTCGAGGAATTGTTTTCCGAAGACAACGTCAGCCTAGACAGCTACAGCCTGGTGCGCAGCCACGAACGCCAGTCACTGGCGGCCAATGATCAGAGCCCGGGCTATGCGGTGCTGGCGCATCAGGTCAGCGAACGCAACCTGCTGCCATTCATCATCTACCCGCCGAGCGAATTCACCGACAAGACCTTCAAGGAGCATCTGGGCGAGGAGTTTCTGTTCGTCCACGAAGGGCAGGTGGAAGTGGATTTCATGAACGAGCGGGTGCTGCTGGAACGCGGCGATGCGCTGCACTTCAACGCGCAGAAGCCGCACCGGATCCGGTCGGTGGGCGAGGTGCAGGCACAGTTGCTGGTGGTGGTGCACAGCAGCGAAGAATGAGTTGGCCCCAAAAGCTTCGCGAGCAAGCTCGCTCCCACAGTAGTTCGCGTTCCAATGTGGGAGCGAGCTTGCTCGCGAAAGCGTCAGTCCGGTTTACATCAAACTTCGACGGGCACCGAAAGCTTCGGATTCCCCAACGCATGCGTCTTCGCATCAAAGAACCGCAACGCAACCCCGGTGCCCTCGAACACCTTCGCGTAATGGCGCTTCTGATGCTGGATGAACGCCGCACTGCGCGGATAAATCGAGATCGCCACGTTCGCCGGTTTTGCCAGCTGCAGCGCCCGCACGATGTGCGCATCCTGCTCGCCCAGCGCATGCCCGAAGATGCACAGGTTCTGCGCGTGTCCCAATAACTGCTCATAACAGAACGACAGATAATCCGAACTGCGAATGGTCTTGAGCTTGTCTGCGCTCGGCCCTTCGTTGACGAACAGCGGCACATCATCCAGGGTCTTGATCGTATTGTTGATCGCGAAACTGCCGAGCAGGGTGCCCTCGGTCGAGGTCAGTTTGCGCGCGGTGCCGTCCTGATTGCGCACCAGATGCAGGCCACCGTGCAGGTACAGCAGACGCGGTTTGGCGCTGGTGCTTGCGCTCAGATCGAAACTGGCGTCGGGGCCGTTGAACAGGTCGTCGATGGCTTCGCTTTTGTGTTGCAGCGCCCAGTAGTTGAGCAGGTCGTAATTGGTGGTGAACACCGTGCGATAACGCGCCAGCTCGTCGTTGAGCGTCGCCAGCGTCGAGGTCTGCACCAGGCGCCATGGAATGTGCACCGCATGCACGGTGTTGATCAGCGCTTCCTTGATCGCGTAATAGCGATTGCGCGGTGCGGCCGAACTGACCGCCAGCGCCTTGTTGACCCGGCTGGTGGTTTTCAGCGCACCGAGTACCTGCTCGAAGCTGCGCGTCTGCATCGCATCGAACACGCTCAGTTCCGACGGGCTCAGTGGCTTCTCTTCCACGGTGCGCGCGTTTTCGAACAGCGAGTCGTAGCCGAAATCGTCCCACACCGCGCGACTGGCGCCATTGCCCACCAGCAGACCGTTGAAGTCGGCGGTGGCGCGCAGGGCGCTCCAGTCTTCGAGGGTGGCATCGACATCCAGAAAATCGCTCATTGCTTGGCACATCTCAAAACATAGGGGCTGATGGACGGCGACTTTATCACGAGCGGGCATTGAGCCAGATCAACATCGGTGGTGACCGATCGGTCGATCCTGTGCACATCCGCCGGATCGGAGCAGTCGATTCGGCCCCAGTCAGGAGACGCGCATGAGCAGCACCTTTTTCATTCCGGCGGTAAACATCATGGGCAACGGATGCCTCGACGAGGCCATGGTTGCGATCCGCAACTACGGTTTTCGCAAGGCGCTGATCGTCACTGATACGGGGCTGGCCAAGGCTGGCGTGTCGACCATGCTTGCCGAGAAACTGGCGATGCAGGACATCGATTCGGTGATTTTCGATGGCGCCAAACCGAACCCGAGCATCGCTAACGTCGAGTCCGGTCTGGCGCTGCTCAAGGACAGTCGCTGTGATTTCGTGGTGTCGCTGGGCGGCGGTTCGCCCCATGACTGCGCCAAGGGCATCGCCCTGTGCGCGACCAACGGCGGGCAGATCCGCGACTACGAAGGCGTCGATCAATCGAGCAAGTCGCAGCTGCCGCTGATCGCTATCAACACCACCGCCGGCACCGCCAGCGAGATGACCCGTTTCTGCATCATCACCGACGAGTCACGCCACGTGAAAATGGCCATCGTCGACCGCAACGTCACGCCGCTGCTGTCGGTCAACGACCCGGCGCTGATGGTCGCCATGCCGAAAAACCTGACCGCCGCCACCGGCATGGACGCGCTGACCCACGCCATCGAAGCCTATGTATCGACCGCGGCCAACCCGATCACCGACGCCTGCGCACTGAAGGCCATGACCCTGATCAGCAACAACCTGCGCCTGGCGGTGCGTGACGGCAGCGACCTCGCGGCGCGGGAAAACATGGCTTACGCGCAGTTCCTCGCCGGCATGGCGTTCAACAATGCGTCGCTTGGCTACGTGCATGCGATGGCGCACCAGTTGGGCGGTTTCTACGACTTGCCCCATGGCGTGTGCAATGCAGTGTTGCTGCCGCACGTGCAGACCTTCAACGCGCTGGTCTGCGCCGAACGTCTGACCGACGTCGCCCACGCCATGGGCGCGGATATTCGTGGGTTCAGCCCGGAAGAGGGCGCCCAGGCGGCGATCAACGCGATCCGTTGTCTGGCCAAAGACGTCGAGATTCCGGGCGGCCTGCGTGAACTCGGCGCCAAACTCAGCGACATCCCGGTGCTCGCCACCAACGCGTTGAAAGACGCGTGCGGTCTGACCAACCCACGGGCGGCGGATCAGCGGCAGATCGAGGAGATTTTCCGTAACGCGTTTTGAGCAGGGTACAGCCTCGACACGTTCCGAGGTTTTTCGCGCCACCTCTGACGCCATCGCGAGCAGGCTCACTCCTACAGGGGAACGCATTTCAACTGTAGGAGTGAGCCTGCTCGCGATGGCTGTCTTCCAGACATCGAATAACCCTCTGGATTAACCGACTGCTGCTACATTCCTCTCAAACACCCCACCAAACTGAATCAACACCACCCCGCCAATCAACAACAATGCCCCCAGCGCGCGCGATAACGTCAGCTGTTTCTCCACCAGCCCGAACAGCCCGAAGTGATCGAGCAGCATCGACGCAATCACCTGCCCAGCCAACGCCAGCGCAACAAATCCCGACGCGCCGAGCTTCGGCAGCAACATCACCGCCAGCGCCACAAAACACACGCCGAACGCACCGCCAGCCCACATCCACAACGGTGCCTTGCTGATAAACCCCAGCGACGGCAGCGGCAGGCGCAACGCCAGAATCACTGGCATCAGCATCAACACACTCACTAGCAACGAGGCCAGAGTTGCCCACAACGGATGGCCGAGTCCCCGTGCCAGATTGCTGTTGATCGCACTTTGAAACGGCACCACCGCCCCGGCAAACGCGGCCAACAGCAACAAACCGGTCCACTGCAACATACTCATGATCACTCTCCAACAGGTTTTGCTGGACTCTAAGGTATTCGTCACGCAGATTTAAATTCCGTTTTGTCATCCTGAACATGCACAAGATGAATGACCTGCGCCGTATTGATTTGAACCTGCTGGTAGTCCTCGATGCCTTGCTCAGCGAGCAGCACGTCACCCGCGCTGCCGAGCGTCTGCACCTGAGTCAACCGGCGGTCAGCCATGCGCTGGCGCGTCTGCGCGACTTGCTCGGCGATCCGCTGCTGGTGCGCGCCGGCTCGACTTTGGTGCCCACGGCGCGGGCGCTGGAACTGGTCGCGCCGCTCGCAGAAGCGTTGGCCCAAGTGCAATCGCTGTTGGCGCCCAACACTTTCGATCCGGCCACTGCGCGGCGGACCTTTCGCGTGGCGATGTCCGACTACGGCGCGGCCATCATCCTGCCTGGACTGATCCGCACCTTGCGCCGAGAGGCACCGGGCATCGACCTGCAGATCAGCCATGCCAGCCGCGAGGGCATGCTGGAGGGTGTGCTCAACGGTGACATCGATTTGGCCGCCGGGGTGTTCCCGGAAATGCCCAACGAGTTGCGCAGCAGCGTGCTGTTCGAAGAACGCTACGTCTGCCTGCTGGATCGTCGCAGCTTGCCGGCCGATGGCGTACTGGATTTGCCGACTTACCTGTCGCGCCCGCATGTGTTGCTGGAAATGCGCGGCAGCGGCACCCCGGAAATCGAACGGGCGCTGACCTCATTGCGCGAACGCCGCCGCGTTGCCATCAGCCTGCCGCACTGGAATGTCGCGCCGCAGTTGATCAGCGGTACGGATTTGATTCTCACGGTGTCGTCGCGCAGCGTGCGCGAGATTGATCAGCAGGAACTGATTGTGCTGCCGCCACCGTTCGAGATCGCGCCGTTCACGTTTGTGCTGGCGTGGCATAGGCGCCGGGGTGGGGATCAGGCGTTGAACTGGTTGAATCGCCGGATTGAGGAGGGGATAGTGCGCGGCTGAAAACGTTATCAAGGAGTGGGGTGTGACAGTGAAGTCTGGATGGATCGGTTGGGTGGCCCTGAGTGGGTGGTTGATGGCAGGGCAGGCGTTCGCCGAATGCACGCCGCCAGCGGTGACAGGACAGTGGAATATTTCGGTCTGCAAGGATTGGCCTGTGGATCCGCCCCTGACGATCAATGCGATAGCAAAGTTTGATCCGGATCCGGTGTACGCCCATGGCGACAGAATTGGCACTTACGATCTGGATTTATCCCTCTCGTCAGCCGACAACTTGAAACCGCTCGCTACTTATCATCGATCGTCCGCATTCCAGACTGACGCCTTCGCGCTGGAGAGCCTGGAACTGGACACTGCGCGCTACAAACTCACTTCTAACCTTCGTGCCTTTGGCGTCCGGGCAATTTTCAAAGGATCTTCGCGCGTCAATCCTCTGGATGAAACCCAGCTGTCGCTCTATGTGAAAGAAGGCGGCAAACTGCGTCCGGTACTGGATCGGCTGCTGGTTTACAGCTTCAGCGGCGAGTGGGATGGCAATTGCGCAGGCGAACGTGCGACCACTGTCAGCACGATCGAGATAGGTAAAACAAGCTCTCACGGATTTGCCGATCTGATCGTCAAATCGGTCACCACCAGCGTGAGTGGCGAGGGGTCGCCGGACAATTGCGAAATGAAGACCACGAGCAATAAACCGGTGCTGACCACCCTGCACTACGACGGACAATCCTACGTTTTGCCAAACGGTTTCCAAGGCACATAACCCGCCAGCCAGACACGACACTTATCAAGGAAGAACCATGCTTAACCCCACCAGACTCCTGATCGCCCTCGGTTTCCTGGCCATCACCACCCAAGCCCACGCCGCCTGCACCACCAAGAGTTTCGACGGCAAATCCATGTCGCGCTGCAATGTCTGGCCGGCGTTTCCGAGTCAGGCGATTTCGGTCAAATCCACCTATCTTGCCGATTCCGGTGGCGACGATGCCGGGGCGTTCGATCTGGACCTGGCGCTCCTCAACGCGAGCAACGCCAAACCCATTGCCACCTACCGTAAGCCGGGCGCCTACAACTCCGATGCCGTGCGCCTGGATGATGTGCGCATCGACACGGCGCGCTACCGATTGACGCCGGATATTCGCGCTTTTGGTCTGCGCGCAAAGTTTGTCCACAGTTCCCAGGCCATTCCCTACGAGAAAACCGATCTGGCGCTGTATGTGCGCGAGGGTGACGAGTTACGTCCGGTGCTCGAAGGCCTGGTGGTCTTCAAGGACAACGGTGAGTTCGTGAATGACTGCGAGGGCTACAGCAAAAAAATCCGCCGGACGCTCGAGATCGCTCCGACGAGCCACAATGGTTTCTCCGATCTGATCGTCACCACCAGCGGCAGCAAAATGAAAAACAAAAAGACCGGCAATCAGTGCATATCGACAAACACCGAGCTGAAGAAAAAGCAGATCACCCTGACGTACGATGGCCAGCAGTACAACGTCCCCGAAGACCTCAGAGGTTACTGACCCATGCTCACCGGCCTCAACCACCTGACCCTCGCCGTCAGCGATTTGCCCCGCAGCCTGGCGTTCTATCGCGATGTGTTGGGTCTGCGCGTCGAAGCCACATGGGATGCCGGTGCGTATCTGTCGCTGCCGGGGCTGTGGTTGTGTCTGTCGCTGGACGTACAGCGCAGCGCCGAGCCATCCGTCGACTACACCCATTACGCGTTCAGCCTCGCCGAGGCAGATTTTCCCTCGTTTGTGCAGAAGCTAAAAGCGGCGAACATACGGGAATGGCGCGACAACCGCAGCGAAGGTGCGTCGTTCTACTTCCTGGATCCCGATGGTCACAAGCTGGAGGCTCACGTCGGCGATCTGGCTTCGCGACTGGCAGCCTGTCGGTTGAAACCGTACTCGGGCATGCGTTTTTACGACGCGTCGTGATCAGACACATTGGGCTGATATAGACTGGCCATCATTTGTACTGGCGCCAGCAGGTTTTTCATGACTCCATCGCTGCTAATGGCCGTTCTGGCCTCGGGTTTCATTTACGGCATCACGCCAGGGCCTGGCGTTCTGGCGGTGTTCGGCATCGGCGCGGCGCATGGCCGGCGGGCCGGGGCCGGGTTTCTTTGCGGCCACCTGCTCGGTGATGTGGTCTGGTGCAGCACCGCGCTGATCGCGATCGTCGGCGCCCGCGAGATCGGCAGCACCGCGTTCGATGTGCTCGGCGTGCTCAGCGGCTTTTACCTGTTCTGGCTCGGCTGGCGTGCAGTGCGGGCCAAACGGCGCAGTGATGACCAGCCGCAAGGCGCAGCGCGTCAGCCGTTCTGGCACGGCATCCTGTTCGGCCTGACCAATCCCAAGGCGTATCCGGTAGCGGTGGCGACCTTTACCGCGCTGCTGTCGAGCCGTGCCGAACTGCTCAACTGGTCGATGCTGCCGGCGCTGATCGCCCTGAGCTTCTTTGGCGGATTGCTGGCTTACGCTATCTTGATCGGCGTTGTCGGCGCCCAACGGGTACGCACGCTGTATCAGCGCCATGAGCTGATGATCACGCGGTTGTGTGGCGTGATGTTTATCGGTTTTGCCATCAATGCGCTGGTGCATGCGCTGCCGGGATTGCTGCCGAACAAGGCTTGAAGTTGTGTGCAGGGATGCGTGAACAAAGGGTCAGGGATGGTTGATCAGTGCTGCATTGTCCGGACATCCACGCTGAACCATGGAAAGCCGAAATTCCGCGCCGCTGGCGAGTTACATGGACCTGTTGCTGGATGCCGTCTGTGCGGTGGACAGGCAGGGCCGTTTCGTTTTTGTCAGCGCCGCCTGCGAGCGTATTTTCGGTTATACCCCTGAAGAACTGATCGGCCGGTCGATGATTGAGCTGGTGCATCCCGCAGACCGCCAACGCACCCTCGCCGCCGCCCACGACATAATGGGCGGCGAACCCAAGCACAATTTCGAAAATCGTTACGTGCGCAAGGATGGCCGCATCGTCAATATCCTCTGGTCGGCGCGCTGGTCGGAGGTCGATCAGCTGCGCATCGCCGTGGCCCGCGACATCACCGAGCGCAAGCAGGCGGAATCGCGTCAGGCTGCGCTGTATGCGATTTCCGAGGCGGCGCATGTCGCCGAAGACTTGCTGGCGCTGTTCAAGCGCATCCATCTGATCATCGGCGAATGGTTGCCGGCGCTGAATTTCTCCGTGGCACTGTACGACGAGCACTGTGCGCAGCTGAATTTTCCCTATCACGTTGACGATCACGAATTGCAGCCCGAGCAACCGGGCACCGTCACCGGGCGTTTGTGTACGGAGGTCATCCGTAGCGGTCAGCCGATTCTGCTGACCCCGGACAGCCCCGACGCCTCGCCCGACTTCGCCGCGCTGGTGGCGGGGCAGGACTCACCCTGCTGGCTCGGTGTGCCGCTGAATTCGAAGAACGGCACCATCGGTGCGCTGATCGTCAAAAGTCTGCCGGGCGGCGAGCGTTACACCGAGCAGGACAAGGAACTGCTGCAATACGTCTGCGCCCAGGTCGCCACCGCCATCGAGCGCCAGCAACTGCACGCGCGGCTCAAACGCATGGCGCAATACGATCAACTGACCCAGTTGCCCAATCGCGGGTTGCTCAAGAGCGCCTCAAGGCTGCGCTGGCCGGTGCACGCGAAACCTCGGGAAACATGGCGCTGCTGTACGTCGATCTGGATCGCTTCAAACAGGTCAACGACACCTTTGGCCATGCGGTCGGCGACATGCTGCTGCAAACGGTGGCGAGTCGGCTCAAGGGCTGCGTACGCGACACCGATACCGTGGCGCGCATCGGTGGCGACGAATTCGTGGTGCTGTTGCACAGCGTTCACGCCGCTGAAGACGCCGACATCGTGGTTGGAAAAATCCGCCAGGTACTGGTGCAACCGATGCGCCTGGACGGTCACAACCTGCACATCGAACCGAGCATCGGCGTGGCCCGCTATCCCGAACATGGCAGCGAGGAGCAGCAACTGTTCCGGCATGCCGACCAGGCGATGTACACCGCCAAACGCCTCAATCATCGGGCGGTGGATAGCTGAGCCAGTGCGCGCCGTTCGTCGCGGCGCGGGCAACTTTTCTAAACCTTTGGCAGTCCGGCAATTCTCAATCTAGGCGGGCACCTGCTCGCCAACGATCAATACCAAGAGGAAGAGAATCATGCCTAATTCAAGAAACTCGAACTCGGGAAACTTCGCCAACGATCGAACGAAGGCCTCTGAAGCCGGTCGCAAAGGTGGGAAAACCACCACCACGACAGTCGACAAAGAGCCTGCGAAAACCGAAATGGGCCGCAAGCCAGCTCAGAAGTCGAAGTAGTCGGTGAGGTAGTTTTGATTGAGAGGCGGGGGCGCAAGCCCCCGCTTGAATTTGCAGAGATAGGAGGGCGCGACCATGAGCCGGATGGCCACCCAGATACGTCGTTTCAGTTTTGCCACGCTGTTGGGATTGTTCGCTGGCAGTGCATTCGCCCAGTCGCCTGCCGACTTCATCAACGATGCGTCCGCCAAAGGCATGGCCGACATCGAAGCCAGTCGTCTGGCGCACCAGAAATCCGAATCCAAAGAGGTCAAGGATTACACCATCGTCGTGATCAATGACCGCACCACGGCCAACCAGCATCTGGCGAAGATCGCGAAGAAACTCGATCTGCCGGTCGCACCCCGTGAAGAAATCGCCGACAAGGCCAAGACCATGATCCCGCAGGTTAAAGACGGCGAAACCTTCGATCAGGCCTACGCCGCGAGCCAAGTGAAAGCGACCGAAGAAGCGATCCAGCAGATCCAGCAGGAAGCGCAGTCGACCGACGTGCCGGAAATCAAGGCCTTTGCCGACGAGACACTGCCAAAACTGCAAAGCCATCTGGAAATGGCGCGAGCGCTGCAAGCCAGCCGCTGATACTACCTGCTAATCAAAAGATCGCAGCCTGCGGCAGCTCCTACATAGAACGGTGTAGGAGCTGCCGCAGGCGGCGATCTTTTGCTTTGTTCAACTTTACTTAGCAGTCATTCAAATCCTGCTTCGGCTTGCTCTTCTCCCCCAGCCCATCGAGATTGAACACCTCGCTTTCCCCCAAGCTGCGGTAATGCTTGCGCAACGCCTCGAGTTGTTTGAGATCCAGCGATTCCAGCCCGAGCATCGCGTTCTGCGCTTCTTTATTCACCCGCAGCAACTCATCGAGCTTCAGGTGCAGGATGTCGGTATCGCGGTTCTGCGTGTTCTGGATCAGGAACACCATCAGAAAGGTGATGATCGTGGTCGAGGTGTTGATGATCAGTTGCCAGGTGTCATTGAAATGAAAAATCGGCCCACTCAACCCCCACAGAAAAATCAGGATCAATGCGCCCATGAACGTTTTCGGGCTACCGGCCCAGAGAGCCAGGGTCTGGGAGATTTTCGCGAATTTCATTGCGGTGTTCCTTATTGGGAGAGCTTGAAATTCAGACATCCGGGGCGTGATGAAAATTCTACTTACAAATGACTCCTGCCAATAATTGTGAAAGCGGAGACATCCCTTGCAATGAGTCGCTCTGGAACTGCGCGCAGCGCTGCCTGTATCGTGACGAACCGCAAGAATGTCCCGACAGGAGAACGCAATGAGTTGGTCCGCCAGACAATACGTCGCTTTCGAAGATGAACGCACCCGCCCGGCTCGTGATCTGTTGGCGGCGATTCCCACGGTTCAGGCGCGGTCGGTAGTCGATATCGGTTGCGGCCCGGGTAACTCCACCGAGCTGCTGGTGCAGCGTTTCGAGCAGGCGCAGGTCCGGGGGCTGGACAGCTCGGCGGACATGATTGACGCAGCGCGCAAGCGGCTGCCGCAGTTACAGTTCGACGTCGCGGAAATCGATAGTTGGGCGGATCAAGGCCCTTTCGATGTGATCTTCGCCAACGCTGTGTTGCAGTGGGTGCCGGATCACGCGACGTTGCTGCCGGCGTTGGCGGGTAAGCTTTCGGACGGTGGCAGTCTGGCGATCCAGATGCCGGACAACCTCAACGAGCCTTCCCATCGACTGATGCGCGAAGTCGCCGCCAACGGCCCATGGGCCGCGAAACTCGCTGGCGCCGCCGGGCAGCGCACTGATATGGCCAGTGCCAGCGAATACTTCTCGATGTTGCGTCCGCACTGTTCGCGGGTCGATGTGTGGCGTACTACCTATCACCATCAACTGCCGGGCGGGGCAGCGGGGGTGGTGGAGTGGTTCAAGGGCAGTGGCTTGATTCCGTTTCTGAGCCCGCTGAGCGAAGAGGAGCAAACGCAGTATCTGCAGCAGTATCTGGCTGCAGTTGCCGAGGCTTATCCGGCGTTGCCTGATGGTTCGGTGCTGTTGCCGTTTCCGCGGCTATTTATCGTCGCGACTCGCTAAGGGCAAACAACAATTCTGTGGCGAGGGAGCTTGCTCCCGCTGGACTGCGAAGCAGGCCCAAGGTCTTCGGGATACTTCGCGCCCGAGCGGGAGCAAGCTCCCTCGCCACAATGCATGTTTCGCGAGTTAGCGCTGCACCGCCACCAACATCATCATCGGCCGCTCCCGCTCTTCCGCCAGCGCCGGTTGCGCCGCCACCTCCGCATCGCTCGGCCCCCATTCGTTGACATGGCGAATGGCAAAACCCGCCGCGATCAACGAATTCAACAGCGTGCCAATCGTGCGATGCTGCTTGATCACCCCGTCGGCCAGCCAGTGGGTCACCCGCTCGCCTTCCATTTGATAACTGTCCAGCGGCCAGCACTTGTGACCGTCGCTGTCGACCAGCCAGCCCGGATTGCGCGGGGCCATGAAGATCGGGTGTTCGATGGAGAACACAAAATGCGAACCCGGTTTCAACGCCGCGTACAGACGAGCGAACAACCCTGGCAGATCCTTGATGTAATGCAGCGCCAGCGAACTGTAGGCCAGATCGAAACTGCAGGCCGGCAAGTCGAGATGTTCAAGGTCGGCGCGTTCATAGCGGATGTTCGCCGCCGCAGTGGTTTCGCACGCCCGCTCGAGCATCTTTTCCGAGACATCCAGCCCCAGTACATGGGCGGCACCGTGCTCACTGGCCCAGCGGCTGAACCAGCCATAGCCGCAGCCGAGGTCGACCACATGCAAATCGTGTATCGATGGCAGCAAAGCCTTGAGTGCCGGCCACTCCGGCGCAGCATCGAGGCCGCCGATTGAACGGTTCATCTGGCTGTAACCGTGAAAAAAATCGGGGTCGTCGTAGATGTTTTGCGTCATGGGGGAAGTGCTCTTTTGAGTTCGGTCATCAGCGGCAAAGTGGCCGCGCCATGGAGTCCCTCGAAAGTCAAAACGCGTATTCGTCGATGGCCGCGCAGGGGGAGGGTGGTGGGTGATGGAGAAATCCTGGCAGAGAGCCGGGTTTGCATTCAACCTTGCTGCAAGACCTTCAACGCTGCCGAAGCCAGAAACCCCGAACGACTTTTCTCTTCCGGGTGATGAAGCACATATTCATCAATGCGGTTGAGCAGATAGCCGGGCAGTGTGATGTTGAGTTTCTGCGCCTTGCCCAGGTATTTGGTAACGTCGATATCAACCACAGCCCAGGCACAACCGGCATACTGCGGGTTCACTACGTGCACGCCAAGCTTGCTGGCTGGCGGGATCGGCGCACCGTCCTCTGCCAGGATTTCGAAATGACCCTCAATGGCTTCGCGAGCCATCGCGACGGCATCATCCAAATCATCCCCGGCAGAAAAACAGCCGGGAATATCCGGCACTTCCACTCCCCAGGCATGTTCTTCATCACCTATTGAAATTGCGATCGGGTAAAGCATGTTCGTGAACCTCCTGGACGCTGTCGGTGGCGTGAGTCAAAGCAGCGCCTGTTTCAAAATGCTGATGGCCGTTTTTTTAAGCAGGTCCCAAGTGATGATGACTGCCTTTGACCCGCACCAGATACCAACCGTCTGCGACGAGTTGACCGATTAAAAAGCGGCTATTCACAACACCTCCTTGTGGTGTGCTTGGTACTATAACTACTGATTTTTTTTGATCAACACTATAACCACCGAGCGGTCATCGTCCTTTGATTGGCTCGGTGGCAAGGTCCAGTCTAGGCTGGGGCTTCGCGTTGGGATGATGGGTGTGTTGCAGGCCTTTACGGGGCACTGCGGATAAATCCCGGACACAAAAAAACCGGCCCTATAGGCCGGTTTTTTTGTGTCTGCATCCCCCGTCATAACCACGACGTGAGACCTGATTGAGTGGAGCGGGTAGAGGGAATCGAACCCTCAACTAAAGCTTGGGAAGCTTTCGTTTTGCCACTAAACTATACCCGCTCAGAGCGGCTGACTTTGTACCAGAGTCGGGCGCAGATTTGAAGTTTTTCTTTTGCTCGCAGCGCGTTACAGCATTGAAAACGGTCATTCGCGGGCGAATCTGCAGGACAGTCCATGCTGGTTTTTCAGCCCCACAGACTCGCTCGCGACGACGCTTTTTCAAATGGCCAATGCATGGTGATCCTGGACGAACGCGTAACGCGTTCGGCTCGACTGCGGTGAGGGTTTCAGGAAACCCAGCAGGGCGTTCTGGCTATCGCGGCAAGCGGCCTTGTGTTCCATGTCGAGGAAGTGGCCGGTGGCCTGCAGCGTGGTGAAGGTGCTGTGCGCCACGTGGTTGGCAAATATCCGAGCGTCTTCAGCGGCGGTGTACTCATCCCATTCGCCGTTGAGAAACAGCACCGGCACGTTGATCTTCTTCGCCGCATTCAAATAGCACTGGCGATCACTGTGCAGTACGTCACTGATATGGAAGTGCATCTGTCCGTATTCGTGCTCGGCCAGGCTGCTGACGTGGCGATAGTTGAAGCGCTTGAACAGTGACGGCAGGTGTTTGCCGATAGTGCTGTTGACCAGATGCCCGACGCGGTCGCCGTCGCGCTGGCCGAGGTAATCGACACCGCGCTCAAGGTAATCAAGCATGTGTGCGTTGATCACCGGCGAGAACGAGCTGATCACGGCTTTCTCGATACGCCGCGGCTGGTGGGACAGGGCAACCAGAGTCGCCGCACCACCCCAGGAAAACGACAGCACGTGTTCGGCGCCGAAATGGTCGATCAGCTCCAGCAAGATCAGCCCTTCGACTTCCTTGGTCAGATGTTTCTCGTGACGGTTGTGGATTTTCGACTTGCCCGCGTAGGGTTGGTCGTAGCAAACCACGTTGAATTGCGGGTGCAGGTTTTTCACAGTCTGTGCAAACGACGCAGTCGTGGCCATCGAGCCGTTGACCAGGATGATGGTCTTTTCTGCGGCGTCTGCGCGATAGAACTCCGTGTAAACCCGATACTGACCCTGTATATCCAGCACAGCGATTTCTGGCCTCATGTCATAAGACTCCTGGCAAGCAAGCGGGTATGCGCGCAAATAGAGATTGCACGAGCTTTGTGACAGGTAGGCATACGCCTGGAATGTGCTTGGCCCATGTCGATCCATGACTGCGGTCGACGGGTGTTGTTATTGGCGGGCAGTCTGCCGGCTGAGGCGCAACCCAAGGGCTGACGACCGGCAAAAAGTTTCTTGGAAGTATGTTGTGACTCATCAGTCACAATTTGGCCGACGTCCTGATTCAAGCAGTGGGAGCGGGATCGCGCAAGTGCCGTTGGTAAATTGTTCGACAACTTCTGCTGAGCGGTCGCCGGCTTAGAACAAATGGATCTCTTCGGTGCGCAAAGCGCGGTACTTGCCCGGTTTTAGCGCGTTATCCAGCGACAGCGGGCCCATGGATTCGCGGTGCAGGCGCAAGACTTTGTTGTTGAAGTGACCAAACATGCGCTTCACCTGATGGTAGCGACCCTCGATGATACTCAGGCGCGCCACTCGCGGGCCGAGCACTTCGAGTCGCGCCGGTTGCGTGGTCAGGTTTTCGAAAGCGAAGTAGATGCCCTCGGCAAACGTAAGCGCGTATTGCGGCCCGATCTCCTGTTCGGTCTCGACGTAATAGACCTTCGGCAGTTTGGTCTGCGGTTGGGTCAGGCGTCGCGACCAGCTGCCATCGTTGGTGATCAGCATCAGCCCGGTGGTGTTGAAGTCGAGGCGCCCGGCGATGTGCAGGTCGTCCTTGTCCGGTTCATCGATCAGATCAAGCACGGTCGGGTGTTGCGGATCGCGGGTGGCGCTGACGCAGCCGGGCGGTTTGTGCAGCATGAAATAACGTGCCGGTTTGCCGAGTTGCAGGACTTCTTCGTCGACTTCGACGCGGCTGAACTCCAGCACTTCGCTGTGCGGGTCGCTGACGACTTTTCCGTCGATCCGCACGCGCTTTTCCACCAGCAACAGGCGAACCTGCTGACGGTTATAGCGGGGCAGGTTGCTGAGGAAACGGTCGACGCGCATGGTCAGGAATCGGCGGAAAAAGGGTCGCGCATCTTACGGGATTGGCCGAGCCGCTGCTTGCAGTTGCGCTTCGACCTGAGCGCAGCGCGGGCATAGGCAGGATTTGTCGCGCAGCGCTGCCGGCAGCGCTTCAAGCACGGCGGGGTCGATGCTCACGCCAAAACACCAGCAGGCCTGGTCGGCGGTGCGCGGGTCGGCCAAGCTGCAGTCGTTGCGGGCGCCGCAGGCCGGGCAGAGGTCGGGTTTAGTGTCGGAATCAGGCATAAGTCGGGTGAGGCATTTTTCCACGCAGGTGCGGTTACGGCCGATTTGCTTGGCCCGTTGCATCGCATGATCGGCCCGGGACGGTAGCCTGTGCAAGCTCGCAGGCCAACTGTGGGAGCAAACCTGCTACCACAGAGGATTTTCAGTGTGACTGACGCCGCTGATCTGAAGCCTTTCCGCGCCCGGCACTTGCCCCCGACGTGACAGTCAAAACTGTGTCGGCTGCGCTGTCTTGCTGCGGCCGCTGGTCTTTCAGGAGGCCGTCATGAGTACTTCAAAACTGTTGCGCCGGGTGCTGCTGGGAGCGGTGCTCGGCCTGGGTCTGTCCGGGTGTTATTACTACGCCGGTCCTTACGATGCTTACCCTGCCACTTACTACTATCCCGGCTATTACTCACCTTATTACTACGGCGGTTATTACGGCCCGCGCTATTACGGTGGCGGGCACTATTACTACGGCGGTCACGGCTATCGCGGCGGTTATGGACGCGGTTACCACGGCGGCGGCTATCACGGCGGCGGCTATCACGGTGGGCATCACTGATCAGTAGCTGAATGACAGTGGTTTCCAAATGAACAGGATTTCATCAATCACATGTTTCAACTTGTTACGGAAGCGCACCAGATTCGGAAAACGCTGTCAGATGTTTCGTCAGTCACCGAATAAACGACTGATGCCTGCCAGCGTCGCTGGTGCGGCTACCCGCGGTCCAGGAGGCCGCCATGTATCGACGAATTCTTCTACTTGCTGCGATGATGTTTTCCGTTGCCGGTTGCGCTCCCTACTCCTACGCAGACAGTTATTACAGCTCAGAGGTCTACACCTCACCCGCTCCGGCGTACTACAACACTGGCGGCACCTATTACAGCGGTGGCAGCACCTACTACTCGGCCCCGCGATACTACCAGGCGGCCCCGCGTTACTACCAACCGGCTCCGCGTTATTACTCGGCGCCACGTTACTACCAACCAGCGCCGCGCTACTACGAGAGCCGCCGCTGGCACGACAATGATCGCGGGCGCTGGGACGGGCACCGTGGTGGGGGTTGGGATCGTGACCGTGGCGGCCGTGACCATCACGGTAACCGCGGTGACCACGGCGGGCGAGGCGGTCGCTGGTAATCATCCGCAAACAAAAAAGCGGCGCATTGAGCGCCGCTTTTTTGTGCCTGCGATTTGCCGGGCAATCAGTAAACTGTCAGATCCGCCAACGGATGCCGACCTTCCCAGACCTTGTGAAAATGCGCATCGACCACCGCCTCCGGGACGTTATTGATGTCCGGCCAATGCCAGTGCGGTTTCTGATCCTTGTCGATCAGCCGCGCGCGAACCCCTTCGCTGAATTCCGGGTGCCGACAGCAATTGAGGCTCAGGGTGTATTCCATCTGAAACACTTCGGCCAGCGACAGATAGCGGGCGCGGAGGATCTGTTCCCAGACCAGGTGCGCGGTCAGCGGCGAGCCTTCGCTCATGGTTTTCGCCGCGCGGGCGATCAGCGGGTCGCTGCTGTCGCGTTGCAGGCTGATGGCTTTCCAGGCACAGGTGACGTCGCTGACGTCGAGCAATTCATCGATCTGCTGGCGGCGCGGCAACCATTGCGCTTCGGGCATCTGCCCGACGGCCTCCTGTTGCAGGGCCTTGAGCAGACTGTTGAGCTGCATGTCGGTCTGTTCCTGCCAGTTGAGTTGCAACAAACCTTCGATCAGTTGCGGTTGCTGCTCTTCAAGCAGAAAGCGGTCGGCCAGATCCAGATCGATCGCATCCCGCCCGTTCATGTGCGCGCCGGTCAGTCCGAGGAACAGCCCGAGCTTGCCCGGTAACCGTGACAAAAACCAACTGGCCCCGACGTCCGGATACAGACCGATGGTGATCTCCGGCATCGCCAGGCGACTGCTCGGCGTGACGATCCGCGTGCTGGCGCCTTGCAGCAGGCCCATGCCGCCGCCGAGCACGTAACCGTGGCCCCAGCAGATCAGCGGTTTGGGGTAGGTATGCAGGTTGTAGTCCAGGCGATATTCGGCGGCGAAAAACTGCGCGGCCAGTGGCGGGACTTCGCCGGGATGGGCGCGACAGGCCTCCACCAGGCTGCGCACCTCGCCGCCGGCGCAGAACGCCTTGGCACCGTTGCCGCGCAGCAGCACGCAGACGATTTGTGAGTCCTTGGCCCAGGCGTTCAGTTTGTCGCTCAGGGCGTTGATCATCGGCAAGGACAGCGCGTTGAGTGACTTTTCAGCGTCCAGGCTGGCGATCCCGAGGCGGGCGCCGTCGGTGCCGGTGAGTTCTTCGAAGTGCAGATTCATCGTGACCTCGATCGGGAAATTGAGCGTTCAGTATGATCGCTGTGCGGGAAAGTGCCGGATCTGCGTCAGATCAATTGACAAGCGTGGTCG
>Ga0153948_1000134_pt1 | contig 38803 bp, 39 predicted proteins | sample TSNJ032MetaG_FD_104696 | JGI IMG/M metagenome (GOLD analysis project Ga0153948, IMG submission 104696) | Attine ant fungus gardens microbial communities from New Jersey, USA - TSNJ032 MetaG | ecosystem: Host-associated > Fungi > Mycelium > Unclassified | place: USA: New Jersey, Wharton State... | reverse complement strand
TCGATCCTCGGTTCCTCCGGTTCCGGCAAGTCCACGTTCCTGCGTTGCATCAACCTTCTGGAAAACCCGCACCAGGGTCAGATTCTGGTGGCCGGGGAAGAACTCAAGCTCAAGCCCGCCAAGAATGGCGAACTGGTTGCCGCTGATGGCAAGCAGATCAACCGCCTGCGTTCCGAGATTGGTTTTGTATTTCAAAATTTTAATCTGTGGCCGCACATGAGCGTGCTCGACAACATCATTGAGGCCCCGCGCCGCGTGCTCGGCCAGAGCAAGGCCGAGGCGATCGAAGTCGCCGAAGCGCTGCTGGCCAAGGTCGGCATCGCCGACAAGCGCCACGCCTACCCGGCGCAATTGTCCGGTGGTCAGCAACAACGCGCGGCGATTGCCCGCACGCTGGCGATGCAGCCGAAGGTGATTCTGTTCGACGAGCCCACCTCCGCCCTTGACCCGGAAATGGTTCAGGAAGTACTTAGTGTCATCCGCGCACTGGCCGAAGAAGGCCGCACCATGCTGTTGGTGACCCACGAAATGGGCTTTGCCCGTCAGGTCTCCAGCGAAGTGGTGTTCCTCCACCAAGGGCTGGTGGAAGAGCAAGGATCGCCTCAGCAGGTGTTCGAAAACCCGCTTTCGGCGCGCTGCAAACAATTCATGTCCAGCAACCGCTAACGGAGCAACATGCATGCAGAATTTTAAAAAGGTCTTCCTGGCCGCCGCCGTCACCCTCGCGTTCAGCGCCGGAGCCATGGCCGAGACCCTGAAGATGGGCATCGAAGCGGCGTACCCGCCGTTCAACAACAAAGACGCCAGCGGCAATGTGGTCGGCTTCGACAAAGACATCGGCGACGCCCTGTGCGCGAAGATGAAAGTCGAGTGCAGCGTGGTTACCTCCGACTGGGACGGCATCATCCCCGCGCTGAACGCCAAGAAGTTCGACTTCCTGGTCTCCTCGCTGTCGATCACCGAAGAGCGCAAGGGCGCGGTGGACTTCACCGACCCGTACTACTCGAACAAGCTGCAGTTCATCGCGCCGAAAAACGTCGATTTCAAAACCGACAAGGACGCACTCAAAGGCAAGATCATCGGCACCCAGCGCGCCACCCTCGCCGGCACCTGGCTGGAGGACACCTACGGTAGCGATATCGAGGTCAAACTCTACGACACTCAGGAAAACGCCTACCTGGACCTGACCTCCGGTCGTGTCGACGCAATCCTCGCTGACAAGTACGCCAACTACGACTGGCTGAAAACCGACGCCGGCAAGAACTACGAGTTCAAGGGCGACCCTGTCGTGGAAAGCGACAAGATCGGCATCGCCGTGCGCAAAGGTGATCCGCTGCGTGAGAAGCTGAACGCCGCCCTGAAGGAAATCGTCGCCGACGGTACCTACAAGAAGATCAACGACAAGTACTTCCCGTTCAGCATCTATTGATGCTGACCTGCGGGACTGGCGCCGTGATCCGACGGCGCCGGCTCCCGACCTTGCCTGCCGCGATTTGAATAGAAATCCATGATTATCGACCTCTACGGATTCGGCCCGGCCCTCGCCGCCGGTGCGCTGATGACCGTCAAACTGGCGCTGACGGCCCTGTGCCTGGGACTGGTGCTCGGTCTGCTCGGCGCCTTGGCCAAGACTTCCCCGTACAAGCCGCTGCAATGGCTTGGCGGCACTTATTCGACGCTGGTGCGTGGCGTTCCGGAATTGCTCTGGGTGCTGTTGATCTACTTCGGTACGGTCAACCTGATGCGCAGCCTCGGTGAGTTTTTCGGCAACCCCGACCTGCAACTCAGCGCCTTCGCCGCTGGCGTGATTGCACTGGGCCTGTGCTTCGGCGCCTACGCCACGGAAGTGTTTCGCGGCGCGATCCTTGCCATTCCCAAGGGCCACCGTGAAGCCGGTGTGGCGCTGGGCCTGTCGAAATGGCGAATCTTCACCAAGCTGATCATGCCGCAGATGTGGCGCATCGCCCTGCCCGGTCTGGGCAACCTGTTCATGATCCTGATGAAGGACACCGCACTGGTCTCCGTGATCGGTCTGGAAGAAATCATGCGTCACGCACAGATCGGCGTGACCGTCTCGAAACAACCGTTCACCTTCTATCTGGTGGCCGCAGTGATGTACCTGGGTCTGACGGTACTGGCGATGACCGGCATGCACTTCCTGGAAAAACGCGCCGCTCGCGGCTTTGCGAGGAGCGCTTCATGAACTGGGAAGTGATCATCAAGTGGCTGCCGAAACTGGCGCAGGGCGCGACCCTGACCCTGGAGCTGGTGGCGATTGCCGTGATTGCCGGCCTGTTGCTGGCAATCCCGCTGGGCATCGCCCGCTCTTCGAAGCTGTGGTATGTGCGCGCTTTGCCCTACGCCTACATCTTCTTTTTCCGTGGCACGCCATTGCTGGTGCAACTGTTCCTCGTCTATTACGGCCTGGCGCAGTTCGACGCGGTTCGTAACAGCGCGTTGTGGCCGTACCTGCGCGATCCGTTCTGGTGTACGACTGCAACCATGACCCTGCACACGGCGGCGTACATCGCCGAGATCCTGCGTGGCGCGATCCAGGCGATTCCGCCGGGCGAAATCGAAGCGGCACGAGCGCTGGGCATGTCCAAGCCCAAGGCGATGTTCTACATCATGCTGCCGCGCGCGGCGCGCATCGGTTTGCCGGCCTACAGCAATGAAGTGATCCTGATGCTGAAGGCCAGCGCGCTGGCGAGTACCGTGACCCTGCTGGAACTGACTGGCATGGCCCGCACGATTATCGCGCGCACCTACCTGCCGGTGGAAATTTTCTTCGCCGCCGGCGTGTTCTATCTGCTGATGTCCTACGTGCTGGTGCGCGGCTTCAAGCTGCTGGAGCGCTGGCTGCGCGTCGATGCCTGCCAAGGACGTTGAAACTTCCCACGTGCTGACGGGCGAGGATCTGCTCGCCCGCTTCACCGCGCTGGATGCTTTTCTGATTGAGCATCAGGCGCTGTGGAAACCTCGTCCATTCACTCATCGTTCGCTTCCATGGGAAACCGCCTACCCCGAGTTGGCTTTGTGGCTGCGAGGGCGATCGCTGGAAGATGCAGAGCGTGCACATAATCATCCCGCCGATCTCGCCGATGCCCCGGAGCCGTTCGCCTCATTGGCGGCATTGTCGATTGAGCTGAGCGCGGTCGGTGAGTTGCCGGAGCATGCGCTGGAAACCCCAGGTCACCGATTGAATGTCGATGTGCCGGGGCGCAAGTGGCTGCAGATCGAAGCCTTCGCCAGTCGTTTATCTTTCGCCTCGCCGCCGACACATTGGCTGGACTGGTGTTCCGGCAAGGGGCATTTGGGTCGGCGTCTGTTGGGTGCGGGACAACAACTGACTTGCGTTGAATACGATCCGGCGCTGGTCGCCAGCGGTCAGGCATTAAGTCAGCGCCATCATTTGCACGCCCTGCATGTCGAGCAGGATGTGCTGGCAGCAGACGCCACGACTGTTTTGAGCGCTCAACACACCCCGGTCGCCCTGCACGCCTGCGGCGACCTGCATGTGCGCCTGATGCAACTGGCGAGCGCTGCCGGATGTCAGCAGATGGCCATCGCCCCGTGCTGCTACAACCGGATCAATCGCAACGAGTACCGGGCCTTGTCCTGCGCCGGCATGCAATCCGCCCTACAACTCTCGCTCGAAGATCTGGCGCTGCCCATGAGCGAAACCGTCACCGCAGGTGCAAGAGTCCGACGTCAGCGCGACACCTCCATGGCCCGACGCCTGGCTTTCGATTTGCTGCAACGGCAGGTACGTGAAGTAGACGAATACCTGCCCACCCCGTCCCTGCCCAGCACCTGGCTGGACAAACCTTTCGCCGATTACTGCCGCGATCTGGCTGCATTGAAGGAGTTATCCACAATCGGCACGCCAGATTGGCAGGCACTGGAAGCCGCCGGTTGGCAGCGGTTGGCCGAAGTTCGCAACCTGGAATTACTGCGCGGACTGTTCCGACGACCGCTGGAGCTTTGGCTGAATCTTGATCGAGCCATTTTCCTCGCCGAACAGGGATACGTCGTACGCCTCGGCACCTTCTGCGACGCACCGCTGACTCCGCGTAATTTTATGCTGCTGGCCGAGCGCGCTTGAAATCTTTACAGCCTGTGGATAACTCTGTTGATGGTTTTGCACTGGATCCAATATCTACGGCTGTTACGCGGCCGAAACAGCATTGGTCATTTTTTGTTCATATAGATAAAAAACCTGTAAAACAGGCATTTGCGCACAAAATGAGAACGTGTCCACAAAATCCCCTGCAACGCCGCCGTAGCGCCGATCCGTTGTGCATAAGCTTCCAATCAAAAGGACATAAACGGCTGAAATAGGTGCTTGAAGTGCAGAAATCCAGCTAACACTCGCCTGTTTGATTGACGTCGAACAGCCCGATTTTGCGGCTTGAGACCCAATGACACAGCTCATGCAGCACCTGATCCAGCACCTGCGTAAAAATAGTCTGAATTCAGGGGTTTACAGAACCAACGCAATCGCTATAATCGTCGCCCACACGCCGGTATAGCTCAGTTGGTAGAGCAACTGACTTGTAATCAGTAGGTCCCGGGTTCGACTCCTGGTGCCGGCACCATACAAAACAAAGCCCCTGCAGAAATGCAGGGGCTTTGTTGTTTCTGGTACGTCCACATTACGTCCACACTGCCTCAAGCCTGTGAAGCCCCAAATCGTCATTGATCTGGATGGCTGGTCACCGAGGGACGTGCTTCTGCCGGTGCGAGGCGCGGCACCTCGGTTACACGTGCAGCTTTACCGGCCTTCATCTGACGTACAGATTCCAGCAAGTCCTTCCGGAATTGTTCCAATTCATTGAGCATCAATGAGTTTTCATTCGGTTGCTTAAGGCCGGCTACGAACAGGCTCGTCGAATAAGGTTGCGCTTCAAACCTGACTGATCTCAAACACATACGAAATCCTGCGCTGGCTCGCACTCCACACATACCGCAAATGCTTGCCCTGCTTCGGAATCGACACCGCCGGCGGCCGAAATGCGGCGACGCATTCATGGCCCGACAGACGCACGCTGTTGTAGAGCATCCCCCACGATTCCGACTCGCGCAGTTGTCGGGCGAACACCTGGGATGGGCCATAGGCGTCTGGATCGGGTTGATGCAAATCTGGAAAGTCGTGACGAACATCATGCAGCGGCTTAACCACGCGATTAACGTAAGTACGCATGGTCAACTCAAGATCCGCTTCGTTGGTGGCCGCGAGGAAGCGTTCCTGGTGATAGCAGGTTTCGGCGATGGCCGCGGCCTGGCTGCTGGCAGCGTAGTAGACGCCAAAGGTGCCATCGGTGAAGCGGCTGCTTTTGCCGATGTGGGTAAATGCCGCCATCACCGGGGTTGAACCAGGGCCGGAGAGCCGGTCTTCGGGACGCACGCGGGCGAGTACACCGGCCTGCTCGATCAGGCGATCGTTGGTCAGCGCTTCCAGCGCGTAGGCGATTTCCAGGTCTTCGGGGTCGAGCACGTCTTCGAACAGCGAAATCGGCGGGAAGCTGCTGTTGACGATCCGGTAGGCCTTCGGCCATTGCGGCTCAGCCAGCGGCGGGGCCTTCAACCGCGCACCCCGTCGAGGTAGCGGCGCACGTCGGCGATGTCGACCACCCTCCCCGCCAGCATGTAATCCAGCGCCGTTCGACCATTGAATGGTGCAGCCGTGTTGGGGCTGCTGACCCACGTATAGGCGCGCTCGCGGCTGTTGCTGAAGATGATGCTCAAGGCCTTGTGAATGCCCATCAGATACGAGATTCGCTCTAGCGTGTCGTGCGGCAGGCGAATGTTTGGCGGCAGGTGCTTGTATTTGTAAAACGTGGTGTTGCCGACGCCACCCAACAGCGTGCGCTGTTGCTCGGCGTTGCAACCCCAGCGCTCCATGAGGTTGAAGAAGAACTTCAGCGCGACGCGCCCGGCTTCGGGGACGTCGAGTTGTTCACGCGGGGTGAGGGCTGGGGATAGGGTAGGCATAGACGCCTCCTGATTTTTTGTCTTAGCTGAAGACTAGTACATAACTGCATTTTTTTAGAGTTTTTATACACAAACGAACAATCGTAACGACCAAAAGCACAGAAGCCGGAGTTAAGCCCGCTTATGTATTTCTGCGCTATTTGAACAATTCTGAATGGCTCCCTAGATCCACAAATGTGATCAGGTCTGGGCGCGTGTTCTCGTAAATCATCAGAAAATCGCCACCGATATGACACTCGCGGAATCCAGACCAATCTCCAGTCAGCGCATGATCCAGATATTCTGCCGGTAATTGCTGCCCCAAGAACAACATCGCCATCACCTTCCGGACATCGTTCATGTCTCGCCTTCCGGCGCGGTTATAACGATCCCAAGACTTCTTGAATTCAGAAGTCTGCGCACACTGTTTAGGCCGATCAGCGCGTTTTTGTGTTTTCTCCGGTCTCGCCATCAGCAGTCCTCAGCATGTCGTCTATCGAGTCGAAACGCTGACGGATTTCTCGTGCTTCCATCATTGCGCGGGCCGTTTTCTCTGATGGAACCCGCACCTCGAAGGGAAGCCCCTGAGTGGCAACAACCTGCCGCAGAAAAAGTCGCATGGCGTCGCTAATGCTCAGCCCGCAAGCGTTCAAGACTTCAGTGGCACGCGCTTTCAAATCCTCATCAATTCGGCAGCGCACATCGGTAGTTTTCAGTAGTGCAGCCATTTCAATTACCTCATCGTGATTTTGTAGCTACATAAGCGCTACCTCTGCATTGTGGTCGGAGGGATCTTCGTCGGTCAACGCGAAGTTGATAGGTGGTTCTCTACCGCCATGACTCGCATGCCAGGCAGCCATTTCAACTCCTTTTACAAGGTAGGGCTATCAGCTGAATCGTTTCTTTGCCTGAGACCTATCTGCGCATAACGAAGGCATAAACCCCGGAAGATGTAAGCTGTTCTCTTCGAAAAAAATTGCCCCACGCATCAAAACCACGCACTTCTCTTGACCCCAATCACCCCCACGTCATCAAAAATCCCGATCCTGTGTCAGCTTCCAGCCATCGGCGGGGACATCAATTCGCTACTAAACCCGCGACAACTATGCTCAGGTGCTGGAATATAGCCGGCATATGACGCCGGATCGGCCGTCTCGTAAACAACAATACCCAGCCCACTTCAGAGGGCATTACCCATGGATAGCAGAACCTTACGCAACCTCATGCGCATCGTGCAGACCGGCTCGTTGTCGGCCGCAGCCGAGCATTCGTGCCTGACTGTGCAGGCCCTGGCCGCGCAGTTGAACAAGGTCGAAGAGCAGTTCGGTTTCCGCTTGTTTCGACGTTCCAACAAAGGGCTGGCGCTGACGCCGCAAGGCACGGAGCTGACGCCTTACATGGACAAAGTGCTGATTGCCACGCGACAGATGGAAGAAAAGGTCGAGGCGCTCAAGGTGCCGGGCCAGCGCACGTTGAAGGTCGCGTTGAACAACACGTTGTCGTCTGACTTCAACCGGCGAATGATCGGACGCCTGATCGAGGTGTTTCCCGATTACCAGATGGAATTCAGCTACGCCGAGTCGATGGAAAACCTCAGCAAGCTGAAGAACGAGGACTTTGACCTCGCGGTGCTGATCGGCCCGCAGCGGCCGGGTTTGCCGAGTATCGTCCTGCCGGATGTGCAGGTGCAGGTGGTCGGTGCCCATTGCGGGCAGGAAAACGATCCACTGACGTTGCTGGGCAACAAGTTTCAGGTGCGTCCTGCGGAAGATTGTCCGTATTCCCACAGCTTCCTGCGTTTTCTCGACGCCGGACTGGGCAATCACGAGAACGGTCAACGCATGGTCTATTCCTGCAGCGAGACCCTGACGCTGTCGTTGATCACGCAGATGGACGCGGTCGGCATGGTTTCCCGTGAGGCCGCACAAAAGAACGGCCTGACGATTTTCCCCGGATTCGAGGATTTCCTCGAAGTGCGTCTGGCGGTGAACAACCCGAACCTGTCGGGCCAGGCCCTGAACGACGTGGTCGACCTGCCGCTACATGAACGAGCCGAGCGCAATGTACGCAGCCGTCCCAACCGCCACACTGAGAAAGAGGTTTTTGCTGAAATACGCACATAGCAACGTCGGAATGGCTGCATAAAATTCCGGGCGATCGAGCTGCAGGTGCTGATCCTTGAACAACAAGGGTGTCAGGCTGATCGCAGCGACGATCGCCACCGGCAGGTACTCCAGCGCCCGCGCAACGAACGGCGGCCAGTGCTCGGTGTTGACCTGCAGTGGCAGCGCGCGTGGCAAAAAGGTCACGGCCATCATCAGCGCAACCACCAGGATCAGGAACGTCTGGTCAGGCATACACCCACTCCGCAGCCCACAAACGTGGCGATGAATACGTTGAATGGCGATGTGCCAACCAGGCTCAGCGCGCCCATGCAGGCCACGGCTGCCGCAGCGGCGATGAGTTTGTTGCGGGTGTTGCACAGCGACACCAGCACGTAGAGCATCATCGCGGTCAGTGCGTAGTCGAGCTGATATTTGATCAGGTGCGACGCATATTGCGCGCAGACAGCGCCCAGCAATCCGCCCAGTACCCACGAGGTGTGGCAGAACAGGTTGAAGCCGATCAGGTAACGGATGTTGACCGGCGCGCCGGTGCCCAGTTTGACGCTGTGAAACGCGAAGGACTCGTCGGTCAGCCCACCAGCGTAAGCCCAGCGCTCCATGCGGCTGAGCCCCAATGCGCGCAGGGCTTTGGCCATGTACACCGACATCAGCATGTGCCGCGCATTGATCAGGAACGTGGTCAGCACGATGGTGGTCAGCGAAGCACCACTGGAGATCAGCGCCAGCGCGGCGAATTGCGAAGCACCGGCGTAGACAAACAGACACATCGCCACCGGCAGCCACATCGGCAGCCCGGCGTTGACCGCCATCAGCCCGAACACGAACGACACCGTGAAATAGCCGGCCACCACCGGGCTGGCTTCGGCAAACGTGCGCGATGGCTGATGGGCAGCCATCAGCGGCGCACTGCCGGACGTTTCATTCATAGATCCCTCTCAAATGTCCGCTCGCCGTGGGGTTCGCAAAAACCCTGGGCAGTCCAGAATCGCTTGCCCGCGAGGTTAGCATCGTCGACGAACAGAAACATCCGTAATACACCGACCCGCTTCATGTCGGCCGATGCCGCTTCCACCAGCCGCTGACCGACGCCCTGGCTGCGATAGCGCAGGCTGACCGCCAGATGGTTGATGGTGCCGCGACTGCCGAGCATGCCGCCGAGCACCGCACCGACGATTTCGCCTTCGACGTCGAAGGCCAGATACGCCGTGGTGGTCTTCTGGATCAATACACCGCGCAAGCATTTGGCGTCCTGCCACTCACAGAACGACACTTCATCGAACTGGCGGAAGAAACGCTCCATGCGCTGTGCGTCCTTGGCGGTGGCGCGTCGCAGCACCACCGGCGTCGAGCACTCGACGCCATCGATTGGAGTGATCTGATTAGCGAACAATGTCGAAAGCGGTCCCGGGCCGCGAGAAGGAAATCGCCAGAATCTGCCGGTACGCCATCGCATGAGTGTGCGTATTGCGGGCCGGGGTTACGTAGTGGCGCATATCGCGATCAAGGAAGTAGGTGGTGTCGAGAATTTCCTGGTAGGTGGTCGACGCCAGTTGATGCTCGTGGATGTCGTAAAGACGACTCTCCGCGCCCTCGACATTGTTGCGCCCCCAGAAGTGCACGCCGCTGAACGGATAACCGTCGCAGTGAATCCCTTCCGGAGTGATTTCCAGCTGCTTGCCGGGTTTGATCTCGATGCGGATCTGATGGATCTGGCACTGCCAGATTTCATCGTGCAGTTCTTCCGGCAGCACGCTTTTGTACACTTCGAAATCGGTGTCGATCAGGCTGCGCATCACCGGCGAAGTGATCACTTCATCGGAAAAGTCCTGAAAGTGCCGCACAACACCACCCACATAGGCGTTGTTCTCTTTCGACTGCACGTAGGCGCGATGCTCGAGTTGCTTCAGTTCACGTGTTTTCGGGTTGTACTCAAAGTCGCTGTAACGACGGTAACGCATGCCGGCTTCGGCCTGACCGTAGTAACTGTCCGGCTCCATGTTTTCCCAACTTTTGGTCAGTCTGACGAAGTCGGCAAAATGACCGTAGAGATTGAAGTCACCACCCTGGACGTTGACATATTTGTCGCGCCGTAGCGATTCGCCCACTTCTCTGTTCAAAACGATCATTACCAAATTCTCCGCTGCGTTGAGCGGCCTAATCTATTAGGTGGAGAATTTGCGTCCATGAGAAAGAATTTCAGGCATTTAAAGCCCTGTTTGAAACGGTAGTTGAAGACGCTTTAAAACAACTTTTACATGACAAAAACACGGGTTTTTTACGGTTTTTGCAGAAAAGACCTCGAAAAAAAACCCCGAGGTCAGTCGGGGTTTTCTCATGTTTCTTACACCGGATCGCGCATCAGAAGATGTTGATCGGGTAGTCCACGAATACACGCAGCTCGTTGCCGCTGACGTTGTACTCGCTGGATTTCTGCGACACACGCAGGATCGAGCTGCGCAATTTCACGCTCAAGTCTTTCGCCGGACCGCTTTGTACGACGTATTTGACCTGGTTGAAGATCTCGCGCTCGGTGCCGCCTTCGCTGGTGGATGTGGTGATGTTGTCGCCACGCACGTAAGCGAAGTTGTAGCTCAGACCCGGTACGCCGAATGCGCCGAAGTCCAGGCCGTAGCCCAACTGCCAGCTGCGCTCGTCTTCAGCGTTGAAGTCCGACCAGTAGGAGTTGGCCAGGTAGATAGTGTTGCCACCGTCACCGACACGACCTTGCTCTTTCTGATAGCCGCCGTAGGCGTAGCCCAGGTTGCTATCGCCGGTGGAGCGCTGGTGCGCCACGGTGAAGGAGTGAGGGCCGGTAGCGAACGTCGCTGCCAGGCTCCAGATCTTGTTGTCATCGCCGGTAGCGCCACTTTCACGGACGTAAGAGTCGTCCAGCTTGGTGCGATAGCCGTTGAAGTCCAGGGTCAGGGACTGATCCTTGTCGATCGGGAACACGTAGTTGGCGTTCACGTATTGCTTCTTCAGCACGTCCTCGACGTCGGAAGCGTACAGCGCCGCCTTGAATCGTTCGGTGAACTGGTAGCTACCGCCCAACACGTTGATCGCCTTCAGACCACCGCTGTCACGGCCTTCAGCGCTTTTGCGCGATTCGGCAGTGAAACGACCGGCGTCCAGTTGCAGGCCTTTGATCTCTTTGGAGGTGATCAAGGTACCTGTGTAGCTTTCCGGCAGCAGACGCGAATTGTCGTAGTTCAGCACCGGCAGCGCCGGCATCTGGTCACCGTAGGTCAGCACGGTGTTGGACAGACGGAATTTGACCGCAGCGCCGCCCTTGGACAGGTCGTTGGCAGGTTTGCCGCTGTCGCCACGTTTGAAGAAGTCGATACCGCCAGCACCGCTGCGATCTTCGCTGCGCTCCAGGTTCAGGGCGTACAGGCCGAAAGCATCAACACCCACACCGATGGTGCCTTGGGTAAAGCCGGACGAGAACGTACCGATGGCCGCCTGGCCCCACTCGGATTTGTCTGCGTTGCCGTCTTTGTAATCACGATTGATGTAGGCATTGCGCAGCAGCACTTTCAGACTGCTGTCTTCTACAAAACCCTTGGACTCGGCCTGGCCGTCAGCCATGGCCTGTGTGGCACTCAACATCCCCAGTGCGATCAGACTGATTCGCTTGTTCAACATTTTGTTTTCCTTATTACGGGTTGAAACGCGCTGTGTCGAACGGCTGAAACGGCGCTATTGCACTCTTTTTTCACCCCGAAACAAAAAGACCCGCCCACGGTAAAACCGTGTCGGGCCCTTTTATTATTTTGAGTCATGGCGGTTGGCCACAGGCGTTGGGCCGAATCGTAGCCGCGCCCTCAATAATGTGTCAATTTCAAGAATCGTCTTTAAATAGGTAAAAATCGTCTAAGAATCGTAAATTTTGCGATAGCGCATTGCTCGGAAATGCGCTGAGCCAGTGAATCCAGTGCGATTACGCGCAGCCGTCGAGACCGCATTGCGCGGCGGATTGCCCCGGCTCAACCGCGACCACCGCTTGTCCCAACCAGTCGGCGAAAGCCTGCGGCTTGCCAAGCCATGGGCTGATGTCGATCAGGGTGAATTGCCCGTCCTGCTCCAGCGCCAATGTCGGAAAACCCTGGCCGCCCAGTTGCGCCAGGAGTGCGCGGCTGGCTTTCACATGCGCGTTCGTATCAACGGATTTAAACGCAGCCGCAAAGGTGTTCTCGGCGTAGCCCAACTCACTGGCGAGTTCGAACAGTACGGATTCATCGGCAATCCGCCGTCCTTCCACGTAATGCGCGGTCTGCAAACGCCCAAGCAATTGCAGGCCACGGCCGTCGATGGACTCTGCCGCCATCACCGCTGCGATCGGCGGCGTCGAATCGAAGACCGCCGAGTGATCACGCAGCAGACCTTCGAAATACGCCTCGCCAAAGGGTTGCCCGGTGTATTCGGCGATGCGCCGGTCGTGGGGCATGACGTAATCACGCAGTTGCGGCGAAACGCGCTGACGGCTCGCGCCGCTCATCATTCCGCCCGCATGGGCAATGACCGGCAGCACTTGCTGCGCCGCTTGCACCAGCGGTTTGGCGCCATAGCACCAGCCGCACAATGGGTCGTAGATGTAGTGAAGGATCATGGGAGGACTCCGGCAGACAATCAGGAAAAATCGATGGCGGCAGACTATGCCTACGCGTGTTGGGGAAAAACGCCGGAATGGCTCTCAGACTGTTCCGAGAATCGGTCGAATGGATTACCTGATCAGGTTGTATCGAAATCGACATAAATTGAAACAATCTGACAGAGGAACTTCTCAGGAATAAATAACGGCAGCAAATGCAAAGCATTACCATTCGCGCGTTTGAATTTCCCTACTTTTTCGGATGTGCTTTTCCATGCCTGCCCCGTTCCGCCTCACGCCCGTCACCCTTGGATTGTCTGCCGTTCTGTCCAGCGGTTTTGCTTATTCCGCCACTGAACTGCCCGCCACGGCGATCAGCGCCGAAGAACAAGCCGAGGACCCGCGCGTCAAGATCAGCACCACTGCGACTCGCACCTCGACCCCGGTGCGTTATGTGCCGCAGGCCATCGACTCGATCAAGACCTCGAACGTCGCCGACTACGGCACCAATGACATCGGTGACGCCCTGAGCGGGATTCCCAACGTCAGCAGCAGCGCCGACACGCGCTTCGACAGTCTGCGCATCCGCGGCTTCGACGCCAGCAACGACTTCTATCTGGACGGCATTCGCGACGACAGCCAGTACAAGCGCGACCTGCACAACATCGAGCGGGTCGAAGTGCTCAAAGGTCCGGCAGCCGTACTTTATGGCCGAGGCAGCCAGGGCGGGATCGTCAACCGCGTGAGCAAGCTGCCCGAGTTCGGCCGTCGCTCGACCATCGAGGCCCAGGGCGGTAGCGAAGACCTGCGCAGCCTGTACGCCGACCTCAGCACCGACCCCAGCGAAAACCTCAGCCTGCGCCTGAACATGGGCAACATGGATGAAAACAGCTTTCGCGACGGCGTCAGCGGCAACCGGCAGTTGTTCGCGCCGTCGATGAGCTGGCAGCTGACCCCGGACCTGAACTGGTTGGTGCAATACGAATACAGTCGCTACAACCGCACGCCGGATCGCGGCATTCCGGGGGTGAATGGCCGTCCCGCAGACGTAGGTCGTGACACCACCTACGGCAACGATCACGATTTCATCGACGACAAGGCGCAGTCCCTGCGCTCGAAATTCACCTACGAGATCAACGACGCCTGGCAACTGCGCCAGACCCTCGGCGTGTTCAAGCTCGACAGCGATTTCGACAACACCTATCTGACCGGCTTCGACCCGAAAACCAACAAGGTCGCGCGCCAGCACTGGCAGCAGGATCTGACCACCCGCAACGTCTACAACAACCTCGAACTGGAAGGCGGTTTCGATACCTTTGGCCTTGAACATCGCCTGCTGACCGGCGTCGAGATCGGCAGCCAGCGCCGCGATCCGAAGTTGTACAACGCCGCCACCGGCAAGACACCCGGCGCACAACCGGTGCCGTCGCTCGACCTGTTCAACCCCAACCGCGAGCTGCGCCACACCGGCAGCATGCAAACGTTCAGCGACAGCCACACTGAAGTCGAGAGCCGCGCGGTCTACGTCCAGGATCAACTGCGCCTGAACGATCAATGGCAACTGCTGGCCGGCCTGCGCTACGACACCTTCGATATCGAGTCGACCAACAAACTCAAGAACATCACCGAAGACCGCGACAGCCACAGCACCAGTCCGCGCTTCGGAATTGTCTGGACGCCGCTGCAGAACCATTCGTTCTACGCCTCTTGGTCGAAGACTTTCTCGCCGGTGGGCGGTGGTCTGATCGGCATCACCCCGGGCGCTGCCGGCAACACCAACGACTTGAGCCCGGAGTTGACCAAACAGAAAGAAATCGGCTTGAAAAGCGACTGGCTCGATGATCGCTTGAGCACCACGCTGGCGGTCTACGACCTGGAACTCTACAACCGTCGCACCAGCGATCCGAACGATCCGACCCTGACCGTCATGACCGGTCTTCAGCGCTCTCGGGGTGTCGAGCTGACCGCCACCGGCAAACTGGTCGGTAACTGGTACATGCGCGGTGGCGTCGGCGTGCAGGACACCACCATCGAGAAAGACAACAACGGTCTGGAAGGCAAACGCGTCAACAACGTGGCCAAACACAACGGCAGTCTGTTCCTGACCTGGAAACCGGAGATGGGCTGGTACGGCGAAACCGGCCTGACCCTGGTCGGCCAACGATACGCCGACAACGCCAACACTACTGTACTACCGGGTTATGGCCGCTGGGACGCGCTGCTCGGCTACCGCTTCAAGGACTGGGACTTGCGCGCGGCACTGAACAACATCACCGACCGCGAGTATTACGCCTCGGCCACCAGCCAATATCAGATCCAGCCAGGCGCACCGCGCAGCGTGGTGATGACCGGTACCTATTCTTTCTGACTCAACCCAATACCTATAGGAGTGAGCCTGCTCGCGATGACTATTTAACATTCAACAGATTCGTTGGCTGTTACTCCGCCATCGCGAGCAGGCTCACTCCTACAGTGGTTTTGTTTCGTGCATAAAAAAACGCCGCCATCCCGGCAGCGCTTTCAGCAATCCCTGTTGTTCTTCTTATCCTTCCATTACAGCCCATAACGCTTCCAGTTCGGCCTCGCTGAACAGGCCAGCGGGGTAACGCTCGATCATCATCCGGCGCGGATCAGGTTCCCTGATCTGACGCGTTCCGTTGGATTTCAAAAAGTGCGCGACAATCTGGAGCGATTCGCCGTTGACGGCCATGGGATGCAAAGTCCGCTCGCTGACTACGTTCACTTCGGCGTTCATTTCAGCGCTCTCTCCCCGTTCGTGAGCGGCTACGTTATCCAAGGTATGTGACAGAACTGTTGAAGTTCCCCCCTCTCCCTAGTGCGCTGTGACCGATACAAGAGCTATGCCAAGGTTTCCGATTTGTCGACAGGCGGATACAAACAAGCCCGCGGTCCAACCGGGCCGCGGGCTTGTTTGAATGTGTAGCAAGCTAATTGTTGCCCGGCCGATTTATGAATCAACTCAAGCTGTTACGTCTCAACTCACTCTTTGTGCGGGGCTGGCTGTTGTTGGGTAAGGCAGTGGATATTGCCGCCGCCCAGTAACAGTTCACGGCCCGGCACCATCACCACTTCGTGCTGCGGGAACAGCTTCTGCAGGATCTCCCGCGCAGGCGCGTCCATTGGATCGTCGAAGCTCGGCGCGATGATGCCGCCGTTGACGATCAGGAAGTTCACGTAGGAGCCGGCCAGACGCACGGAAGGGTTGCGCTCCTGCGTACCGTCCACCGGATCGACACCGGCGCACTCTTCTTCGGTCGCATACAGCGGCCCCGGGATCGGCATCTTGTGCACCGTGAACGGGCGACCCTTGGCGTCGGTGCTGCTTTGCAGCACGTTCATCGCCGCCTGGCAGCGCGGGTAGTTCGGATCCTGCGGATCGTCGGTCCACGCCAGCAGCACTTCGCCCGGGCGCACGTAGCAGCAGAAGTTATCCACATGGCCGTCGGTTTCGTCGTTGAACAGGCCATCCGGCAGCCAGATGATCTTGTCCACCGACAGATTGTCGCGCAGCACCGCTTCGATTTCTTCGTGGCCCAAGTGCGGGTTGCGGTTGTGGTTGAGCAGGCACTCTTCGGTGGTAATCAGCGTGCCTTCGCCGTCGACGTGAATCGAACCGCCTTCGAGCACAAAACCTTCGGTGCGATAACGCGGGCTGCGCTCGATTTCGAGGATCTTGCCGCCGACCTGCGAATCACGGTTCCACGGCGAATACAGACCGCCTTCGAAACCGCCCCAGGAGTTGAAGTCCCAGTTCACACCGCGCACTTCGCCACTGTTGTTGATGACGAACGTCGGGCCGGTATCACGCACCCAGGCGTCATCGCTGGACATCTCGACCACGCGGATATTCGGCACATCGAGGCGTGCACGGGCGTTTTCGTACTGGCCGGCGGACACCGCAACCGTTACCGGTTCGAAACGGGCGATGGCCTTGGCCACTGCAACGTGCGCGGCCTGCGCCGGCTTGCCACCCAGGCGCCAGTTGTCCGGACGCTCAGGCCAGATCATCCAGGTCTGGGTCTGCGGCGCCCACTCGGCCGGCATGTAGAAGCCATCGTCACGCGGGGTACTTTTCAAAGTGGTCATCGGCACAGGACTCCTGGGGAACCGTCGAAGGGTTGCAAAGCGATGGCGACTTTATAACCGATAAATATCGGCATTAAAAGCTGACAACTAACCGAACATCTAAAATCTCACAACAATTATCGATATAAATCTGAATCCCTGTAGGAGCTGCCGCAGGCTGCGATCTTTTGATCTGGCTTTTCAAAGGCAAAGTCAAAAGATCGCAGCCTGCGGCAGCTCCTACAGGGGTCTGGTTTAGAGGCCTTCTTTGAGCACTCGATCCAGCATGTCGACAAAGAAGTCCACACTGCGCCGCGAGGTGACCATCGGCGGTTTGATCTTGAGAATGTTCAGGTCATCTCCGGTCGGCTGCATGAAGATCCCCAGCTCGCGCAGGCGATCGCACAACAACGTGGTCTCCTCGGTGGCCGGCTCCAGGGTTTCGCGATTGCGGATCAACTCCACGCCCAGATAAAACCCGGAACCGTGCACCGCGCCTACCAGCGGATGTTTATCGATCAAGGCTTCCAGCCGCGCCTTGAAATGCCCGCCAACCACCTGGGCGTTTTCCCAGAGTTTTTCTTCTTCCATCACATCCAGCACCGCCATGCCGATCTGGCAACTCACCGGGCTGCCGCCAGCGGACGAGAAGAAGTAGCCTTCGGCCTCCAGCGCTTCGGCAATCTCCCGGCGTGTGATCACCGCGCCGAGCGGCTGACCGTTGCCCATGCCCTTGGCCATGCAGATGATGTCCGGCACCACGCCCTGCTCTTCGAAACCCCAGAAAAAATGGCCCATGCGTCCGTAACCGACCTGTACTTCATCGGCGATGCACACCCCGCCTTGGGCACGTACCAATGCATACACCTGCTTCAGGTAATTGGGCGGCAGGGCAATACCGCCGGCATTGCCATACACCGGCTCGCAGATGAACCCGGCCAGTTGACGCTCCTGCGCGGCGATATGCGCCAGTTGCGCCTCGACGCTGCGCACATAATCCGGCGCCGAATCGAGGCCACGGAATTCACCGCGATAGATGTTCGGCGCGGTCACCGGGTGCACCCAGTCCGGGCGGCTTTCAAGTGCACGCGGGTTGTCGGCGATCGACGTCGACACCGCATCGGCGCCCACCGTCCAGCCGTGATAGGCCTCCAGCACGCTGAGCATGTCGCGGCCGCCGCTGTAGGCCCACGCCAGACGGATCGCCAGGTCGTTGGCTTCGCTGCCACTGTTGACCAGAAACACCCGGTCCATGCCTTCCGGCGCCAGTTTCAGCAGGCGCTCGGAAAACTCCGCCACGGCTGCATAGTTGAATCGCGAGTTGGTGTTGAGCAGCGACCACTGTCGCGCCGCCACTTGGGCCATACGCGGATGACCATGGCCGAGCACCGCGACGTTGTTGAGCATGTCGAGGTAGGAGCGGCCCTGCATGTCGATCAGGTGATTGCGCCAACCGCGCTCGATGCGCGGCGGGTCGACGTAATAGTGTTTTTGCGTGCGGGCGAAACTGGCGTCGCGCCGCTCAAGCAAGGTTTTCGCGTCCAGCTCCGGCTCGGCATCGCAGGCCAGGCCCAACAGCGCCGCCGGTGACGGGCACAACGCCTGCCACGCAGCCGCGCGCGCAGGACTGCAGAACAGCGGCGCATCCAGCGACGCGATGCGGCTCAACCGCACAAGCAGCGGCCCATTGACCGCACCCAGCACCTGACCTTTTACCAGCGCCGCGCCGCTGTGCAGCGAGGTGTTCACGCCCCACAGGCGCACGCTGAGCTGTGGCCCGTCGAGCTGCAACACACCGTCCGCAGCGTGATGCAGCACACCGGCAAACGGCGCTTCCACGACCGTGCCTCGTGGCACACGCAGTTCAACGTGCAGCGGGAAGGTCTCCGGTTCGACCGCGCTGTCCACTCGCGTCTGCGACAAGCGGTATTGCCCGTAACGACTGGCCGCCAGGCCATGCGCGGCGGCGGCTTCAGTCAGCAACTGCTGATCGATGCCCGCCTGCTCCCAGTTGCCCGCCTCGAAATGCGGACTCAGAACGCCAAGATCGATCAGCGCGAATTCACGCCCGACCAGTTCCGGCAGCAGCGGCGCGAACCCTTCACTGCCAATGGCCGGCAGTTGCTGGCCGACCGCCGTGAGGATCGCCGCTTCCATCAGCGCCAATGGCACCGAAGTCGCCACGTGGAAAATTTCCCACTCGTGACCAAGATTGTCGCGGCTGTAGGTGTTGCCCGGGTCGATGCTGACCTGCTGCTCGCCACTGAGTACCAGCACCGCCGCCCGCGCCACGATCAGCGGCCACAGTGCCTGCAACTCTTCGTGCTGCAGCGGATTGACCGCGTGATAGGCCTGCACCGCCGGCAGAATCACGAACGGATCACCGCCGGCATGGTGCAGCAGCGCCGCGCAGGTCACCGACAGATCGGTGATGCGCCATGTGCGCACCAGATCGCCAAAATCGATTACGCCCTGCAATTGCCAATGACGCTTGGCATCGCGTTGCCACACGGCGTTGTCATCGGTGATGTCCATGTGAATCGCCTGCACCGGCAGTTTGTCCTGCAACGGCTGCAAGCGGCGTTCGGCCTGTTCCGCCGCATCAGCGATCAGTGCGCGTTGCTGTTCATCCTTGATCACCGGCAGCAGGTGGTTGATCAGCGCAATGGCATGGCGCGCATCCCATTGCAGCGCGCGCTTAAGACCCGGATGGTCGAAGCCGGCCAGCGTCAGATCCATCTCGCCACATAACTGACCGAATCTGGCCACCACGTCATGCCCCAAATGCTCGAGCTGGGTCAGCGACTGACCTTCGATGTACTCCAGCAGCCGCACGTGCACCGGCTCGCCGTTGGCCTGCAGCGATAACAGGTCCTCGCCGTTATTGGCCGAGATCACCTTGGGTACGTGCACCGACGAATGCTCGGCGAGGTACTTGAGGCCCGCATGTTGGGCCTGCAACTCCACCAGCGCGTAATCACCCCGACAGATTTTCAGGACAAAGCGCCCACGCTCGCTGTCGACCCGATAATTCAGATCCTGCTGACTGCCCAGCGCCTGCAACGTGCCGCTGAGCCCGTAATGCTCCGCCAACCACTGCCGGGCCTGCGCCTCAGACACCTGTGGGCTGGGCAAACTGGCGCGATGAATCAACGTGGCGAGCGGCATGGAACGACCCCTGAAATTTTATTAGGCGCCTATATCGCCATTGCTACAGAGGATGCGCAACCCCCGACCTGAGATATTCAAGCGCTCGCATCCGCCGGCACTTTGCGCAAGAATGTCGGCCATTCACACCTATCTGGAAATAATCACATGAATGTAATCACCACCGATCTGCCCGGTGTTCTGATCATCGAACCCAAGGTATTTGGTGACGAGCGCGGCTTCTTCTACGAGAGTTTCAACGCCAAGGCCTTTCAGGAAGCGACCGGTCTGGACACTCAATTCGTTCAGGACAACCATTCGCGCTCGCAGAAAGGCGTGCTGCGCGGCCTGCATTACCAGCTGCAAAATACCCAGGGCAAACTGGTTCGGGTGACCGCCGGCGAAGTGCTTGATGTAGCCGTGGACATCCGTCGCAGCTCGCCGCACTTCGGCAAGTGGGTTGCTGTACGCCTGTCGGCCGAGAACCACCGTCAACTGTGGGTTCCGGAAGGCTTTGCCCATGGTTTCGTGGTGCTGAGCGAGTTCGCCGAATTCCTCTACAAGACCACCAACTACTACGATCCATCGTCCGAACGCAGCATTCGCTGGGACGACCCTGCCTTGGGCATCGACTGGCAACTGGACGAAGCGCCGAAACTGTCGGCCAAGGATCAGGCCGGTGCGCTGCTCAAGGACGCTGACGTCTTCGCCTGAGCCTAGGCATAATGCGCCTGTTCACTCAGGCGCATCCGGCTCATGAAACCATCTCTACCCCGCAGACCCCGCTGGCGCAGCCTCGCCCTGCTGGCGTTGTGCCTGGCACCGCTGCTGTGGCCGCTGGAGCATCTGGCCGAGCGCTATTACCGCAGTGAACTGGCCGGGCAAAACCGCCAGACCCTCGATCTTTACGTCGCCAACCTGCTCGGCACCCTCCACCGCTACGAAGTATTGCCGCAGATCCTCGGCGATTTGCCGGCCCTGCGCGCCGTGCTCGGGGCACCGGACGACGGCGTCACCCAAGGCAACGCCAACCGCCTGCTGAAAAACATCGCCGCACAGACCGGCGCCGAAGTCATGTACCTGATGGACACCAGCGGCCAGACTCTCGCGGCGTCAAACTGGGACAAACATGACAGTTTCGTCGGGCGCAATTTCGCTTTCCGTCCGTATTTCAGCGAAGCCATGGCCGGGCGTCTGGGCCGCTTCTTCGGCCTCGGTACTACTTCGGCCAAACGCGGTTATTTCTTCGCCGCGGCGGTGCGCAACGGCGAAAAAATCATCGGCGTGCTGGTGATCAAAGTCGATCTCGACCACACCGAAAGCCTGTGGGGCAAAACCCCGGAACAACTGTTGGTGACCGACCACAACGGCGTGGTGATTCTCACCTCGCGCCCGGAGTGGCGCTTTCGCTCGACCCGCGTCCTCAGCGACAGCGAGCGCGCTGCCATCACCGCGATCCAGCCCTACCCGACCCGCGAGCCGCGCCCGCTGAACCTCAGCCCTAGCGCGTGGCTGATCCAGACCCACGACATCGCCGAAACCGGCTGGAGCGTGAGCATTCTCGCCCCGCGCACCCTTATCGACCGCCCGGTGCGCACCGTCGTAGCCATCGGCGGCGCCACCCTGCTGGTGGTGATGTTGCTGCTAGGCCTGATGATGCAGCGCCGTCGCCATTATCTGGAGCGCATCGCTTTCGAGGCCAAGGCGCGGCGTGAACTGGAAGGTCGGGTCGCTGAACGCACCAGCGACCTCGAAGGCCTCAACCGCCGCCTCAAGCAGGAAGTGCTGGAGCGTGAACAGGCTCAGCAGGAACTGGTGCGCGCCCAGGACGATCTGGTCCAGGCTGGCAAACTCTCGGCACTGGGCACCATGTCGGCGAGCATCAGCCACGAGCTCAACCAGCCGCTGGCGGCGATCCGCAGCTATGCGGAAAACGCCGAAGTACTGCTCGATCATCAACGCACCGACGATGCTCGCGGCAACCTCAAATTGATCAGCGAGCTGACCGGGCGCATGGCCTCGATCATCGCGCACCTGCGTGCCTTCGCCCGCCGTGATCGCCACGCCCCGGAAAGCGTGGCTCTGCAACCGGCGCTGGACGATGCGCTGGCATTGCTGGCCAAACGGCGCCGCAGCATGGAAGTCGAACTGATCCGCGATCTGCCCGCCGCCACGCTGTGGGTCGAGGCCGGGGAAACCCGTCTGCGCCAGGTGCTCGGCAATCTGCTGGCCAACGCCCTCGATGCGCTGACCGAAAAAGGCCCGCCGCGCAAACTGTGGCTGAGTGCCGAATCCACGGCCGAGGGCGTCAATCTGTACATTCGCGACAACGGCCCGGGCTTTTGCATGGAAGCCCTCGGCCGCGCCAGCGAGCCCTTCTACACCACCAAGACCCGTACTCAGGGCCTTGGCCTGGGGCTGGCGATCTGTGAAACCCTGATGCGCGCCTTCGGTGGTGAACTGTCGTTCGCCAACCACAAGCAAGGTGGCGCCTTGATCACCCTGCGGCTGCGCGCCGGCGCGCCCGGGGTCAGCCTGCAACCGTCCGAGGATCGAAGTGCATGACCATCGACAATCGCATTCAGGTGGTGTTGATCGACGACGATCCGCACCTGCGTCAGGCCCTCGGCCAGACTCTGGATCTGGCCGGGCTGAAAATCCTCCCGCTGTCCGAAGCCAAAGGTCTGGCCGGGCAACTGGAGCGTGACTGGCCCGGCGTGGTGGTCAGCGACATCCGCATGCCGGGCATGGACGGCCTGGAGCTGTTGAGCGAATTGCACGCTCAGGATCCGGAGCTGCCGGTGCTGCTGATCACTGGCCACGGCGATGTGCCGCTGGCGGTGCAGGCAATGCGTGCCGGCGCCTATGACTTTCTGGAAAAACCGTTCGCCAGCGATGCCCTGCTCGACAGCGTGCGCCGCGCCCTGGCCCTGCGCCGGCTGGTGCTGGACAACCGCAGCCTGCGTCTGGCCCTGAGCGATCGCAACGAACTGAGCGCACGACTGGTCGGCCACTCGGCGCCAATGTTGCGCCTGCGCGAGCAGATCGGCGCGCTGGCGGCGACCAAGGCCGACGTGCTGATCCTCGGTGAAACCGGCGCCGGTAAAGAGGTCGTGGCCCGTGCACTTCACGATTTATCGAGCCGGCGCAACGGCCCGTTCGTGGCGATCAACGCCGGGGCACTGGCCGAATCCGTGGTGGAAAGTGAGCTGTTCGGGCATGAACCGGGCGCGTTCACCGGCGCGCAGAAACGCCGCATCGGCAAGTTCGAGTTCGCCAACGGCGGCACGCTGTTCCTCGACGAAATCGAAAGCATGAGCATGGACGTGCAGGTGAAACTGCTGCGCATGCTGCAAGAGCGTGTGGTCGAACGTCTGGGTGGCAATCAGTTGATCCCGCTGGACATCCGCGTCATCGCCGCGACCAAGGAAGACTTGCGTCAGGCCGCTGATCAGGGACGATTCCGCGCCGACTTGTATTACCGCCTGAACGTCGCACCGCTGCGCATTCCGCCACTGCGCGAACGCGGCGAGGACGCGCTGGTGCTGTTCCAGCATTACGCCGATGAAGCCAGCGCCCGCCACGGTTTGCCGCCTCACGAACTGCAACCGGCGCAACGCGCCTTGCTGCTGCGCCACACCTGGCCGGGCAACGTGCGCGAACTGCAGAACGCTGCCGAGCGTTTCGCCCTCGGTCTGGAACTGGCGCTGGATAACAGTGGAAGCGAAAGCGGCGGCACCAGCGTGGAAGTCATCAGTGGCGGTCTGAGCGAGCAAGTGGAAAACTTCGAGAAGTCGTTGATTGCCGCCGAACTGGCGCGCTCGCACAGTTCGGTGCGCAGCCTCGCCGAAGCCCTGGGTATTCCGCGCAAGACCCTGCACGACAAACTGCGCAAGCACGGCTTGAATTTCGCCGACAGTAGCGCCCATGGAGACGAAGCCGAATGAGCCGCGACAGTCACTATCTGGAATCGGTGCTGCACCACGACATTCCCCTGACCCGCGAGATGGGCCTCAAGGTCCTCGCCTGGCACGAGCAGCAGTTGAGTTTGCACTTGCCGCTGGAGCCGAACGTCAATCACAAAAGCACCATGTTCGGCGGCAGTCTCTACTGCGGCGCGGTGCTGGCGGGCTGGGGCTGGCTGCATCTGCGCCTGAAGGAAGAAGGCATCGACGACGGGCACATCGTGATTCAGGAAGGCCAGATCAGCTATCCGCTGCCCGTGACCGGTGATGCCACGGCGCTTTGCCCGGCACCGGAAGCGGCGGTCTGGAAGAAGTTTCTGGAGATGTATCACCGCTACGGGCGGGCGCGATTGACGCTCAACACGCGGATCGTCAATGCCGGGAGTGATGAGGATGCGGTGACGTTCAGCGGGCAATACGTTCTGCACCGCTGAGTCTTCAATGATGCACTAATCACTTGTGGCGAGGGGATTTATCCCCGATCGGCTGCGCAGCAGTCGCAATTCATGTCGTACGTAGAGTAGGGCCGTTACGCGGCCCATCGGGGATGAATCCCCTCACTACAATGCGATGTGCAGGACTCAGGAGCGAGCCAGCTCCAACAGTCTTGCACGCCACGCCGCCTTCGCCGGCAACGCCAGAAAGAACTCATTGAGCAGCGATTCCCGCGCCGGATAACAGAACGCCTCGCCCTGCAGATCCAACACTTCGCCGCCGGCACCTTCGAGTACGCCCTGCGCTGCCGCGGTGTCCCATTGCGAAGTCGGCGCCAGTCTTGGGTAGCAATCCGCCGCCCCTTCAGCCAACAGACAAAACTTCAGCGAACTGCCGATGTTCGCCAGTTGCAACTCGCCCAGGCTGGCGCTCAAACCGGCAAGCAGCCGCTCTTGCTCCGGACTCGAGTGCCGACGGCTCGCCACCACGGTGAACGCTTCACCGGGCGCGAGCACCTCACGCACCTCAATCGCCACCGGCGAACCACCTTTGTCCCCACGCCACGCGCCGAGACCGGCACCGCCGACATAGAAGCGGCCATTGGTCGGCATCGTCACCACGCCAAACACCACCCGCCCGTTTTCGATCAGGGCGATGTTGACGGTGAACTCTTCACTGCCGCTGATGAACTCCTTGGTGCCATCCAGCGGGTCCACCAACCACCAGCGCTGCCACCCGGCGCGCACGCTCTGCGGGATGTTGGCGTCTTCCTCGGACAGAATCGGAATACTGGAGTCCAGCGCGGTCAGCCCGGCAACGATCACGTGGTGCGCAGCCATGTCCGCGGCGGTCACTGGTGAATCATCGGACTTGGCGGTGACCTCCACGCCAGAACGCCAAAACGGCAGGATCGCCTCGCCAGCCTGCAATGCCAGCTCAACCACTGGCGCCATCAACGGATGGGTAAACTTCATCAATATCTCACTCATGGCTGAAAGAACCCGCGCTGGGTCAGCAGATCACGCGCCAGATACAGCGCCGCCAGGGCACGGCCTTCGGTAAATTGCGGGTTTTGCGCGAGCGCTGCCAGCTCACCCAGGTTGACCTTGTCAACGCGCATCGGCTCGGGCTCGTCGCCCTCCAGACGCTCCTCGTACAGATCGGTGGCCAGCACCACCTGGATCTTCTGGCTCATGTAACCGGGCGATAACGACAACTCGGTCAGATGTTCCAGTTGGCGCGCACCGAAACCGGCCTCTTCCTTGAGTTCGCGCTCGGCCGCTGCCAGCACATCTTCGCCCGGCTCGATCAGGCCTTTGGGCAGGGACAGTTCGTATTCGTCGGTGCCGCCGCAGTATTCCTCAACCAACACCGCGTGTTCGCTGTCGAGCATCGCCACGATCATCACCGCGCCATAACCCGCGCCTTTGCCGACCAGACGCTCGTAAGTGCGTTCCACGCCATTGGAAAAACGCAGCTTCAGTTCTTCGACGCAAAACAGACGACTGGTGGCGACGATCTCGCGGGCGAGTACAGTGGGTTTCTGGCGCATGCAAAGCTCCTTGGCGTGAACGCGCTACTATAACGCGGCTTTCCCGATTGTTTGTGTCGGATATCTTTCTACCGCTCGAGACGTTGCCATGCCTTCTTTACCGTGGTCTGACATCGATACCGTCCTGCTGGACATGGACGGTACGCTGCTGGACCTGCACTTCGACAACCATTTCTGGCTGGAACACCTGCCGCAACGCTACGCCGAACTGCACGGGGTGAGCCGCGCCATGGCCGAGATGGAACTGCAGCCGCTGTTCGAGCGCCATGCCGGGCAACTGCAGTGGTATTGCCTGGATTTCTGGAGTGCCGAGCTGAAGCTCTCGGTGCGTGAACTGAAACTGGAAACCGCACACTTGATCGCCCTGCGTACGGATGCCGACACGTTTCTGCAAGCGATTAAAAACGCCGGCAAACGGGTGATCATGATCACCAATGCACACCGGGATTCGCTGTCGCTGAAACTGGAACGAATTGAACTGGCGCCCTATTTCGAGCGGCTGATCAGCTCGCACGATTACGGGTTTCCCAAGGAAAATCCGCAGTTCTGGGATGCCCTGCAGGCGGACATCGACTTTGATCCGGCGCGCAGCCTGTTTATCGATGACACCTTGCCGATTCTGCGTAGTGCGCGGGAATTTGGTGTGACGCATTTGTTGGCGGTGAAAGAGCCGGACAGCCGCAAAGGGCCGAAGGACACCGCCGAGTTTGCGGCGATTGAAGACTACCGCGATTTGATTCAGGGACTCTAGCAACACCACTGTGGCGAGGGAGCTTGCTCCCGATGGGCCGCGAAGCTGCCCTAAATGTTCACGACTGCTGCGCAGCCGAACGGGAGCAAGCTCCCTCGCCACAGCGTGGTCATTACTTCGGAATACGGAGCTTCTGGCCTGGATAGATCTTGTTCACATCCTTGAGCATCGGTTTGTTGGCGTCGAAGATTTTCTGGTACTGGTTGGCATTTCCATATACCCGCAGGGAGATCGCACTGAGCGTGTCACCTGCCTTCACCTCGACAAATTCCGCAGCCACTACTACCGGCCCTGTCACAGTAATCTGGTCGTCAACACTGCCAACACCGGCAATGTTACCCACCGCCAGCAGAATTTTTTCCTTCTCCTCCTGGCTCGCTACCTCACCGGTAACGGTCACTTTGTCGCCGTCCACGGTGGCCTGAACATTCGGGTTGCCCAACCCGACCTTGCTGATATGTTCCTTCAACTGCTCACTGGCATTGGCATTGCCCGGGGTCAGCAGGTCGATCAGCTTTTCACCGGCCTCTTTCACAAAGCTAAAAAGACTCATAGCGCACACTCCTTGATTTGGGTTCCAGACGTCCAAGCCTAGACCACACCAGAGCAACCCGGTTCCAGGCCGACCAATGACCCGGCAAGTCGCGTACTCAAACCTTTGGCGTCCCGCCCCGCCAATTGCGGAGTCGCTTGATCGACGCCATCTATCAATAGATCGACAGTACCGATTAGACGCGACAAGTTGCCGCGCCTAGTCTTAGCGTTGATTAATCCGTCGGTGATGCCATGAACGCCAAGCGCCCAACTTGCGCGGCGCCTGCACTCGAAACGCCCGCGCCCGCCGCCAGCCTGACCTACAGTTACAGCGACCTGCCTCGTGTGGAATCGTCCAGCACCGCGCTCGCCGAGGAAGTCGCGCTGGCGATCGCCTACAACGGCATCAGTCAGGCGGTGATGCTGGTGACGCCGACGGATCTGGAAGATTTCATCGTCGGTTTCAGCCTCGGCAGCGGCATCATCGAAGACGCCAGCGACATTTACGACCTGCAACTGACCGGCGCAGGCTCGGCGCAATACGCGCAAGTGACCATCGCCAACCGTGCATTCTGGAACCTCAAGCAACAGCGCCGCCAATTGGCCGGTACCAGCGGTTGCGGGTTGTGTGGCGTCGAAGCGGTGGAACAGGCCTTGCCCGACCTCAAGGTGTTGTCCGGCGCGCCGCTGCCGCCCGCCGCATGGCTCGACGGTCTGCGCCAGCGCATCGGCGCGTTCCAGCCGCTCGGTCAGCACTGCGGCGCAGTCCACGCGGCGGTGTTCATGAACGCCGTTGGTGAATTGCTGCTGGGCCGTGAAGACATCGGCCGGCACAACGCCCTCGACAAACTGATCGGCGGGCTGATCCGCCAGAAGATTTCCACCGAAGGCGGCCTGGCGATTGTCACCAGCCGTTGCAGTCTCGAATTGATCCAGAAAGTTTTACGCGCCGGCATCCAGACTCTGGTCAGCCTGTCCGCGCCCACGGGCCTTGCCGTGCAATGGGCCCGTCGCCACAACCTCAATCTCATCCACCTGCCGCAGAAGAATGCGCCGCGGGTCTACAGCCCAGCGATGGAGAATCAAGCGTGAGCCAACATCATCAAGCCGACCAGAAACCTGTCCCGCGCTACAAACCTTACAAAGGTGCAGCCGGTGGCTGGGGTGCCCTGATCAGTGTGGCCCAGGCCTGGTTGACCAGCGACAACGCACTGAAAAACCTGCGCATGATGCTCAAGACCAACCAGAACGGCGGCTTCGACTGCCCGGGCTGCGCCTGGGGCGATTCGCCGGAGAGCGGCATGGTCAAGTTCTGCGAGAACGGCGCCAAAGCAGTGAACTGGGAAGCGACCAAGCGTCGGGTGGACGGCAAGTTCTTCGCCAAACACAGCGTCACGTCGTTGCTGGAGCAGAGCGACTACTGGCTTGAATACCAGGGCCGCCTGACCGAGCCGATGGTCTACGACGCCGAAACCGACCGCTACAAACCCATCGCCTGGGACGATGCCTTCGCCCTGATCGGCAAACACCTGCAAGCGTTGTCGAGCCCCGATCAAGCCGAATTCTACACCTCGGGCCGTGCCAGCAACGAAGCGGCGTACCTGTATCAGCTGTTCGTGCGCGCCTACGGCACCAACAACTTCCCGGACTGCTCGAACATGTGCCACGAGGCCAGTGGTGTGGCGTTGGCGCAAAGCGTTGGCGTCGGCAAAGGCACCGTGACCTTCGACGACTTCGAACACGCCGACGCGATTTTCGTCTGGGGCCAGAACCCCGGCACCAATCATCCACGGATGCTCGAACCACTGCGTGAAGCGGTGAAGCGCGGCGCGCAAGTGGTGTGCATCAACCCGCTGAAAGAGCGCGGCCTGGAACGCTTCCAGCATCCACAGCACCCGATCGAAATGCTCACCAACGGCGACAAGCCGACGAACACCGCGTACTTCCGTCCAGCACTTGGCGGCGATATGGCGGTGCTGCGCGGCATGGCCAAGTTCCTCCTGCAGTGGGAGCGCGATGCGCAGAAGGCCGGTGAACCTGCGGTGTTCGATCACGACTTCCTTAACGCCCACAGCACCAACGTGCTAGAGTATCTCGGCGTGGTCGATGACACGCCTTGGGAGCAAATCGTCGCGCAATCCGGCCTGACCCTTGTGGAAATCGAGCAAGCGGCGCGCATGTACGCCAAAGGCAAGAACGTGATCATGTGCTGGGCGATGGGCATCACCCAGCATCGCCACTCGGTGCCGACCATCCAGGAAATCGCCAACCTGATGCTGCTGCGCGGCAACGTCGGCAAACCCGGCGCAGGCCTGTGCCCGGTGCGCGGTCACAGTAACGTGCAGGGCGACCGCACCATGGGCATCAACGAGCGTCCACCGGTGGCGTTCCTCGATTCACTTGAGCGGCGTTTCCAGTTCAAGGTGCCGCGTGACAACGGGCACAACGTGGTCGAGGCGATCCACGCCATGGCCGAGGGCCGCGCCAAGGTTTTCATCGGTCTGGGCGGTAACTTTGCCCAGGCCACACCGGACAGCCCGCGCACCTTCTCGGCGCTGAGCAATTGCGACCTGACTGTGCAGATCAGCACCAAGCTCAACCGCAGCCACCTGGCCCACGGTAAAGACGCGCTGATCCTGCCGTGCCTGGGCCGTACCGACATCGATATCCAGACCGAAGGCCCGCAGGCGGTCACCGTGGAAGACTCGTTCAGCATGGTCCATGCCTCCAATGGCCAGCTGCAGCCGCTGTCGAACCAGATGCGCTCGGAACCGGCGATCATCGCCGGCATCGCCGCCGCCACGCTGGGCAGCAAACCGGTGGACTGGAACTGGCTGGTAGCCGACTACGGGCGCATCCGCGACTTGATCGCCGACACCATTCCTGGCTTCAAGGACTTCAACGAGAAGGTCAAGAACCCGGGCGGTTTCTACCTCGGTAACAGCGCTGGTGCGCGCAAGTGGAACACCCCTTCGGGCCGGGCCAACTTCCGCGCGAACCTGCTGCCCAAGGATCTGGTGCACGAGCGCACCCGCGCCACCGGGCAATTGCCGGATCTGATCCTGCAATCAATGCGTTCACACGATCAGTACAACACCACGATCTATGGCCTCGACGACCGTTATCGTGGGGTCAAGGGTCAGCGCGATGTGCTGTTCGCCAACGAGGCCGACATCATTCGCCTGGGCTTCCGCCCGGGACAGAAGGCCGACATCGTGTCGATCTGGGACGATGGTCGTGAGCGTCGGGTGAAGGGCTTTACCTTGCTCGCGTTTGATATCCCGGCGGGGCAGGCCGCGGCTTATTACCCTGAGGTGAATCCGCTGGTGCCGCTGGAAAGCACCGGGGATGGCAGTCATACGCCGACATCGAAGTTCATTGCGATCCGCCTTGAGGCGGCGAGTGAGACTGGGTTGATCATGGCCAAGTCCGCTTAAACACGCTGCCCTGTGGCGAGGGAGCTTGCTCCCGCTGGAGGCCGCAGGACTCCCTCTGTTTGCATTTTTTGGGGCCGCTTCGCGGCCCGGCGGGAGCAAGCTCCCTCGCCACAGAATTTGTGTTGAGTCTCTGTTTCCTGAAACTTTCATACGCCCACAAAAAAGGCCACTTTTTCACAAAAGCGGCCTGTCCGAAGTAGCTAAAGACCGGCGAAAATCGCTTAAGTTCCAGATACAAAACAGTAACTTGCATAATTGTATACAAGTCGTGTTATTCGTCGGATTTCGATTGTCAGCCTTGTTACACAGCCTCAGGATCGCGCCGTCATCCCTTTGAGGCTCCTCTATGAAGTTCTCCTCGATTCTCTTGTTGTCCCTTGGCCTGGTCAGTGGTTTCGCTTCTGCTGGAGGCACCACCGAAGCAGGTGTGGGCGGCGCATTGGGCGGGGTTCTTGGCTCGGTCGTCGGTCAGTCTTTAGGCGGCAGCACAGGTTCAACCATTGGCGCAGCCCTGGGCGGCGCGGGTGGTAGCGCGGTCGGCGCCAACAAACACAGCCGTGGCGAAGCGGCCATTGGCGGTGCGTTGGGCGCAGCCGGCGGTAACGTGGTCGGCCGCAGCATGGGCGGCACCACCGGCAGCCTGATCGGCGCCGCAGCAGGTGGCGGCGCCGGTGGCGCGCTGGGCAACTACATGGGCAACAAAAGCAATGACGATGATCGTCATTACGATCGCGGCCGTGACGACCGTCGCTACTACCGCGACCGTCACCCTGGCCGTGGCCACGCTTACGGCCATCGCAAGCATCACCGCTACTATCGCGACTAACCCGTTGCGTTAAGCGCGAAAGCAAAAATCGCAGCCCAAGGGCTGCGATTTTTTTGCTCAGGTTCAAACCACCAGACGCTCCAGCGCATCACGCAATCTGCGTGGAATGGGCACCGGCTGATTGCTCGTCCGGTCCACGAATACATGGACGAAACGCCCCGCCGCACACGCCTCGCTTTCACCGACCTTGAACACCGCCAGTTCATATTGCACCGAACTGTTACCCAGCTTGCCGACCCGCAGACCGATCTCGATCTGATCCGGGAACGCGATCGAGGCGAAATAATCGCAAGATGAACTCACGACGAAACCCACTACCTCGCCATCGTGGATATCCAGGCCACCGACCTGAATCAGGTAAGTGTTCACCGCGGTATCGAAAAAGCTGTAGTAGGTAACGTTGTTGATGTGCCCATAAGCATCGTTGTCGTGCCAGCGGGTGGTGATCGGCTGGAAATGCGGGTAGTCGGTGCGTTGCGCCATGGTGCTGGACATCGGTGTCGATTCCTTGAGTTTCTGCCCAGTCTAAAGGTAAAAACCTTTGCCTCGCGCCGCCAGCTCGCCAATCAGTGGCGCCGGCCGCCATTGATCGCCCTGTCGCGTCTCCAGCGCCAGCAAGCGCTGGTGAATGGCTGCCAGCCCCTGATCGTCCGCCCAGGCCATCGGGCCGCCCCTGTCCGCCGGGAAGCCGTAGCCATTGAGGTAAACCTGATCGATGTCATGCGCCGAATCGGCAATGCCTTCCTGCAGAATTTTCGCGCCCTCGTTGACCAGCGCCAGAAGACACCGCTCGAGGATTTCCTCGGACCCAATCTCCCGGCGCTGAAAGCCGAGGCCTTCGCTGACGCTCAATATCAGCGCATCCACCTCAGGATCATGCTCGGCCTGACGACTGCCCGGCTCGTAGTGGTAATAACCATTGCCGGATTTCTGCCCGAATCGGCCCATCTCGCACAAGCAGTTGTCGACCTGAACCTCTGGCGCATCCTGCCCCTTGCCAGCCAATTCGCGCGCGCGCCATTCCAGATCGATGCCCACGACGTCATACATGCGGAACGGCCCCATGGCGAAACCGAAGCCCTGCAAGGCCGCATCGACCTGCTGTGGATAAGCGCCTTCGAGCAACATCTTGCGCGCCTCCAGCACATACGGATGCAACATGCGATTGCCGATAAAACCGTGGCAGTTGCCCGACACCACACTGACCTTGCCCATGCGCTTGCCCAGCGCCAAGGCTGCTTCCAGCGCCGCCGGTGAAGTCTGCGCGCCACGGACGATTTCCAGCAGTTTCATGATGTGCGCCGGGCTGAAGAAATGCAGGCCTAGCACTTGCGATGGACGTCTGGTTGCGGTGGCAATCGCGTCGATGTCCAGCGCCGACGTATTGCTTGCCAACAACGCCTCAGGCTTGAGCAGGCCATCCAGCTCGCGAAAGATCTTCTGCTTGAGCTCAAGGTTTTCGTACACCGCTTCGATCACCAGATCGACATTGCGAATCGCTGCGTAATCCGCCGCCACGCTGACCCGCGCGACACGCGCGTCCGCCTCGGCCTGATCGATCCGGCCCTGGCGCACGTTGTGTGCATACGTGTCGGCCAATGTGCCCAGCGCCTGTTCAAGCATCTGTGGATTGTTATCGACCCATTGCACGGCGATGCCGGCATTGGCCAGGCACATGACAATGCCACGGCCCATGGTGCCCGCACCAATCACGGCAGCTCGCTGAATATCGAAAGTTGTCTGGCTCATGTTGTTCTCTTGTTGGCGATCCGAAGACAGCCTTCACCATAGTCAGGCACTGGACGTTTTTGAAGTTTATTACCGTGATGATCGGCATTCAGCGCATGGATAAGCCCTGATCGCCCTGAGACCGCTCCCCGTAGGAGCTGCCGAAGGCTGCGATCTTTTGATCTTGATTTTGAAAGATCGCAGCCTTCGGCAGCTCCTGCAGACAGATCAGAGATGCTCTTGAGCCCAACTGCGGACTTGCGCGTACGGATACTCCTCCAGCGCCGCATACCCGCCAATCGCCCGCGCCTTGAGCTTTGTAAACAACGGCACACTGATCCCGCACAGGAACCGCGTCAGGCGCTCGGCCGTTGGCAAACTGCCGGTGTGCTGCTGGTGCTTGTGGATAAAATCACCGCACAACGCCGCGAAGTTCTTATCCACAAGCGCTGGCAACCCGGGAGGTGCCGGCAGCCGCGCGACATTACCGTGGCACACCGAACAGTGCCCGCAGCGCTCGGGCGCATTGTGGTCGCCAAAGTACTCGGCCAGGCGATAACCCAGGCAGCGCTCAGTGGCGAACAGTTCGAGCATGGCGTGAATCCGCGCGACTTCAGTCTGTTCATGCCGGGTGAAGTACTCGTGCAACTCGGCGCTCAGCACAGCGCTGTCGAAATCGCTGTGCAGCACGTTGTAGACCTCGGTCATCTGCTTGCTCTCAAGCTCGACCCAGCCCTTCTCCTGAAAGTAGTCCAGCGCCTTGACCACCCGATTGCGCTCAGCCGAATACTGCGTGTACATCGCCTCGAAATTCACCGTGGCCCAGGTACGTGCGCGGCTGGAGGTGTGAATGATGGCCGCGACAAACTCCCTGCGCTCTCCCTCGAAACGCTCAAGCAACGCTTCCGGCTCCAGCAGGTATTTGAAACGGTACTCGGCGTAATAGGCATAGCGCGGAGCAATCAGGCCGCGCAGCTCCATTTGCACCAACAACGTCTTCAGCGGCAGCGTGCGAATGTTGCTCTGATCCGCCAACGGCCCGAGCAGAAACTCCCACTGTCCTTCAGCTGCGGCAGCCTGCATTTCCTCCAGCACACAACGTATCCCCTCGCGCTCCGGGGTATCGCCGTAGACGAAATTTTCCAGCACGTTGAGGCTGTCGCGGTTGGCCAGCACCAGGCAATCCGACGGCTGTCCGTCCCGTCCGGCGCGACCGATTTCCTGACTGTAGTTCTCGATGGATTTCGGCAGGTCGAAATGCACCACGTTGCGGATATCGCTCTTGTCGATGCCCATGCCGAACGCAATGGTTGCGACTATGCAATTGGACTGCCCGGCCATGAAGCGCTTCTGGATCGCCTCGCGCTGATCGTTGGGCAACCCGGCGTGATAAGCCTCGGCTTGTATGCCATTGCGCCCCAGATGTTCGGCGATGTGCTCGGCGGTTTTCTGCAACGTGACATAGACGATGCTCGGCTGGCCCGGACGCTCGCTCATCCACTCCACCAGCCGCCGGCGCTTGCCCTGGCCACGCACCGGCTCCACCAGCAGATTGAGGTTGGGGCGATAGAAACCGGTGATCACCACATCTTCGGCAGCAATGGCGAATTTGGCTTGCATGTCGGCGATGACTTTCGGCGTCGCCGTGGCCGTCAGCAGCAGGGTTTGCGGGATGTTGAACTGGCGTTGATAGTCCGGCAGTTTCAGATAGTCGGGGCGGAAGTTGTGCCCCCATTCCGAGATGCAATGCGCTTCGTCAATCACCAGCAGCGAGATTGGCACCTGCTGCAAAAAGTTGCGGAACCGTTCGTTCTTCAGGCGCTCCACCGAGATCATCAGAATCTTCAATTCACCCGAACGGGCGCGGGCCATCACATCATTGGCGTCATCGCGGCTTTGTGCCGAATCGATGCTGCCGGCACTGATGCCGTGACGCTTGAGGAATTCCAGTTGATCCTGCATCAACGCCAAGAGTGGCGAGACCACCAGGGTCAGATGTGGCAGCAACAGTGCCGGTACTTGATAGCACAGCGACTTGCCAGACCCGGTGGGGAAAATCGCTGCCGCCGAGCGTCCCGCCAGTACCGCGCTGATCGCGGCTTCCTGCCCGGGTCGAAACTGTGGATAACCGAAAACCTGTTCCAGGGTGTTGTGCATGCGCTGTCACTCCGTTGACCGCTGTGATGCCAACAGCCTAGCGGGCGATCGCAGCGAGTCGAGAAAAGGCCGGGGTCAATTCAATTCGGGATGATACAGCCAATGGCGCAGACAACTCGGCCCACTGCAGGAGCGAGCCTGCTCGCGAAGAGGCCCCGTAGAACAAAACAAAAACAAACAATTCACGGCTTTAAAACCGCCACTCGCAACTGCTCGTTCAACACCAGCTCATGCACGCCCTGGCTCTTGCTCGCCCACGTTGCATGGGCCGGGCTGATGTCACCGGTGAAAGCTGCCGCCAACTGCCGCAGTTCCGCGACACTGCGCACGCGCGGGCAGAACGGTTGCCCGTCACAGTCCAGACTGGCGTTGCGATAGGTGCTCAACAAACGATCCCACAGACCGTCACGCACCTGCCTGATTGACTTGAGCTGCACATGCGGCACACCCAGTCGCTGCTCCAGCCCCACCTCGTCCAGCGCTTCACTGGCGAGCAAGGCCCTGCCGAACACCAACACCTCGGCGCGCGAGGCGGTATCGATGCCGGTCTGGCTGGAGAGCGCATCGGGCCAACCGGTGCGTTCAAGGTCGGCAAACATCCAGCTGTTGCCGACATCAGACGCCATAGCCAAACGACAACCACTGGCCCACAGCAATAAAATCGAGGCCATACGTAGCCAGTGCATACTCAATTCCCTTTAAGCGCGTATCGGACGTTTGGAAACGTCCTACAAATTCTGGCGCGCACCATACATAGATTTGCCAAGAAACGCCTGTGAATCCCGTGGGAAATTTCTGCGCTAGGGGTTTCACCGCAAAAAAGCCGCAAAATCTTGTAGGGCATATGCCCGGCCCTCGGAAAATCCCCTACGAACGCCGTCCATTGCGGCGCTCTTGTGAGTGCTCGCCACGCACTTCTATAGTGGCCGGCGCGACTGACCACTGAATCAGCCCCGCCCGAGTGCCTTTGTAAAGGACAAGCCTCACCATGATTACCCGCTATCGCCCCTTGAAGACTTGCTACAACGAAAATCCCGTATTGGTCATCGATACTCACTCCAGCCATCGCGATCTGCTTGATGCCGCTGACCAGCGACTGCGTGCCGCCAGCGATCTGCTGGAAACCCTTTACTGTTTATGTTTCAAACAGGCTGATGTTAAAGATATACCTAACATCGTTAATGCTCTTTATTTATTAGTGCAGGACGGCTGTGATTTGCTCGAAGTAGCAAAACATAAACACCAACAACCGGACCCACACTGAAAACAACTAAAACCCAGAAACAACAGAATGCTTTAATAAACAATCCAAGAAGACCTAAGTTGTTGACTCTTACTTCAACCGAGAGCAACACAATGACTGTTTTAACTATATTTTTTTGCGGCACTGGTTCCAATAAATTCGACGTTACCCACGAAAACTTCTGGGACGGCGAACTGATTTCCACCTTGGCTGCCAATCATACGGGTTACGAGTTCGCCGAATGGATCGTGGTCGATGGCCCCGGCAGCGGCAACATGCAGGCCGACGATCTATTCACCAAGACCAAGGAATACGGCATGAGCGGCACCTTGTTCGGCAAGGGCTGGGAAGAAAACGTGTTGCATGCGCTCAATATCATCAAGGGCAAGTGCGACTGGCAACGCGAGCAACTGACTGAAGCCGAATACAATCGGCTGAAAGCGGCCGGCATTCCGATCGAAGATGTAAAAGCCGAGGGTTCCTGGTTCTGGCGCAAATATAATTATGGTAATCGCAGCATTACCCAGCAGCAATTACAGGAAGGAATTATCAAAACCCACCGCAAGGATGGTGTTATTCCTACTCAAGTCAATCTCGTCGGTTGGAGCCGAGGCGGCATCAGTTGCCATATGTTGGCCAATGCAATATTCAAGGACAGTCTGCTGAAAAACATCCCGGTCAATATCTTTGCGCTTGATCCCGTGCCAGGCATTGGTAACTTTCAGGAAGAGCGGGTCAAACTCGCGGCCAACGTCAAAGAGTATGTAGCGTTCTATGCTCGTGACGAACGCTCCAAAGGTTTCAGCTGCGTCATCCCGCAGACCGCTACCGGCACTAAAACCTACATCTATCCTATGGCTGGCCGCCACGCCACCATGGCCGGCAATGCCACCAGCAGCGGCGGCGTCCCGACCGGCGCCAATGATCTGAAAGCGCTGTCCGAGCCCGGACGCATCGTGCGCCATCTCGCTGAAACCTGCCTCAAACGCTGGGGCGTACGACTGCAAAAAACGTTGAATCTGACCCAGGCCGATCTGGAAAACCTCACCAACGGCATCGCACGCGATGAAGCCAAATACAAATTGATGCACAAACTTTCCTACACCTACTTCACCGAGCTGGATCAAGGCGAACGCTACGTTTCGCTGGGCAGCAAAGGTGTACCGTTCACCAGCGTGAAGGGCGAGATCTACAAGCCGGCGACCGGCCTGGCAACCAGCTTGCTGGATATTTCGGCGTATCAGCATTTACGTTGAAAAACGATTAAAAATCGGTAGGAACGTCCGATGCAATCTTCATCCCGTTCCTACACGCCACGACTCTTTGTCGCCTATCGCGGCTTGAGATCACAAATCTATAGTCGTAACTGTCGCTGGCAAATCAGCGGCTCGGGCTTGGTCACCTGAATGGATCGTGAAGACGCGTCCGCTGTATGCTGCCGGCACTCAATTGCCTGCAGTTTTATGGTGGCTGTGTTTGGGACACCTTTGGGTGTGCCGGGTCTGTGCACGATCCTCACCGGTTGACCAACCCGAACACAGTCGCCTCCTGTCGCTTGGTCACGATGTGGTGGCTTCACTTGAAGCATTTGAGGATCAACAAAATGAAAACATGGAATCAATTACCCGCTGATCGCTACCGCTCACTCGAATCCAACCTCACCGACACCAAGCCCCTGACCATCGACACAACGGCCAACCCGCAAGACATCCTCGAATGCGCCGTCCAGCGCCTGCGCGCCTCCACCGACCTGCTGAAAACCCTCTACTGCCTCAGTTTCAAACAAGCCGACGTCGAAGACATTCCCACATCACCCACGCCCTTTACCTGCTGACCAAAGAAAGACGGCTTTAACCTGTTGCAGGTCGCCGAACAACGAATGCTCAACTGCAAAGCTCCAGTCTGAGGTTGAGTGATCGGATCGTCCCCATGTTCGACATGAGAACGATCACTTGCCAGTCATCTACTCAAATCCCTTCAGCATTGCTGGAAGGTAAGCCAATGGCGTACATTTACGATGATTTTTATTGAGACTCGAATCTTTACCCGTCGAGTAAATGAGCTGCTGGACGATGACACGTACGCCGCTTTTCAGAAGCAACTGGTTGTAAGCCCTTCGATCGGCGATGTAATTGAAGGCACAGGCGGGATTCGCAAAACCCGAATCGCAGCGAAAGGACACGGCAAGCAAGGCGGAGCACGGGTTATTTACTATCACTTCGTTTCGGCGTCACAAATCGGGTTATTGATGA